>Ga0206128_1003112_pt1 | contig 14166 bp, 35 predicted proteins | sample Helgoland_Spring_7_FD_148601 | JGI IMG/M metagenome (GOLD analysis project Ga0206128, IMG submission 148601) | Pelagic subsurface seawater microbial communities from Kabeltonne, Helgoland, North Sea - Helgoland_Spring_Bloom_20160426_1 | ecosystem: Environmental > Aquatic > Marine > Epipelagic ... | reverse complement strand
ATTTTACGTCCATTTAAGCAACTTTGCCCCTGAATGGGGCTTAGGTACATAATTAGTATGAAAGTCTCTTAGGAGAGCTCTTAGGGGGCTTGAGAAGGGGATGATAAAGAGAGAGGGCGGTATACTCAAGATAATCAACTATACTCTAAATCAACAAATTAAGTTTATAGTATATCCAAAAAAATACCCCTGTAAAAATTAATCTACAAGGGTATCCAAACAAAACAAAAAAAGTATTTTAGTTAGTTTCTAGTAATTTAAAGTATTGATCCTCTGAGATCCTTTTTTCTATTGTTAAACATAAGGTAGTCATATAGTATTTATGATTACTTTCATATATATAAAAGTCTTTGTTAACTCTTATTATTTGATTATTCTCTCTCATCCCATTCACTTTTTAAAGTTATTATTGATTCGGTAAGGCTCTCGTAATCCTGATAAATCTTTTCTAAACTTTGAGCGGTTTCTTTTAGCTCATCTATTCTAATGCCGTGCGGGTTAGTGTCCTCGTTAAAATCTAAGCTCTGGACTATTACCCCCCCTTTACTAATTAGGATTGAGGCTTTGCCGTAGTGTTCCAGCTCCCAATAAAGGCGCTTGTATTTCTTTTCGCTGCTATTGAGTCTTTCTAGTATTTCCTCTGTGGTTTCTTTCTTTACTTGTTCAATTTCGTATGCTCCCAAATATGGGTATTTATTTTCTTTTGTTTCCATTATATTTAGTTTAATTGTTTTATATATTTCATTTCTTATTTATTATTATTGGTAAATTAAACGTATCATCCAGGGCTATTGACATATCCATATAAAACCCACAATACTCACAAAGAAAGTTGTCGGGATCATTATCTTTATTGCAGCAGCTACAAATATTATCTGTTTTATTCCTCATAATATATTGATTCAATTTTATTAATAATACTTTTTGCCTCTTTATTACTACTGAAAAAGTTTTCCCATTCTTCTATATGGTTATTAAGTAACCATAGTAAAAACTCCTGGTCTTCTATTGTTAAGTATATATTTTTTTTCATATCGTTTCTTTTTCTTCCTTTATATATTCAATCCAACCTTTTAAAGTATCCCAATTAATACCATAATTTGCGTCGTGGTTGTTTTGTGCTAAATCCAGCACCTCAATACATTCCTCAATTGTTAACGTATCATCTAAACTTAAAACGTCCTGAACATTCCAGTATATTTCAATTGTATAGTTTTTATCTTCCATTATATTTAGTTTAATTGTTTTATTAATATATCTTTTTTACTTTCTACTACAAAGCCGCTGTTATCTTTACGTGCATCCCCTTTTGCTTTTAATCCTAGCACTACATTTTTATTATATAACATTTCAAGGTCACTTTTATCCCCATCAATTACTTTATATCCACGCCAGTAGTTAGGTAAGTTATTAGAGAAAACCGCAGCTACATTCCCGCCCATATTGAGTACCGCTATAGCTACGCTTTCATTTATTTCTGAACGTGAAAATGTTACAAAATAATTAGGATGCTCGAGGTACTTTTTAATCTTGCCTATCAATTTAGTATAGTCGTAGAAAGTAGCCGCATCTCTTAAGGTACTAATATCTAAACCCGCGTATTTTTGCAGCAAGTAAACAAAATCTAGATCGCTTGTCCCATTTAATCTAAATGCTATCTTGATACCTTTCTTTTTAGCTTTTGTATATTCTCTTAAAATTTCCGTTGCTAGCTTTTTAATAAATAAACTTTTGTTTGATATGTAAAAATTAGTTTTGTTTATTCTCGAGCTTTGTACATTCGAAAACTTACCACGTCCAGCGGAATAAAGACAAGCAGCGACACAACCATTTGACGCAGCGGGGCAAATATTAATGCCTTTGTCGTTTTGTTTGTGGGGGGCTAAATAAAGTATAAACGTTTTTAGATTATTCTTTTTCGTTTTAGCGTTTGTTATTCCTTTACTTAATAAGTTCTTTGGTATAGTATAGCTCATCTTAATATAGTTTTATTCAGTTCCTTAATATTATTAATACTATCGTTTATAATTATATCGTTTATAAAATACTTTTGTCCTTTTATAGTTACACTTATTAAAGTAGATAAATTTATAAAACGATAATCTTTTACTTTTAGATCGTAAACAGGTAGTAAGTTTCTGGCAATAGGATCAAAACTTAATCCTTTGCCGTTGGTAAACTTTTTTACATTAGTACGGCAATTTATTACACGTCTTGTTTTATCTTTCTTGATAAACTCAGCCGTGAAAATTTTACCGCTGGTTATTTCTTTAAATAGTTGTTGTTGATTCATTTCTTTGGTTTTTAGTAGTTAATAAATTAAAGTCCCCACGAACCAGAGGAAAAGCCCCCCATTATAACCCCGTGGTAAATTGCTAAAGCTAATAAAGATAAAATAGGTAAAGCAATTAAAATCTTTGTTGTTTTCTCTAAAATTGTAATAAATTTTGTTTCCATTTTTTTTTAATTTTTTACAAGTTTCTTAGCTGTTTCGTATCCGCAACCACTGTAATCAGCAATTTCGTTATTCTCATCAACATATACCTCAATATCGCAGTCAAATAAAAAGTCTGTTCCTATTGCTTCTCCTCTAAAAAACCTTGTTTTCTTTTGTAGTAATTTCATAATTTATGTTTGTTTTTGTTTTATTGGTTAAACTTGTTCAAATATACAAATAATTTAATAATTAACAAATAATAAACAATTTATTTTTAATCGTAAAGATATAATTAAGGTACGCGCGTACAATATTATTTTTTAATATACAAGGGAAAAGAAACTTTTTTAACCTATCAATTATATCTTTTTTTGTATTACTAATAAAATCAACGTGAAAGCTATTTTAAGACGTTTTGAGAGACTCTATACCGTTTTAGGTATAACCCTACCTAAAAGAAATTTGAGGGGCTTAGAGGGCTTGCTTGCAAAACGCAAGCAAACGGAAAAATACCTACTGCGTTTAAGAACCTACTGCGTTCAAGAGGGTACTGAGTTCAGTGGGGTACTGCGTTTAAGAAGATTATTTGTAAAATAATAACCTACTGCGTTTAAGAATTTGGGTACTGCGTTTAAGAGTTATCGAATAACGTAACTTCCTTTATTTATATTTGCTAAAAAATATTGAACACCATACCTCAAACTATCTAAGTGGTGATTCCATTTATCAATAGGTCTTTCATTCCTACTGTGCCAAACGTAATTGTTAAGCTCCTTAATTAACTCTGTAGATTCAGGGTCAATTACTAAATCATAATCTTGTATCAAGGCTATCCCAGTTAGGATACTACCCTGCTTCTTTATTGTAGGTTTAATGTTACAATATATCTTTAGCTCCTGAATAAGTCTAGGTTCTGCACTATCACAGATAATAAGCTCTTCCCCAGCATATCTCCTATTTAGCTCACCTATCTCTTTTGTAGACAAACCTACCTTACAATATTGAGTTTTGACATATATCTTCTTCCTATCCTTATCTATAGCCATTTTGAGTAATACAGTAGGATCCACAGAAAACCCAAAATCCTGACCATATATAGAGGGTAAATACTCATTAAAAGGACCAATATCCCATCTTGTAAATACTACACCTTCAGCTTTATCTAACCAACCTCCTAATATCTGGTGATTGTATTTGTCTGGCCTACGTCTACGAATCTCTTCTATTTGGAATAAGAAAGATTCTGACAAGTGATCTAAGTTATCTTTAAAGGTAGTGTGTATGTAAGTAATATTATCCTTCCAACCATTCCATCCACTCTTTACTGCCTTAGCTGCAAAGAACCTTTGATATATCCAGTGTTCCTTAGTAGTAGGATTAAGAATCAGGATAACTCTATTCTGTTTAGATTTAGAACGTACAGATTGGTCAATCTTATCAAAATCATCTTCATTAATAAGTTCTTCTGCTTCATCCAATACAAACGTTGTAACGCCTTGTAAGGACTTCAGAGAAGCTGTTTGGTTACCTGCTGAGGTTTTAATACCCCTAAACATTATAGAGCTTCCTGTGGAGATATTTATAATCTCATCTTTAGTAATTCTAAAATGCTCACCAATACCATACAGTTCAATCTTCTCTATAAATTCAGGGATAATTGAATTGGCTGTAGAGGTCATAGTGTATCGAGTAAACAATATCTTATGACCTTTCTCTAAAGTAAGTAACGCAAGAAAAGAGGTAACGCTAAAAGATTTACCGCTACCCCTACCACCTGTAATTACAAAGTATCTACTATCATTCCCTAGTGATTGGTATTTTGGGTTTAGTTTTGGGGTTTTCATTATTTGGGTTTTTTGTGTTGAGGTGAAAACGCTTTCCCTCTGGGTTATATCTATAACCTAGTATTGGATTAATACCGTAATTCCACCAGTCGTTTGGCAATTCATTATTCATCTGTAATGTCTATTATATCTTTGTTATCTTCTTGACTACCTGCAAACAGGTTCTTTATATTTATATTTACCTTAGGCTTCTCTCCACCTATCCTAGCATCATCAGGCTTACCATATTTGTATTCAAACAGTAGCTTCATATGAGGGAAGGAATCCTTAGCTTGTTCTGCTAGTGAGGCCCAAGCCTCTTCCTCAGATCCAAATACTTTCTGCATAGCGTTCAGGGCATATATCCCTACTCTATTCTTCTTAGCCTCATTAATAGCACTAGGAGTGGCCATAACAGGTTTGTTTACCTTGTCACCTTTCTTCCTACCATTATTACGTCTACCATCTGTAGCTTTAACGAACTTCCTTTCTTTTGGTTTTCTACCCATTCCTTCCGTGTTTGTTATATAGGTAACTGTATACTGACCATATTGCATTAGACCATTCAACATCAGTATAAAGTTTAGTACCAACTTTCTTAGCACCACCAAACTCCACAACCAATTTAAACTTAATCCCCTTCTTAGTTCTTTCATTTAAATTCTTAAACTCAACTGGTGTAGGATATATCTTATAACCTCTATCCATACACCACTTAGCTGCCTCTTGATTTATAACGGAATAGTCTACTGCAACCTTCTTAGCCATAACTACACTAAATCAAATTTACGAGCCAAAGCTCTCTTAGGGTGAGTTCTATAAAAACTTGCCTTTAAGAAGTTGTACTTCGTAAACAAGTTATCTAGTGCTTCAAAGGCTTGTACTGAATTAATATCTTCAAACTCCTTACCTTCAGCTTTAGCAAGGGCTTCCATTATTTTTCCTTCCAACTCCTTATACTTTGCTTCATAAAACCCTTCTGTTGTTGAATAGTCTTCTTCAGTACTTGTATCAGATAATGACAAAGCGTGTTCAAATTTGTTTCTAATAATCTCATATTCCTTTTTAATCTTTGAATTATATTGAATCCAATCTTTTAACTTTCTGTTAGCATACAGGACAGTAGCGTGATCCCTATTAACAGTCTTACCTATAGCCTCAAGACTCATTTTAGTTTTGTCTCTTAGTAGTCTAAAGTAGATAGCTCTAGCTTCAACGTGAGTTCTTTGTCTAGTGTTTAAAGTTAAATCTAATTCGTAGTATTCTTCTACTACATTTTTTAATAAATCTGTAATCATTCTAATCGTTTTTAATTGTTATTTAATCTATTTCAAATTGGTACTTCTCTTGCACTTCTAACGCTATCAATTTTATATCTTGATACGTTTTATATCTAGCTACTTCAACTGCTTCCTTAATCCCTGCACAAGCCTCGTAAGACTCTATCTGCTCGTAGATAGATATATCCTCTTCTAGTTGTTTTATACTCACTCCGTGAAGTAAGTCAATTAAGGATAGGTAGTAATATAGCATCTTCTCTTCCTCAAATAAACTAAAGGAATCCTCTGATTGTAAAGTCATTAACCTTGCTTCTTTTTTCTATAAAATATTCCTTGTAAGTGTTTACAGCTTGCTTAACCTTATCACCACCTATTTCTTTTGTGTTCTTAGTGAGTTCAAATATTCCTATATCACCAGAGCCTTTCTCTATCACTACATAAGTAAACCTCTCAACTCCAAAGAGTTCACAGTAAATCCAGCCCTGCATATCGTAGTGCCAACTATACTTAGCAGCTCTCTCCCATCCATCTAGCTTAACCGTAGTTTTCAAGTCTATTAAGTGGCCATCTTTTAAATAGTCAGCCTTACCTCTAAAAGGTACACCAAACAAATTGCCAATAGCAGGAACTTCAGAAGCTCCACCAGTGAATAGTTCATTAGCATCTCTATTGAATCTAATAGAGTTACAAAGCTCGTTAGCCTTATTAAGTTCACTAACTAACATAATCTCTTTGCCTTTACTGGTAGCCTCTTCCTTAGCATCTTTGAAGGTCTTGGTGTTTCTCCCACCTATATCAACAAAGTCATACTTGTCATTAATCTTTTCCTCTTCAAGTACTACAGTGTGAATTAACCTTCCCTCTCTTAGAGCAGGTATATCACCATTAACTTGTTGAGTCTTATTAAAGTAACTCTTAGGGGACTTATAAAGGTCTTTAGAAGATGAAGAAGATAGGGCATACTTACCCAAATATCCATAATAAAATGAATCATCCTCCATCTTGTCTAGGATTTCAGATACATCCCAATCCTTATTGTCTAGTAGTTTAATTGTTTTCATACTGCTAATATAAACATTTTTTAAACAACCACTACTTTTCTTCTATTTTTTTTTCTTCTAATCTATCTATCCTAGTTAAGGCCACTACTAATGCTTGTTGCACAAGTTTAAGGTCGTACTGCATTTTTATTAAAACTGACTCTTTCATATCTTTCCGTCTATAAAATATTTAATTACAAAAAACCACAGGACCACTCCTGCTATTACACCAATAGTATCTACTATATGAATCAACATCTATTGTTGTATTGCTTTAGTTAAATCTTTCTCATTCATATGAGCTTCTAGTATATATCCATCCATAGGACTAATGACTGATATAGCCCTATAAATCTTTCTACTTATATCCTTTACAGCTTTCTTATCGGCCTTAGAAGAATCAATACCTAGATTGGTGTAATTGTGAGCATCAATCTCTAGCAGTTCATCAACCTTTCTCTTAATGGACCAAGTCTTATATCCCTGTATCTTTCTAATTCTCTCCTCTATCTGCATTACTTTTGTTGTTTTAGTTTCTCTATATATAAAGTAGCATCCATAAGTTCCTCCTGTAAGTGAGTAAGGAAAGCGTAGAAGCCATCAGGACTATCGTGAAGGGTTGTACCATATTTTATAATACCATCCCTAGAACGTGCCTTATACTTATCCAGAACACTCAATACTATTGGGTCTTTGGGTAAGTTATTGTAGGAGTAGCCTGTACTATCGGTAGACCACTGCCCATCCTCCATCATCTCTTCGTATTTCTTTATTGAATCACTCATAATATCTCTGCATCTTTTACATCTAAATAAGCCACCTCTTTAGGTATCCTGTTGTTATTAGCAAATTGGGTTGTTTTTCTAAAGTGATCAACTCTCCAGTTAGGGGCTACATTATATAGATTAAACCTAAAAACCCCATTAGGGGTTGAGTTAATATAAATAGGAATGTCTAAGTTGTCGTGGCACTTTTCTATCAGTGCATTAAACTTTTTCTTCTCTATCAATAAACCATCATAATGCTTACTTCTGCACTTCAATTCTATTCTGTGGAATGTTTGAGGGCTATAGCAATCCCATCTACTCATTTGTTTCTTAGCCTTGACTAAATCACTATAACAACACCCTACGAGATAATCGAACAATCTCTGTTCATTCCACATCTCCATTATAAATACTCTTTATATAAACGCTCTAACTTATTCAGTCTAGTTAAGACACAGCTATTACATCCACTAGGAATATCAGCAGTATTCATAACTCTATTATATATTGCATAAAGTCCTTTAATCTTTTCGCTACTAAGTTTTGCTCGGTCTCTCCAAAGCTCATCAGAGAAAAGCTCATTCAATACATCAAATTCGTACTCAGTAAAGCAATTAGGTTTATTGTAGGGGAATAAATGGTTTAGCGTATCCTTTCGTTCATCACACCCACAGTCCTCACCAGCTAGAAACTTAACAACCTTATCTATTCCTGTAGCTTCTGTAATCTTAGCTACTGTGTCTCCAACACCTTCTGAGGCACTCTCATACTTCGCAACCCAATCCTTGTATTGCTTAGTTCTTTTATCCTTTGGTTTTTGTGGTATTTGTTCTTCACTCATAATTTATTGTTTAAATAATAATAATACATATTTGTAATTTCTTCTGAAGTCTTACCCTTTAAATCCTCGTGCATTACGTTGTACCAGTCTATAAAGTCTACTAAATCTATTTCATTCATAATCGTTATATTTTATCGAAGTCTCCATTAAGGTAATCCTCAAAGTCCTCTCCAAATTTACTTTTCAATATTTCCTTGTAATTCTTGCAGCTATTGAATATAGAAGTAACGGATATCTTAGTTTCACTAGCTAACTTTCTCATACTTATATCAGTATTGTAGTATAGTCTAAAGAGCTTCTTATCGTACCAGTGCTCCCAAGATTCTATCTCTGTATCTATCTTAGCTATAATATATTCCTCAGCCTTTTGCTTCTCAAAGTCCACCTCTTCATAAATGGCCCAATCAGGAGTTTCAAACTCGTAGTAGTCAGTGATATCCCTTCTTTGATATCTTGACCTTTCCTTGCAGTAATCAGTCCACAAGTTCTTTAGGGTCATATAGACGTAAAACCTATTAACCTCTGTTTCATTATACATAATCTTCTCTGGATTACCGACATACTTGTTTAGCCTAAGATACGTCTCGTGAACAAAGTCCTCAACGATAGTATTTGGAATACCAATAGATAATCCCATAGACACCCAAGTGCTGTGATATTTACTGAGAATCTCTAGCATTAACCATTATATGTATAAAAACTATTCCTAAACTTATTCTGAGCAAATCAAAAGTAATCACTCCGTGAACATCCTCTTGCTCAATATCTTCCAAATAATCAATTCCTAGAAGGAATCCTCTTATCATTTCAAATTGTATATTCATATTATATATCTTAATTTTTTTAATACTACTAAAATTATATAGCCCCACAAGGTACTCGTCATTACAAACCCTAGTGAAACAAAAAGCATTTTAATTGTTCTCATATTTATTTAAAATTAATTCAATCACCCTATCACATTCTCTTTGGTTTTGTGGCTTGTATAGGGTGTAAGCAGGAAACTGTTCTGTAATCAATCTCTTAAACAACTTCCATCTTAAAGGAAAGGATTCGTTAGCCCTTCCTTTAGTCTCTATTATAAAATCCTCACCAATAAAATCTGGCGTGTATTTAATAGGTAGTATTCTTTTTGAACCTCTATTGATAAGTTCTCCTTTTCCGTTGGCCTGTCTCTCATAAGATTCATTCTCAAAATGGAATCCATTAATCAGCACAAAGGTTTCACCTTCATACTTTGCTTTTATCTTATGTTTCTTTAGAGCCATATACATATACTTTTCAAGTCCAGAGGCGAAGTTGATACCATCATAAGATATCTTCTTTGACTGTACTGGGCCTTTCTTTCTAGGTCTTCTCCTCAATTATTCTTTATTTGATGGTTTATAAGTGAACAATTTAATCAAAATCACTATTAACACCAAAAGAAATAGTAAATAAACTATCATATCTTTATATATTTATCTTTGTCTATCTGATCAGGGATTGATTCTAATATAAAAGGTAATCCTTTTGGATCTACTTGAAAAGCAAAATCATCAAAAGAATATCCCCTGCTCCTTTTACATTTAGCTACAGCAACACTCTTGTCGCTTGTTAACTCTAAAGCTATTTGGGTTTCAGCTTTCTTCTCCAAGAACGAACCTAAGTGTCCTGTAGGCTTTTCAGAGTTCCAATTGGAATGGATAGCTGTTATTATATGAATGTTTAACTCTTGAGTCCACTTCATAAGATATTGAACGAGCTTACTTGATTGTATCAAATCATTACTGTCTAATACCAAATCAGCAATACCGTCTATTATTACTAACCCAATATTGTCAGTATTGTATAAATGCCAATCTATAAAGTCTAATCTTTCAGGTGCAGAATATTGTCTCAAGGCGTAAGTGTGGTAGTCTTCAGCAGTTCCACAGATATCATAAACTCTACGAAAAACCTTTTGAGCGTGGAATGTACTTTGCTCTGTATCGTAGTGGATTAACTTCTTACCTTTTCTATAACCTATCATATCACCAGTTCTTTCTGTTTTTCCCCCTATATAGCTTGCTGCTATAAGTGAAAGGAAGAACGTCTTTTTGGATTTCGGAGGAGCCTGTACAAAGCTGAAATTCCCATAACTGGCAATACCAGTGGGAGTAGGATTATAACCAATACTGTTGCCATAAGAAAGGGCAAGGGGCGGCTGCGATACATTTCCCAAAGGATCAACGTAGCTGCTTTCCAAGATTGCTTTATACTTCTGCTCATAATCTATCTTTAATTGGTTCATATTTATCTTTGGTGTTATTTACTATAATATCTTTTATTAGTAGCTCAGAGGCTCTTGAAACGCTTCCATAAGGCTTTAGCTTATTACCGTTCTGTATGTCTAAACCTAATATATTATTTTCTAAGCTATTATAGTTATATTGTGAAGGAGTGTTTAATATTATAGCTAGCTTATCTAGCAATATATGCTTAAAGAACTCCCAACTAATTTCTTTAATATGGTCTTGGTTCAACTCAAAAATATGGTCAATATACCAAGAAGCTAATCTCTCTAAGTATAATGTCTTATCCTTGTAGTTACTGTCAAGCATTTCACAGTGATTTACTAAATCATTAAAAGCCTGTTTCTCTCTCCAAGTTGCATTATTCTGTCTTGAAATATAATCGGATAATATTCTTACTTGACGTTCTATCATAATCGGAAAATAAAAGGGGGCAACATTTCTGCCACCCCCTTATAATTAAAATGGTAAATCATCCACACCTACCGAAGCAGGTGCTTGAGTGTTAGTCTCTAGCGCAGCTTTAGCTGGTGCATTAACAGTATTTGTTTTACCGTTACCTAAATAAACTCTAGGAGTTTTTGCTTCTCTTTCTTCTTTAGATTGAGATACAATAATGGCAACGTTATTACCATACTGGTCAACTTCATCATTAATGAATCCACTAATGTCTAAATACTTGCCTTGTTTTAGCCAAGCCTTTTCAATTTTAGTTAAGTTAATACTTGCATTAAAAATCATAATATATATATTAATTGGTTAAACTTTGTAGTTCAGTTTTAAGTGTAGAACTAACACTATACTTTTTAAGAACAGGATCTAAATCTCCACCTTCTTGTAGATACTTAACAACCTTTGACCAGTTAGCTGAACCTTTCATTAAAGAAGGAATAGCACTTGTAGTGCTGTGGTCGTTAGTAGCATCAGAATCTTTAGTATCGTCTATAAGTAATAAATTACCTAAAGCATACTTCTTAGCGTAGGAGGATGCAGAACCTGTCTGTTGAGGTGCTTGCATACCTTTAGCACCAAAGTCTATAAATGCTGTTGCATTAGACTCTACAGAGGAGCTAGGGTCGCTAGCATCAATCATCTTAGCTGTTGAGACAAGACAAGCTCTGTCTGCTATTTCTTTCACTTCTTCTGTAATCTTAAACAGCACGTTGTGCTTAGCAGCTAAAGGTTTAATTGCCTCTAGGATGTCCTCTGCACTTCGGTAGTTATACTTCCCAAATGCGTTTCGTTGATTCTTAGGAGCTTTTAACTCTGTTTGAATCTTCAATAGTTTTTCAGTAATGTTCATAATAATTAAAATTAATCGGTTAATAAATCTTCTTTGACGATTTCTTTTCTGACTATACCCTTGTATTCATCAGGACAATCAGGGTCACACACCTCATATAGAAATGTTGTCAATCTGTCTATCTCTTTTTTGTAATCTGCATTTTTAGATTCTAATGCAGTAATCCTCATAGTGAAGTAAGAGGATAAGTCGTAAAAGTGTTTCATCTTTGTTATTTTCAGCTAAGGTACAAAAAATATGTTACCAACAGAAATTTTAACAAAACTTTAACATATAGACAAAAAAAAGAGGGCTACTTAACTTCACCCTCCTTTCTACCAAAGAAATAATGTCCGATTACTTTGCAAATATACAAAAGGTTACGCTATTAACCAAAGGGATGGAGGTTTTAAATCATCATTATCTACGTGAATATAATCCCTGTGTATTCCAATTCTCCTAAATCCTACCATAGAAACAGCTTCGACAATCCTTAATCTGAATTTAGAGTTCAAACATCTTATATGAGCAGCTCTACCAATCAAGTGTGAGCTTGCAGTTGAAGCACACCATATATTAGTGTTAGCATACTTTGTTCTATATCCACTAAGTATTTTAAATTCTAGTTTAGCTATATCTCTAGCTTCATCTAACATTTCTATAAATTCCCTATCCATATATTTATAGCCACTACCAGCTTTATCAGGGGAATCAAATTCATCAAAAGAAAAATATTTGTAATCCATACTGCTAAATTAAATAAAATATATATATTTGCAAAACAGTAGCAGTAAATCTACTATAAAAATTACAATACTTCAGTTGAGATAGCCTGTTGGATCAGATACTTTTAGATTGTTTGTTTTTCTAGGGGGGCTTTTTCTTTTCTTTCTTTCTTTTTTACTCTTTTTTCTTTCTTTGTTTTCTTTTAAATATATTATATTTGTTTAATAAATATTAAATAATTTAAATATGGTACAATATAAAATATCTGAAAAAGCTAATAAATTAATATCAGAAAATGAAGTATTATATTACTTTAGTGATGATGATACAATAAGTTTGATTCTTTATTCTAAAGACAATCCTAGTACTGAAATTCTTATAAGAAATTGGACTGAACCTAATACTTTGAAATTTGAAGGTTATTATAGTGCTTCTGATAAAAAAACCAAGAAAGACTATAACTGGTGGAAAAAATCACACAAAGAATTTACTAAAGATAAAGAATTTTTTTGGCACGAAATGGGTAAATTCAATAATGAGAGATATGGTAATATAATTTAATTATCTACCTTGTCCTCTATATGCCTTAGAATAGTTCTTAGAGGTCTTTAGAGAGCTTGTTTTAGACTTAGAGTGTACTCCCTTACGTTTTACTTTATTTCGTGTCTTATATGAGCTTATTTGAGCTTTAGCCATCTTTATGAAGTTTATTACCAAATACTTTTTCTACTCCTCTACTACCAAAATATCCTCCAATAACAACTGATAATAATCCTGTAATAGAAGTTAATTCTAAACCATTAAACCAACCAATAACATAACTAATAGAAAAAAAAGCTAGTGTTAAGGGTCTAACGTTAGAAGCCAACCAAGAACCACTACGAGCATCAGCAACCCATCTACGAGTTACTCCGTCTATCTCAGCTCTCTCTAAATCAAGTTTCTTTAGTGCAACGGACTTATCCTCCTCTGACATACCAGAACCCCCTATAATGGCTTGTATAACGTTTCCTGCTAAAGTATCTCCTGCAACTGCTTGTACAACATCAGGTATCTTGTTTAAAAGGAATTGCCCCACTTGGGTATCTTTGAATTTCTTTTTGTCAGACATAAGGTACTTCCTACGGTATTAGTAAGTCCAAACAGAGTTTGGTTTTGAATCGTCTGTGTCGCAGTGGATAAATCCTTTTGCAACTCCAATACGTTTAAATCCTGCTCTAATAAGTGCGTTAAGTATAATGTATCTTTCGTTCCCACTACCGACTGCGATATCTGCTGCAACTCCAATAAGGTGGCTTGAATTGGGTACACCTCCAACTGCTTTATTGTGGTCTGCTGTTCTGTAACCACTTGTGATTTTAAAGGGTATTCCTGCAAGTTCCCTTGCGTGTTCAAGTTTATAAAGAAAGTTAGTATCCATATTCTTACCCGAATTAGGTAAAGAAGGACAGTCAAACTCTGATAGGGAAAAGTAATTAAGATTCATTTTGTAATTAAACCTACTAAGATTAATAATAATATACCACCAATAAAAATAAGTTTACCCTTGTGAAACAGTCCACCATTCCAATCTTTAATAATTTGAGCCTTTAGTAAGTCCCATCCTTTTAATACTATTGCTTTTATCTTATCCATTATCTCTTTTTATCTACTTTTAAATATTCTAAATCTTTCATAAAGTCCCTCATCTCTAAAGT
>Ga0206128_1003100_pt1 | contig 14192 bp, 18 predicted proteins | sample Helgoland_Spring_7_FD_148601 | JGI IMG/M metagenome (GOLD analysis project Ga0206128, IMG submission 148601) | Pelagic subsurface seawater microbial communities from Kabeltonne, Helgoland, North Sea - Helgoland_Spring_Bloom_20160426_1 | ecosystem: Environmental > Aquatic > Marine > Epipelagic ... | reverse complement strand
TTTTGCTGCTGCAAATGCTGATAATACTGGACGGTCAAAACAAAACCGAGCACAGCACCAATAACTGCGCCAATTATCGACCCAAGCCCAATACCTATAAACCAGAGCTGCTTATTTCCATTATCCATGTGTGCTACCGGCCCCTTTCTCAATACTTGATGAATTCACCAACCCCGACATTCACGCTAGCATAATGTTTGTCTGTATCCCTGCGGCAGGCTTAAACGGCTGCGGCCTATACGCTTACCTATTCATCAATCTCCCGAGCACTTTCCGTAACCAATTCTTTAAGCTGCGCTTTCGATAACAACTGACAGCATTCGGTTTGCCGATCAAAGATAAGTAGGCATTCACCCTCAAGCATCGCTCTTTTAGCATGCTCTAATTGAGCATCAAAAGTAACCTCACGCAAACCGTAATCGGTACCCTCGCGACTGATATACTCTTGTAAAACGCCACCAAGGGCCTCATCAGAGAGCTGTTCTGGCGGCACAATCAACCAGCGCTCGGGTAACTCAGCTAGTTCGAAACTTTTCATGGCAAACTCAATCTATGTGGGTTGGTCGTCGTTTTGCACTGACCTTCGCTTAGCGCCGGCATACCTATCACTATTTTGTTGCGTTATCAGCCTTGGCAGATTTTTTCACTTCGCGCCGCCGTTGCACAACGCGGCGCCAAGCATACAGCACGTAGCCGAATAAAAGCCCGAACAAAGCCAGTATCGCAACCAATAGCGCGCCAGTCCCTACGAGCAATAACATCTCGTAAATCGACAAATCAAGGATATTCACCAGCGCGTAGCACAAAGCCATCAATGCTAGCGAGCCTAAAACGATGGTGCGCAAAACGGTTTTACCAAACTTGGCCAATCTGATCCCCCACTTGGTTAACAAGTGCCTGTTGAGGCAACGCTTAGCTTGAAAGCTGAGCTTCAACGGTTGGCGCACTAGCCCACCAATGATTAATTTTTTGTGCAACGCCTGAAACCTGAGCTCCTTCCATATGGAAATGATGCTTGCCAGGCAGCCAATACAACTCAATACAAGCATTCTTAGTCAGATCTTTAGGTAAGGCGTATTCCTTGAGATGCCCGTCAAGCGCAGCCAAAAGTAAAGTAGGCAACGTTAACGAAGATAAAAACACGTCTAACTCAGCTGCAGAAAATCGCACCGCCGAGTTTCCGTGTAACCGATTATCATGACTCCATACAAACCCGTTGTCGGTTTTTATTAAATCCCGCTCAATCATTGCTCTACCCTCGTCAACCGCTAACTTGGTGGACAGTAAGCGACGTTCAATTGCTTCATCGAGCGTTGCATAGGGCCGGCTCGTTTTAGCCCGCAGTCGCTGCCTATCGAGTAGGTAAGCACGCAACTGCTCAACCACATTTTTATTAAGCCACGGAGGCGGCACTATACCGTCTAGCAAGACCAAAGATTTTACTCGCTCCGGCATCACCGACGCATAAAGGAACGCGACTCCCGCACCGCGTGAATGGCCTAGCAAAGTAAATTGATCCCAATCTAACGCGTCTGCAATATCCCCAATGTCTTCTAAATCATCATAGATATCGTAACTTGCATGGGCTGCCCTGTGGCTAGTTTTTCCGTGACCGGCCATGTCAATAGCCACCACATCACAGCCTTTGAGCAGCGGAGCTAATCGCGCAAAACTTTCACTGTTATCTAGCCAACCATGCAAACATAAAACCTTGCGAACGCTCTTACTGTGAGCAAATTCATTCTTACCCTGCTCCTCTGAAACATTTACCCAGCGCTGCGCTGCATACGACAAACCATTGACTTGTAAACGCATAGAACATGGCGCTGTTTGCATGGTGGGGGGACTTCTCTATCGGTGGGCGGCTAAAACACTAGCCTAAAAAGCAATACAGACCTGGCAGCTTCAAGCATGATGCAACTTAATTAACTCGAAGCAGCCACTGGCTTGAGTCTCATATTCTAGCAGTGCAATTGACGCGGGAGCCATAGAGTATCGAGCACCCGCCGATGAGCTCGAATCGGCATCAATCAAATAAGCCAACAACTGTGATACTAGCGGCTGATGGCTCACTAAAAGTGCATTGTCGATTTGCTCAGCTACAAGCCAAGCAAGAACCTGCTTGGGTGATTGTTCGCCCAGTAGTTCGTCACTAGGCTCACTCACTACGTCACCCATTAGCGCTCGACCCTGTTCACTGAAACTTGCAAGCAAAGTAGAAACTGTATGGGTCGTTCTTACGAAAGGGCTGTGATAAACGTGCGCCAAAGGGAAGTCACTATCGAAAAACCTAGCGACTACAGAGGCGCCCTGCCCGCTGGCTAACACGCCCCTATCGGTAAGCCTGCGCTCACGATCGCTAGTAACATAGTTCTCAGCATGACCGTGGCGCATAATGGCTAGTTTTTTCATAATCGCTCGGCTTTCTCAACTAACGATATCCCGCGAAAGGATAGTATCGCTGGACATGTCAAACCACGCTTTAGTAAGAAAACCTAGTGACTCAACTCCAACAAGAGCTTGTTAAGTCTTGCCACAAAGCTAGCCGGGTCCTCAAGGCTATCACCTGCGGCTAGGGCCGCCTGATCAAATAATACGTGCGTCAAATCGCCAAAGCGATCTTCGTCGGCTTCTTGATCGAGCTTTTTCACCAGTGGATGCTCAGGGTTCAATTCAAGAATGGGCTTACTCTCTGGCAACGCCTGGCCTGCAGACTCCATGATACGGCGCATTTGTGCGCCCATATCATGAGCACCAACCACCAAACACGCTGGTGACTCGGTGAGTCGATTGGTGATACGAACTTCTTCGACGCTGTCGCCTAAAGCAGACTTGGCACGCTCCAACAAATCCTTGCTCGCTTCAGACAACTTCTCTTGATCTTTCTTATCCTCTTCGTTGTCTAACTCGCCCAAATCGAGCTCGCCTTTGGCAACGTCTTGCAAGTGCTTACCATCAAAGTCCATTAAATGGCTCATCAACCAATCGTCGATTCGATCACATAACAACAAGACCTCAATGCCTTTCTTGCGGAAGATTTCGAGGTAAGGGCTATTTTTAGCCGTTGTGAAGTTTTCGGCGGCCACGTAATAAATTTTATCCTGACCCTCTTTCATGCGAGCAACATAGTCAACCAGAGAATGTGTTTGGTTATTGGTGTCGTCCTGTGTGGTAGAGAAACGCAGTAATTTTGCGATTTTTTCTTTGTTGGCAAAATCTTCGCCTGGGCCTTCTTTTAAAACATTACCGAACTCTTTCCAGAAACTTGCGTACTGCTCTACTTCGTTCTTCGACATTTTCTCAAGCGTATCCAGCACACGCTTGGTTAAAGCGCTGCGCATAGTTTCGGTCGTATTATCTTGCTGCAAGATCTCCCGCGAAACGTTAAGAGGCAGGTCGTTTGAATCGATTACTCCTTTAACAAATCGGAGATACATTGGCAAAAACTGCTCCGCATCGTCCATGATGAACGTGCGCTGCACATAAAGCTTTAAACCCCGAACCGAATCGCGATTCCATAAATCGAATGGCGCCTTGCTAGGCACATACAACAAACTCGTGTATTCAAGCTTTCCTTCAACCTTATTATGGCTCCACTTAAGCGGATCGCTAAAGTCGTGTGAAATAGCTTTATAAAACTCTTTGTACTCATCTTCCGAAACTTCATTTCGCGCGCGAGTCCAAAGAGCGGTGGCATCGTTGACAGCTTCAAATTCCGGCGCGGCTTCAGTTTTAGCCTCAGCAACGGCATCGCCTTCGGCGTCTTCTGGCGCGTCGGATACGTCTTGCTTGATCATTTGCACCGGAATAGCAATATGATCTGAATATTTTTTGACGATACTACGCAAACGCCAATTATCGGCAAACTCATTCTCGTCTTCACGAAGATGCAAAACAATGCGCGTTCCGCGGTCGGCTTTTTCGACTTCGGCAATGGTATACTCAGCATCACCTACGGAAGACCAATGAACCGCTTTATCAACGGCTAAACCAGCCCGTCGTGTAAATACATCGACCTTATCGGCTACGATAAAAGCCGAATAAAAACCCACACCAAACTGACCAATGAGTTGAGAGTCTTTTTTCTCATCGCCCGTCATTTTTTGCAAAAACTCAGCCGTACCTGACTTTGCAATAGTGCCTAGATTATTCATCACCTCTTCACGCGACATACCAATACCGTTATCGCTAAGCGTGATGGTATTAGCTTCATTATCAAACTCAATTTTAATGGCAAGCTCGCTGTCACCTTCATACAAGCTGTCATTTTGTACGGCTTCGAAGCGAAGTTTATCTGCCGCATCAGACGCGTTTGAGATCAGCTCGCGCAAAAAGATTTCTTTATTGCTGTAGAGCGAATGGATCATCAAATGCAAGAGTTGCTTGGCTTCGGTTTGAAAACCAAACGTTTGCGCTTTTTCATCGGCCGCTGCAGTGCTATCAGTATTTTTGGATTGGTCAGTGCTGGTCATACTTTTATCTCTATCTCTTTATTGAGGGGCTAGCGAAAGCCCAGTTAAAATAAGTACAGGCTTGATCTGTCTGACAGCCCTACTTGTGATGTTCGATGCTTTATATTGGGACGAAACAGATCAATTACAAGGTTCGAGGCCGGAATAACAAAGCGCATTAAAATACACCGACAAGCTATTGATTTAAATCATGAATTGATGCTCACCTCAAGTAACCTCTCAATAAGCACTGCCGCGCAAATGTTAACTGTTATCTGAGTTTGAGCAAGCTCAAGCGGCGGACATGATACGGTAATTGCTCAGCTTGAACGAGCCTAAAAAATACTAATTACTACGGTACGGCTGCCACCCTCTATACGATGCTCGCCCAACCAAATGCCCTGCCACATCCCTAGTAATAGGCGCCCATTGGCTACTGGCACCGATAGCGAAGAACCTAATAAAGACGCTTTTATATGGGCTGGCATGTCATCAGGGCCTTCAACAACGTGCTTGAAGTAAGGCGCATCCTCTGGAACCGCATGCAGAAAATAGCGCTCCATATCACCGCGTACATCGGGGTCTGCATTTTCATTGATGGTCAGTGATGCCGACGATGCCGACGAGTGCTGAATGAAAAAATGCCCTATGCCACACTCAATCTGGCTAAGCTCCGGCATAGCCGATAGCAGCTCGTCTGTAACAAGGTGAAAGCCGCGCGACTTAGGCGCCAAGTGAACTAACCTCTGAATCATTATTTCGCCTCAAGAACGATAAGTGCCCTCGCCCAACATTTAGGCTCGGTCCTTTAAAAAACAACCAATGCAACCTTTGCCCCTGCATTGTGATAATCAACACCTATGATAATACCCAAATGCCTAAGATTCACTGGTCAAGATGTTGACCTGTACAAAGGTCGGCACTATAGTACGCGGCCTCTCATCGTAGATGGGAGATTGCCGCCGCGCTCGTAGCTCAGCTGGATAGAGTACCTGGCTACGAACTAGGGGGTCGCAGGTTCGAATCCTGCCGAGCGCGCCATTTTTTAAAGCCTCAGCCATGCTGGGGCTTTTTCTTTTCTAGCGTTGCAATCTAGCGCTACAACATAGCGCTCCAAGCCGCCCGATAGCTGAAGCTGGCCACCCAGATGGCACAATACCGCCAAGCGTTGATAGCGTTCAGGCTGGTACAATAGTTGTGCTGCGCGCCTTTAAATCACCGTTTCAAAGTGATTGACGCAGTCTAGTAATGTCGCCACACAAACCCTTCAAGCGCCGGCGACTCAATGCATTCTAGTGATACTACTATCTGCAACTGGGAGCACCGCCGGCCAGCATCACGAAAACTAGCGGGGCACGTGTTTAAACACATTTTTGTAAGCCTCTTTCATTAAGCATCTCAGGAATCTTCCCTATGCCGCCTGATATCATAGCTGTTGCAGAGGACTTCTATAACATTCGCGGGTCTTTTAAGATCGGTCGCTTTGTCGACATTGGCACCCAAAGCTCGCTGGTGCAATTGCACAGCGGTAAATTTGTTATCCTTGATGCCTGTAACCTAAACAATAAGATTGCCTGCGAAGTTGACCAACTAACCAATAATGGCAAGGCTATTGAAGCCATTATTAATCTCCACCCCTTCCACACTTTGCATGTCAAAGCCATGCAGGAGCGCTACCCATGGGCAAAACTGTACGGTACCGCTCGGCACCTAAAAGTACTTCCAGACCTACCTTGGCAGGCAGCACTGACTGAATCGGCAGCGATGCAGACTTTGTATTCGAATGATTTTGAATTTTTTACTCCCCGTGGCGTCGATTTCATTTCGACAAATGACAAGCTTCACTTTGCGTCAGTGTTGGCCTACCATCGCTCCTCCAAGACACTCCATGTAGACGACACGCTGATCAACATTCAACTGCCATCACCACTAGGCCTACTAGCACCGCGCCATCACCTGAGTTTTCATCCCACACTTGCCAAAACGCTCGAGCCTCGAGCAGGAGCGGCTAACGATTTTCGCACGTGGGCAAAACACTTAGCCGCTGCTTTGCATGAGTCTGAAAACTTTTATGTGCGGCTCACACTAAGCCCTTACTAGCAAAAAATAATCGTGGCGCCACGATCGAGCAGCGGATATTGCGCGCGCTAAATAAGGTGAGCAAAACCCTCGGTGCACATGAAAAGAAATACGGCTAGCCCATCGATCATCCGCCAGGAACACCGAACGGTGGCCGCAAAAGCAATGTGTACTGGGTGCAACACTAGGCCAAGCAATGTGCACTGGGTGCAACACTAGGCCAAGCAAGATTTTGGATGAGGGCTGCCGGCAACGCCACCGTCACAGGTCTTTTGTGTAGTTGGCACAAATTCTGCCTATGGTCTTCCTAGACACCAACATCATGAAGCCATTGACCATTAAAACGCTCAAGCACATACGACGATCAGCACTGCTTAAAATCCTGTACGGCCGCCGGAGCCAAATGTGATGTCACCCAACGACAAACCTCAAACACAAACCTCCGGTTCACCCGAGCCATTAAAAGACTGGCAACTGCGTTTTTTAGCGAGAAACCAATTACCCGCCACGTATTGGGCAAAGGCTGTTGTTGATTATGCGCCGCTAATCACAAGCCTCGTTCAACGCTTGGTTAAAGAAGACATACCCTGGATCCTGGGTATTAACGGCTGCCAAGGCTCCGGCAAATCAACCCTAGCCGACTTTGCGCGCTCGATAATGGTGCATGAGCACCAATTAAGCACAGTAGTCTTATCGCTTGACGACTTTTATCTGACTCAACAACAGCGATCCGATCTAGCGAAGACCCGTCACCCTTTATTAGCGCGCAGAGGTGTTCCAGGTACACACGATATCGATCTTGCGCTCACCACGCTACGCAAATTAATGCGCATGAACCAGACTGCTGAGGCAGTATCAATTCCCCGATTTAACAAACTCCATGATGACCGAAATAGCAAGGGCGAGGAGATCCAAGCGCCACCGCGCCTCATCATTTTCGAAGGCTGGTGCATGGGCGCCACACCACAGACGGCTCAACAGCTCATTGAACCGATTAATGCCTTAGAAGAGGAACTCGACAGCGACGGCATCTGGCGTAGGTATGTTAACGACCAATTAGCCGGTGATTATCAGCGGTTGTTTGCCCAGGTAGATGAGTGGGCGATGTTACAGGCGCCAAGTTTTGACTGTGTTTTTCAATGGCGACTCGAGCAGGAAGAAAAGTTGATACACGCCCACAATTTGCTCAACGAACCAGCCCCCGCTGTACCGATGAGTGAATTGGATGTGCGTGACTTCGTGGCTTATTTTCAGCGCATTACGGAACACTGCTTAGCTACACTGCCGCCACATATCGACCATTTATATTTGTTGAATCAACAACGAGATATTCAAGGCTACCAACAGAGTGATATCGACCTTAGTGCACGCAATGAGAGTCAATAAAAGATTACTTATTTTTGCACGGCACGCCAAACAACTCACACTCAATTATTTGTATGAAATCTAGCATGACAAAACAACTACTCATTTTTACAGACTTAGACGGAACGCTACTCGATGATACCGATTATCGTTTTGACGAAGCCTCTAGCTGCTTAAGTGAGCTAAAACAGCGAGGTATTCCGGTCATTCCTGTCACGAGCAAAACACTGGTTGAAGTATTAGAGCTGCGTAAACGCCTCGATTTAAATACACCCTTTATTGTCGAAAACGGTGCAGCAATTTACCTTCCTTGCGACAGCATGCCGCTCTACGCGAATAGACAGCCGCCAATGACACACCAAGTAACCATCGACCAAACCGCGTACTGGTGCTATGCACCAGGTCGTCGGATCGCGTTCTGGCAGGAGTTATTGGCTCGGCAAGATGCAAAATTTGCTGCGTTATACACAACGTTTTCCTCGCTAGACATTGAGCAAATCAGTGCACTTACCGGTTTGAATGAGCGCGATGCAAAACAAGCCAGCGAAAGAGAGTTCAGCGATCCGATCGTTTGGCAAGGAAACTCAGACCAACGAAAAGAATTCATTCAATGCCTATCAGCTCAGGGCGTAACCGTGGTAGATGGCGGTCGATTTTTACACTTAATGGACACAAAGGCGGACAAGGGCCGCGCTTTATTATGGCTTGAAGAATGGATAAATTCACAGCTTGACAATACTGAATGCATCGCACTTGCATTAGGCGATAGTGAAAACGATATTTCGATGTTGAACGCAGCCAACACCGCCCTACTCGTTCGCTCTAAAAAGCATCCGTTTCCAGAGGTCGCCCCTTCGAAATACCAAGTTAAAAGCCGTCTTTTTGGACCTGCCGGCTGGTCAGAACTAGTAACGCAACAACTCATCGCCCATTTCACTGAAAGTCAGTGTTAGTGCAAAAAACAACTTAATAGCAACATTTAAAAGTGTTCGGCTCTCGGTAGAAGAACTGGAAAATGAACTCGTTAGCTTTTCATCAGAACGACCTATGGGACTCATACTACCCTCATTGTTTTCCGAATTAGAAACCGAAGCCTTACCTCAAATTGTTGAGCAGCTTCAGCACGTACCGTATTTAGAGGAAATTGTTATTGGGCTAGACCAAGCCGACCAAAGCCAATATGAATACGCTCTTAATTTCTTCTCGGGGCTAAAACAAAACTTTCGTGTCATGTGGCACGACGGACCGGCGCTGCGTGCAATTGATGAGGAATTAGCGAGCAAAGGACTAGCGCCATCACAACCTGGCAAAGGTCGTAACGTTTGGTACTGCATGGGTTATCTACTGGCCACTGGAAAATCAGAGGCCGTTGCGTTGCATGACTGCGATATAAAAACCTATAAACGCGATCTCTTAGCTCGGCTTATTTACCCCGTCGCTAACCCAGGTTTTAGCTATTCGTTTTGCAAAGGTTATTACGCTCGGATTGCTGATGGAAAACTCAATGGTCGAGTCTCGCGCCTGCTAGTCAGCCCCCTTCTGCATGCACTGCGTATTGTGTTAGGCGATCTAGATTATTTGCGCTACATGGACAGTTTTCGCTATCCGCTAGCAGGAGAGTTTTCTTTTAGGCGCGATGTCCTATACGATTTGCGCATACCTAGTGATTGGGGGCTCGAAATTGGTGTGCTGTCTGAAATGTATCGCAACTACTCTAAGAACCGTATCTGCCAAGTAGATATTGCTGATGTTTACGATCATAAGCACCAGGACCTTTCAGCCGCCGATAGTGCGCGCGGCCTCTCAAAGATGTCGATCGACATATCACAAAAGCATTCATACGCAAGCTAGCCACACAAGGGGAGATCTTCGACACAGAGAAGTTTCGCACGCTAAAGGCCACCTATTATCGAACCGCGTTAAATTATGTTGAAGCCTATGGCAATGATGCGAGAATCAATCAACTTAGCTTTGATATTCATCAGGAAGAACAAGCCGTTGAGCTTTTTGCCGAAAACATCATGACCGCGGGCAATATCTTTTTGGAGCGCCCAATGGAGACGCCGTTCATACCAAGCTGGAATCGCGTACGCAGCGCGGTACCGGACATCCTTGAGCGCATTGCTCAAGCAGTTGAAGAAGACACACTTAAGTACGGAAGATAACTGCACAGTTACGGAAGATAACTGCACAGTAGCGAGTATTCACCATGCATCATAATCTTTCTGATCACTTGATCGATTTACTTGAAAATATCTACACCAATAACGCCATTGATGTAGATACACTGACTGTGGCCAACCAGCTGCTGCAAGCAATGCGCCTTGAGCCCAATGCCAACGCGTTTTGCGCGCCTAAAAATCTGTGGTCGGAGCAGGATGTCGTGCTGATCACCTATGGCAACACGATAAAAAATGACGAAACAAATCATCTCAGTGCGCTAAAACGCTTTACGGGGATGAGCATTGTAAAAACATTACTAATACGCTGCATATTTTGCCATTTTTCCCTGCAAGTGCTGATGCGGGCTTTGCGGTTAAAGACTATAGAGCGGTAGATCCTACACTAGGCTCGTGGCAAGACATAGAAAACCTTTGCGTTGATTATCATGTAATGGCTGATCTTGTCATTAACCACGGCTCTAAGCAAAGTGAATGGTTTGAGCAGTTTTGCTTAGCCAACCCAACCTACAAAGACTTTTACTACACAGCAGATCCGAAAGCCGACATTTCGAGGGTTACGCGACCAAGAACCAGTCCCTTACTTACCCGTGTTGAAACTGCGGATGGTGAACGCTATGTATGGTGCACGTTTAGCGCCGATCAAGTCGATTTCAACTTTGAAAATCCAGCGGTATTACTAGAGTTCGTTTCCATAATTCGGTTTTATCTCGACCGTGGTATTCGTATTTTTCGTTTAGACGCGGTCGCTTTTTTGTGGAAGCGTGTGGGCACCAGCTGCATTAATTTACCCGAAACGCACTTAGTCATTCGTTTGCTACGCCTGTTGATTGAACATGCCCAACCAGACGCTGTTGTGGTCACCGAAACGAACATTCCCAACCGACAAAATCTTGAATATTTTGGCAATGCCAACGAAGCTCACTGGATTTACAACTTCTCACTGCCGCCTTTATTGGTATATTTTATTAGCCGGCGACTGTCATTATTTAAAACAATGGATGATGAGCATGCCACCGGCCCAAAATGGCACGGCCTATTTTAATTTTATTGCCTCCCATGACGGCATTGGCCTGCGCCCGACTGAAGGCTTATTGTCCGAGCGAGAAATAGACAGGATGCTGGCCACCATTGGCAACTTCGGCGGCAAGATATCCTATCGCACACTTGAATCGGGCGAAGTTAAACCTTACGAAATGAACATCGCTTTATACGATGCTCTACAAGGCACGTTTGCCGGCCCCGATGGCTTTAATACTGAACGCTTCACCTGTGCCCATGCCATCATGTTTGCCTTAGAGGGCGTGCCTGGCCTCTACATTCACAGTCTTGTCGGCACCAGTAACGACTATGAAGGCATGCACGCCAACGGTGACAATCGCTCGATTAATCGGCGCCAGTGGCAATCTGATGAACTTGAGGCCTTACTGAGTAAAAAAAATCATCACTCGGAAGTCTTAAGCAAACTTAAAGCACTGCTGGCAATACGAATAAAACAACCGGCGTTCCACCCCAATGCCACCCAGTTTACGCTGCACTTGGGAGAGAGCATCTTCGGTTTTTGGCGTCAGAGTATTGACCGCTCACAAAGTATTTTTTGTATATCAAACATAACACCCAAGAAGCGTGCACTGCCGTTGTCAGCGGTGAATTTGATTGAGACTGAAAACTGGTTTGATTTAATCAGCGGCACGCCACTGAGTGATTACCGCGGTGAGCTGCAGCTGGCACCCTATCAAACGCTGTGGATTACTAATAGCAAACAAGCCGCGTCATAAAAACTCGCCGCCACCTATTATGAAACTTCTGCAGCTATCTCAGGTCAGCTTGTTGAACAGATTCTATTTGAGACTGTAACTGCCTGCGCTGCTGAGTTAAGTAAGGAGCGATTAACTCAAGCGCGGTTTCATCGCACGGCGGAAGCTCAATATCAGAAATCGCTAGTGGCGTGATTCGATCACCCCACTGCACCAAATGTGAATTCCAAGTAAGAAAAAGCTTTCGCCCGACTGCATCAATAATACGGCTATTAGCCTGATGCGGAACAACGAGATCGATATCGGCAACACTTAAACCCATATCGTCTAACACCTGATTACTGGCTCCCACCATGCCCGCGACGGCGCGTTTAAAAATATCCTGCCCATCGAAATCCCACGAGGTGGCTTGGCAAAATGGGTTATTAGTAAAAGCACCACCGCGTAATTTTGAATAAACAGCGAATCGCGCGCCTCTGCATAACAACCTAACGACTCGCCCAACAAACCTTGCTGAGTATCGGATGCCTCAACGACTAAAGCAGCCGCACCATCGCCAAATAATACTGCCACATTGCGATTCACCCAATCGAGTACCGACGAGGTTTTTTCTGCCCCAATTACCAGTACACGCTTAGCTGAACCGGCTTTGATCATTGCCGAAGCCACGCTAAGCGCATATAAACCGCTAGTGCATGCGGTGTTTAAATCCATTGCCGCCACACTGTCGGCACCGAGTAAATGCTGCACCCGCGAAGCGGAATTTGGAACGATATTATCGCCAGTACAGCTTCCAAAAATAATGAGATCGAGGTCTTTCGCATCCCTATTAGCGGCAGCCAAAGCGCGTACCGCTGCCACGTGCGCAAGATCACTAGCCTCAACATGAGCGATACGACGCTCTTTCATGCCCGTGCGACTACTAATCCATTCATCATCCGTATCGATGAATGTAGCTAGGTCGGCGTTCGTCAGCACAGCCGGCGGCAAACACTCCCCGGTTACAACTCACAGCGCACGTTGGTTAGCTGCTGTGGCGTTATTATATTTGTCGGAACATTATAAGGTTAAGCGGGACTCACAAAAGGTGAACCTTATGGCTAGAACACAGTGCCAGCTCGCTGAACAGCAACCGATAACGTTGACTAGCGAGCCCTATTTAGCGCTAACACTTTGACGAAAGCTATTCTGCCCAGCCACCTTAGCAGCCACCCGAAAACTAAGCCAAAGCCTGCTCTAGGTCGGCAATGATGTCGTCAATATGCTCAATACCCACCGATAAACGGATCATCTCGGCTGAGACACCTGCCTGGCGCTGCTCTTGCTCGCTCAGTTGTCGATGGGTGGTTGATGCAGGATGGCAAGCAAGGCTTTTCGCATCGCCTATGTTGACCAATCGCTTAAATAATTTGAGCCCGTCATAAAATTTAACGCTGGCATCAAAACCCTCTTTCAAACCAAACGAAAGAATTGAAGCCGGTCGACCCTGGGTGTATTTCTTAGCCAAGGCGCGAAACGGAGAGCTTTCAAGCCCTGCATAGCTAACCCATGCAACTTTAGAGTGATCTTTGAGATATTCGGCCACCTTAAGCGCGTTTTCGGTATGACGCTCCATGCGCAATGATAATGTTTCAAGACCTTGCATCAATTGAAATGCATTGAGCGGTGATAGAGCAGCACCAGTATTTCGCAATGGCACCGTACGAGCCCGACCAATATAAGCCGCCTCGCCAAATGCCTCAGAGTATAAACCACCCCGTGGTAAGCCGGCTCAGGTTGATTGAGTACAGGAAAACGTTCCGCGTGTTCCGACCAAGGAAATTGACCTGAGTCAATAATGATGCCGCCCAGCGTGGTGCCATGCCCACCAATATATTTGGTGAGTGAATGCACGACGATGTCAGCTCCAAAACTGATCGGCTTACACAGTGCCGGCGTGGCCACGGTGTTATCAACAATCAAAGGAACACAACCTGCATGAGCAACGGCGGCAACCGCTTCTAGATCAATAATATTGCCGGCTGGATTACCAATACTTTCGCAAAAGACGGCCTTGGGGTTTTTTCGTCAATCAACGCAGCTAAACTCGCAGGGCTGTCATCTTGTGCAAACCGCACCTCGATACCCAATTTAGGTAGCATGTGCGCAAAAAGTGTGTAGGTCCCACCATACAATTGAGGTGTGGATACGATATTGTCGCCCGCCTCGGCAAGCGTGAGGATGGCATAATTAATGGCCGCACTGCCTGAACTGACTGCCAGTGCTCCAATGCCGCCCTCAAGTGCTGCCATACGCTGCTCAAGCACATCATTGGTAGGGTTCATGATGCGGGTATAGATGTTGCCAGGAACCGCTAGGGG
>Ga0206128_1003094_pt1 | contig 14218 bp, 13 predicted proteins | sample Helgoland_Spring_7_FD_148601 | JGI IMG/M metagenome (GOLD analysis project Ga0206128, IMG submission 148601) | Pelagic subsurface seawater microbial communities from Kabeltonne, Helgoland, North Sea - Helgoland_Spring_Bloom_20160426_1 | ecosystem: Environmental > Aquatic > Marine > Epipelagic ... | reverse complement strand
CATCACCGAGACGCGCCTGATAGAGAAAACCGGCGGTAAATCTGGCGACTACCAAGCCGCACCATAACATCCATGAAAGGGCTGCTACTCATCGGAGGCAAATCCTCTCGCATGGGCTCGGATAAATCCGAACTCATCCTGCGTGACGGCCTCACCCAGAAACAACGCGGGGTCGCATTACTGAACTGTGTTTGTGATGAAGTTTTCATCTCTACCTGCGAAGACGCAGGAGAGCCAAACACCATCGCCGATGCCTTCGGCCCCATCGGCCCACTCGGCGCCATCGCCTCCGCCCAGAAAGTTGACCCGGATTCAGCCTGGCTCATCCTCGCATGCGACCTGCCTCTTCTGGAAAAAGAACAGCTCGAGATTCTCATCGAGAACCGCAGCAGCAGCCATGATGCCACCTACTTCAGCAGCGCTAGCGACGGCCTCCCCGAACCCCTCTGCGCCATTTGGGAACCCACCTCGGCCAAGGCCGTGCAATCAGCCATCGCTAAGAGCAAGCAATGCCCGCGCTCGGTCTTGATCCAGCTCAACGGCCACGCACTACCCTCGCCTGGCCTCTGGCCTCTCGCCAATACCAACACCGAGGCCGATCTCATCGAAATCCGCGCCCGCCTCGACCAAAGCAGCACGGTAAAAAACATTACCGTCAGCTACTTTGCCCAACTGCGCGAACTCACCGGCACCAACAGCGAACCCCTTCAAACTGACAGCGTCACACCCGCCGGCCTGTTCGAGGAAATCCGTGCCAAGTATCAACTGCCACTGAAACGCAAAGGCATGATGGTTGCCGTCAATGGCGACTTCACCGACTGGAGCCACCCGCTCAGCGAAGATGAAGAAGTCGTCTTCATCCCGCCCGTCGCCGGAGGCTGAAAAATTTTGAATGTTGAATAGTGAATAGTGAATTTAAAAACATGTTTCAATTAACCGACCAGCCGATTGACCCGCGCGCTCTTTGTGACGCCGTGCGAGATCCTGCTGCCGGAGGTTTTGCTAGTTTTGAAGGCTGGGTGCGCAACCACCATCAGGGCCGAGACGTCACCTCTCTCGAATATGAGGCCTTCCCCGCCCTCGCACAAAAAGAGGGTAATCGAATCCTTGCAAAAATAAGCAGCCAGCATGACATTGTCGCGGCAAGCTGCACCCATCGCACTGGTCACCTACAGCTTGGCGACATAGCCATCTGTGTTGTTGTCTCCGCTGCCCATCGCGATGCCGCCTTCGCAGCCTGCCGTGACATCATCGACTCCATTAAATCAACCGTCCCCATCTGGAAAAAAGAACACTACACGGACGGCAGCGCTAGCTGGGTCAAATGCCACGCCTGCTCCGACCACGCCCTTCATCACAATCATTGAAAAAGATTACTAATTACTACGTATTTTATTTTACCACTACCTGACATGAACAAGCCTAACTCTATCATCCTTGGTGCTATTACCAGCGCATGCTTATCCGTCTCCAGTCTTTCAGCTCTCCCCCCTGAGCTAAGCCAAACCACCTTCACCAGCCCCGGGCTCACACCCTCTCCAGCATGCCTCAGCGCCCCCCCAAATGGTGACGTCTTTGTCGGCGTGGATATGTGCGGCTCGCTCGGCAAAGGCCCGGGCAAAGGAAAAATTGTGCGGCTCCGTGATACTGATAACGATGGCGTTGCCGACGAGCACACTATTTTTGCCACCCTCGACAACCCGCGTGGCCTGATTGCCGTGGGAGACAAAGTCTACGTCATCTACACTATCTGGAAGGACGAAAAAACCTTCGGCGCCATGCACCTCGGTGTCCTTGAAGACAAAAACAAGGACGGCAAAGCTGATGGCCCGCCCAAGATACTTGTTTCCGACATCAGCTGCAAGACGCACAACCAAAGCCGTGGTGCAGATCACACCACCAATGGCATGCGTATGGCCATTGACGGCTGGATCTACATCGCCGTGGGCGACTACGGCATGCACGAGGCAAAAGGCACAGACAGCACCGTGCTCACGATGCTCGGTGGCGGTATTGTGCGCGTTCGTCCGGACGGCTCCGAGCTCGAGATCTACACCCACGGCCTGCGCAACATTTACGATGTCGCCATTGACCCGCTGATGAACATCTACACCCGCGGCAATACCAACGACGGCGGCGGCTGGAATGTCCGTTTTATTCACAACATTCAGACAGCAAAATATGGCTACCCCATGCTGTTCAAAAACTTCACGGATGAAATCATTCCCGCGCTCGTTGACGTCGGCGGTGGCTCCGGCACCGGATCCATGTTCTTCCAAGAACCCGGCTGGCCGGAAAAATACAACAACGTGCCGCTGATGGGTGACTGGGGACTCAGCAAGGTCCTCATCCACCGCGTTACGCCTGACGGTGCCACCTTCACCCAGAAACAGGAGGACTACCTCACCACCAACCGCTTTACTGACATCGATGTCGACGCCTCGGGCCGTCTCTACACAGCCGCCTGGGCAGGAGCAGGCTTCAAAGGCAGTGCCAAGGAAGGCCATATTGAGAGAATCGTTCCCAAAGATTGGAAATACACGGCTGCCCCCAAGTTTAAAGAACTGGCCGACGACGCCTTAATCTCCTTGCTAAGATCTGACAGCGCCACCGTTCGCCTGCATACCCAGCAGGAAATCCTTAACCGCAAGCTCGACACCGCTACCGCAGTACTTGCCATTGCCGCCGACTCCTCCGCCAGCATCGAGTCACGCGTTGCCGCCATCTTCACCTACGCCCAGCTCCTTGGGGAAAAAGCCAACACCGGCTTAGCCAGCTTGACCAACGATACTAAGGTTCGTGAGTTTGCGCTCCGCGCCCTGGCAGACCGCAAGCCCCTGAGCAACAAGACCCCCATCGAACCCTTCCTCGCCGGCTTGCAGGACAAAAACCCACGGGTGCAAGCCGTAGCCGCCATCGGGCTTGGTAGAATTGGCAGAGCAGACACTGCCAAGGCTCTGCTCAGCGTCGCCATCCCTCCAGCCCCGATGAAAGCCTCTACTCAAAAAGGCCACCAGGGCGGACCGCACGCCACCCCACACTCCGCTGTGGTAATACCTCACCTTGCCGTGCAATCCCTCGTCTCCCTCAATGCCACCGAGGCCTGCCTAGCTGCCATTGATTCACCGAGCCAAGATGGAGCCTTATGGGCGCTGCGCCTGATGCACGATCCCAAAGCTGTGGATGGACTGATCAACAAGCTGAGCAGCTCCAACGACAAGAATCTGCAAAACAAGATCCTCACCGCTCTCGCACGTCTTTACCATAAAGAAGAACCCTATGACGGCTCCTGGTGGTGGTTCACCCGACCAGACACCCATGGCCCATACTACAAGGCAATCAAGTGGTCTGAGTCTGACAAAATTGAGGAAGTCTACCGCGCCCATTGGGACAAGGCAGACGCTGCGCAAAAAGCATTTCTTGCCTCAAACGCTGACAAACACCGCATGAACCTCAGTGGTATTGGCAAAGCCCCACCAGCAAAAACAGCAAAGAAAAGTAATAAAGGCCAGGTCGGCAAAACAGCCATTGAAGACGTCATGATCGCGCTCGACAAAATGAAAGGCAACCCCAAGGAAGGTAAAAAAGCCCTTGCCGGCCTTGCCTGTGCAGCCTGCCACAATATCAACCCCAGCGACCCCGTCAAAGGCCCCGATTTCAACCACATTGGCTCACTACTCAGCAAGGAGCAGATCGCCGAGGCGATCATCAAACCTGCCGCCACCATCGCAGACTCCTGGGTCACCGTCACCATGAATGACGGCACCCCCCACATGGGAACGCTGATCTCCAAGAATGACAATGAAGTGGTTGTTAACAACATTGCAGGCATCTCAGCCAAGCTCAACGCAGCAGACGTCAAAAGCATTGAGAAACAAACCTCCAGCATCATGGGACCGGGACTTGCCAACGAGCTTTCGCTTCAACAGTTTGTCGATATGGTCAGCTATCTGCATTCATTAAAATAAGCTAACGATATAGCAAACGTGATCGATTCAGACGGCAAACTTGACATCGAAACGGACATAGTGAAGCATAACTAGCATGCAACCTACTCAGTTCACGGATGCTGTAGAAGCGATTAGCTCTGAGCATCAAGGCTACGACTCTGGCGCTTATTACTTCCTCAAGGACACCCTCGACTTCACCGTCAGGCGCGTCATGGAAAGCAACGACGGCAAGCACCGCCACGTTGCCGCCAGTGAGCTACTCATCGGATTCCGTGATCTGGCTATTCAGGAGTTTGGACCTATGGCCAGCACCATGATGACAGAATGGGGTATCAAATCATGCAGCGATATTGGAGCCATGGTTTTTCAGCTCATCGAAGAAGGTGTATTTGGCAAACAGGATTCCGATACCCTTGAGGACTTCTCTGAAATCTTCCCACTCATTGAGACGCTCGAGGCTCCCTTTAAGCCAAAGAATGAGCTCAAGACCGCCTAAGCACGAAACGCCCCTGGCGTCTTACCGGTTGCACGCTTGATGAAATTAGACAGGCTTGATGCATCGGAAAACCCTGATTGCTGAGCAATGTTGGCAAGCCCCAGTGATTGGTTACCAAGTAAGCCCAGGATACCCGCCACCCTCTGCTCACGGATAATCTCGGCAGGACTGCCCTTGGCATGCTTGGCAAAAGCACGCTCTAGCCCCCGCTTGGAAATCCCGCAGGCATCCGCCACACTGGCTACACTCACCCCTGCCAGAGCACGGCTGGTAATATAGTTGATTGCTGCCTGGTAGACGAGCAGGTAGCGATCCACCTCATGGCTGGATTCGCGTATTACCATGATCGCTGGAGCAACGTGTTGTGATTGCTCGCCTGCCTTCTCCCCTAAAAGCCTCAATAATTGATGGGCGGCTGCTCGTCCAATATCGGCCGCATGGAGATCAATACTGCTCAGCGAAGGTGAGCTGGATTCACAGAGTAAACGATCGTTATCGACACCAACCACAGCCACTTCATCAGGCACACTCAAACCAGAAAGCTTACAGGCCTGCAACACGCCTACTCCAGCCTCGTCGTTACATCCCAGGATTCCGCATGGCTTCGCTAAGCCAGAAAGCCATTCAGAGATCTCCAACACCCCAGACCAGTCATGACGTTTATCGCCAGAGAGTGAGAGGGTTTTGACCTTCACCCCAAGTGTCGCAGCAAAGGCCTCCAAGGATTGCTTCCGCGCTTCGGACCAGGAGACCCCCTGCCAATGTACAAATCCCCACTCACGAAGATTCAACCGGACAAACTCACCACCAGCAATTACACCGATGGTTTTGTCATCAACGCGTGGCCCGTTTACTACAAGATCATCCCCATCTTCCGGCCCCCGCATCGAAACCACCGGGATGTCGCGATTTTCAAGTATACTGATCAGATCGCCAGAAACACCGCGAGTCATTACCCCAACGACGTTCTGGCTCGCCAAGCAGGCCTCCAAATGCTGGCCATCGTGAATCGGTGGAGCTACCCATAAATCAATGCCAACCCTATCAGAAAGGGCTGCCATTACACCTCTGAGAAACTCACGGGAAAAATAACCCTGGCGAATGGCCAGAAGCATAATGGTTGGTTTGTCCTTTGTCATGGTCAGCAGCTTGCGTGAGGACACCCTAAGGCAGATCACCCTACTGTCGCAAATGATAAATTATTTATCCGCATCCACGCATTGCTTTTTAAGCCCATCACGAACATATTTTAGGCATGGAAACTGTTTTTGTTTCGGAGATTTCTTACGCCAAGGCACGATCGTGCTTTGAGCGCATCAGCGCCGAGTCTCATTTTCAATTTACGCCGATAGCAGAGGATGAGGAAAGTTTAGCGGCCGCCATCAGCAAACAAGGCGTGCGTGCCTTTATTGCCGATATTCTCCCCTACACAGGTGAACTCTATGATGCCCTGCCCAGCGGTGGCGTCATTGCCCGCTTTGGCGTTGGGCATGACAGCGTAGACAAAGAGCTGGCATCGGCTAACGGCATCTGGGTGGCCAACACTCCTGGGGTATTAGATAACGCAGTGGCTGAGCACGCCGTATGGATGATTGGAGCCCTTGCCCGTCAAGTTCATCACGCCCACACCACTACCACAGCCGGTGATTGGAAACCCGCAACCGGCATCGAAGTCAGCGGCAGAAAAATCTCGATCCTTGGCTGCGGTCGTATCGGCCGCAATCTCAGTGCCAAGCTTCACCATGGCATGGGCATGCGCGTCACCGGCTATGACATCATGGAAGACCCCGCTTTCACCGCTGAGGACGGCATTGATCACTACACTACATCTCTGGAGGAGGCACTAGCTGACGCTGACTTCGTGCTCACCCTGTTACCTGTTTTGGACTCCACCAAACACATAGCCAATGCCGCGTTCTTTGAGAAAATGAAACCCGGCGCCCGCTTTATCAACTCCGCTCGCGGGGCACTGGTGAGTGAGAATGATCTCTACGATGCCCTAAGCAGCGGCCACCTTGGCGCAGCAGCACTGGACGTCTTTGAAGCAGAGCCTTACCAGCCACAAGATCCAGCCAAAGACTTGCGATCCCTGCCAAACATTCTGCTCACTCCTCACATCGGCTCCAACACCGTCGAGTCCAACGCCGGCATGGCAGAACACGCCGCGCGTAACGTGATGCAAATCCTCACCGAAGGTCCTGAAGCATGCCCGAACATCGTCAATCGCTGAATCAATCCATCGTACTGATGGGTGTAAGCGGCAGTGGCAAGTCCACCGTCGGCAAGCTGCTGTCTACAAAAACTGGCGCCCTTTTTTTTGATGGTGATGATTTTCACCCTAAAGAAAACATACGCAAAATGGCAAGCGGCACCCCACTCAATGACGAAGACCGTCGTGGATGGCTGGAGACACTTCGTGACTTACTCAACGATCACGATCAACCCATCATTATCGCCTGCTCAGCACTCAAGCAAAGCTACCGGGACATCCTCTCCAGCGGGCAAATCTTGCCACACTTTGTCTACCTGCAAGGCAGCAAAGAACTCCTCCAACAGCGTGCCTATGAACGCTCAGGTCAAGAAGATCATTTTATGCCCGTCTCGCTCCTCAACAGCCAACTCGACTCCCTTGAGCAACCAAGCTCGGAGGCTCTTACGATTTCCATTGATCAATCGCCCGAACAAATCACCGAAACCATTCTCGCATCGTGAACACCGTATCCATCGAAGAACACAACGCCCTGGTTCAAGCGGCCTACCAAGCGCGCGGCTATCTTGCTGAGGAAGCTCGTGACGCTGCCGAAATGTGTGCCGCGGCCACATGGCATGGCAACAATACCCACAATGCTATCAAAGCATTGCACCTCGATGACCTTTTTGGGTCTAAAACAGGTGGCTGCACACCGGGTGCAGAGATCGAAGTGATCCAGAACCGTTTCTCTGCAGCAGAGACATGGAATGCCCACAAAAAACTCGGCCAGTCGGTCGCTATTCAAGCCTTCAACCGCGCCATCGAGCTCGCTGACCAACACGGGGTGGGTATTGTCAGCGTGGATAACTGCTTTCACTATCTCTGGGGTGGAGGCTACGTCATTGATGCCGCCAAGCGCGGCTACATCGCCTACACGAACTGCACCTCATCATTAGCAGAAGTCGTTCCCTTTGGCGGCAAATCCCCCACCCTCGGCACCAACCCCCACAGCTGGGGTCTTCCCACTCAAGACGCCATAGGCTTTCCTATATGTGTGGACTGGGCGACATCCACCTGTGCGATGGGCCGTGTCCAACAACTCAAGCGCGAGGGAAAACAACTCCCCCCCATGGCAGCCGTTGACACTGACGGCAACCCAACCCAAGACCCCGGGGAAGTGGCAGCACTCTTACCTTTTGGTGCCCACAAAGGCTATGGACTATCGCTTATCAACGAACTTTTCGGAGCTTACATCGGCGGCTCACTTCCGACTCACCGCGGCCGCTCCCTACCAAGCGAAGGCGAGAAAAGCAGCACCTCGTTCTTTTTCCAAATTATCCACCCCGAAGCCATCAAAGCAGGAAATTTTGCCATGGGGAGAAACCAAGCCGAAAACGTCAAGGCCGTGATTGAGAACATCCTCGGACCTGGCAATGAAAATGCTATTCTTCCCGGCCAACTAGAAGCTGAAGCCGCTACGCGCTCTGAGCAAGCAGGTGGTCTGATCTTCTCTGACGCTGAGCTTGCTGAACTCAACGAATTGGCATCCCAGCTTAAAATGCCCTCTCTCAATACTAAGTCATTACTCGCCCAATAAATTTCCAGCTATCCGCCCAGCCTTATGTCGCACCTCCTCACCAGTAAACTCGCTGAAACCCTCTACATCTCGATAGAGGGACTCCCCATCGTGGATTACCATACCCACCTGCCTGCAGATGAGATTCTCAACGACCACCAGTTTGAGAATATTTGGGAACTATGGCTCAAGCATGACCACTACAAATGGCGGCTGATGCGTGGCTGTGGTGTTGAAGAAAAGTTCATCACCGGGGACGCTAGTCCCTATGAAAAGTTTCATGCCTTCGCCAGCATTTTACCCCTGGCCATAGGCAATCCTGTTCATCAATGGGCGCACATGGAGTTAGAGAAAGTTTTCAATATCACCATTCCTCTGAACGCGGAAACGGCAGAGAGCATTTGGAATCAAACCAACAGGGAACTGAGCGACAACACCTCAGTCAACAAGCTCCTCCAGCTCTTCAAAGTCAAGCTCATCGCAACTACCGATGACCCCTTCGACGACCTATCCAGCCACAAGGCCATCGCGGCAAAAAATCACCCCACCCAGGTGCTACCGACCTTCCGCCCTGACGCGTATCTCCTCGAGGACAAAATCGATCTTAGCTCGCTAAAGGAACGCCACGACCCCTTTCACGCGAACGGATGTCAGATGTCAGATCATGGTCTCGGCCAAATTCCCGCACCAGATACACCGCAGTATCAGGCCCTCAAATCCATTGCTCAATGGAACCATGAAAAAGGCTGGATCATGCAGCTCCACCTCGGGCCACAGCGCCAGGTCAACACCCGCCTCTCTGGCCAAACCGGCCCTGATGCCGGCTTTGACACCATCGGCTCCAAGCCTCAGACCGAGAGACTCATCCACTTCCTCGACGACCTCGACCAGAGCGATCAACTGCCCAAAATTATCCTCTACAACCTCAACCCGAATGAGAGCACAGCACTCTGCGCTGCTCTCCAGAACTTCCAACAAGCTTCCTCCAAATCGCTTGCACTCCCTGACGGTCGCCCGCTCACCCCAGCGGCAAAAGGTCTCCCAACGAACCGTAATGGGTCAATAGGGCAAGCGAAATTACAAAGCGGCCGAGAGCTCACAGGGCAAGCGAAATTACAGTACGGCCCAGCCTGGTGGCACCTTGACCACGTGCGTGGCATCCGTGAACAGCTCGACATCCTCACGTCTATGTCCGCCCTTGGCACCCACATCGGCATGCTCACCGATAGCCGCTCATTCACCAGCTACGTCCGCCACGACTACTACCGACGCATCCTCTGCTCCTTCCTCGCAGAAAAAGCCGCGTCCGGCGAAATGCCCAATGATCGAACCCTCCTGATTCAAACGGCTCAGAACATCGCCTATCACAATATCAAAAACTACCTCAAGCTCTAAACCGCACTCCCAAAAATTCACTATTCTAAATTCACTATTCTAAATTCAAATGTCTTATCTCGACCAACTCTTTGACCTCGATAAAAAAGTCGCCGTTATCATCGGCGGCACTGGTGAGCTGTGCGGCCACATGGCCATCGGCCTTGCCAAGGCGGGAGTTACCGTCGCCATCGCAGGTCGTGATCACACGAAAGCTGATGATAAAATCGCCACTATTGAAGCTGCTGGCGGCAGCGCTTATTTCATCCCGACCGACCTACAGCAAAAAGACTCCCTGACCCAACTTCGTGACACCGTCATTGAGCGCTCAGGCAAGATTGACATCCTCATCAACGGGGCTGGAGTCAACTCTCCCACCCCCTTCTTGGAAATTGGTAAAGAAGAGTTTCAAAACATCTTTGACATTAACCTGCTTGCCCTGATGCAGGCTTGCCAAGTCTTTGGTCAGCACTTCATCGATCGCGGTGAGCCCGCCTCCATCATCAACCTCGGCTCCATCTCAGGACTCAATCCCCTCTCACGTGTCTTCACTTATTCCGCTAGCAAAGCCGCTGTGCACAACCTCTCTAAAAACCTCGCGCGTGAATGGGCCACGCAAAACATCCGGGTTAATACCCTCGTGCCAGGTTTCTTTCCCGCGGAACAAAACCGTAAGGTTCTCGATGAATCCCGCGTAGCTTCTATATTAGGGAAAACGCCCGCCCAACGCTTCGGCAAACCAGACGAGCTCATCGGCGCCACTCTACTTCTCGCCTCGCACAATGCCGGCAGCTTCATCACCGGACACGAAATGATCGTCGATGGAGGCTTCAACGCCATGACCATCTAACCACTTTAATCACATGAAATACTACAACACCATTATCGCCTTCCTTTTGCTTTGCGACCTCTCTTACGCCCAGGAAAAGGATGCAAAAAAAGACAAGCCCACGTCTATCGCCACCGTCAACTACGATATTCACCCCGGCGGCACCGTGGAAAAACCCCTGATCCTGCGCACCTACTGCCCTGATCCCGGGCTTGAGGATGCTGTGCTCGGCAACCACGGCAAGGCAGCACCGACCCCCAAGTATTCACCCCGACATGGCAAGGACGTTAAAGGTATTGTCCAGCCTATCGACGGTATCCCTGCAGCCATTGCCGTCAATCATGCCGATAAACTCTCCTACGTCTGGGACACCACCGAGTGCCGCCTGCTTTATGCGTGGAAAGACGGATTTCTAGACATGAGCCCCTACTGGGGACGCAACAAAGGCCGCCAGGGCCAACGCAAGGGCTTTGGCTACACGCCCAAGCTCGACGGAGTGCTCACCTATATGACCAAGGGTTATCACCCCATTCACATCAACGGCAAACCCGTTGGCATTCCTACATACCTCGGCCACAGCCGCAAAAACAACCTTCCCACCTTCCGCTGGAGTGCTAACAACGCTGTCATCAGCACAGCGATCACCCCCATTACCGAAAGTGCCGATGGCTCACTGCGCGTCGAATATCGCTCCGAAGGTGATGCCACCATCAGCTACAAAGGCCCGGGTGATCAGGAACAGCTAGCACCCAATCATCTCGTAGTTAACATCCAACCAGATCCCACTGTAGCCAAATTCAGCAAAAAGAAAGAAAAGGAGTTCAAGGGGGTTACCATCGCACGCGGCGAACACATCTTCACTACCTACTCCTGTGCAACCTGCCACTCCCTCGACGGTGGTAAAAACCACGGTCCTACCATCGAGAATCTCTTCGGCAGCAAGCGCATGTTCGGTGACCAAGAGATCACCGCCGATGAAAGTTATCTCTACGAATCCATCGCTGAGCCGAATGCAAAAATCGTGCCCGGCTATCAGCCTAACTTCATGCCCAAATTCCCGATGTCTGCTGACGAAATCAATTCCCTTATTTTATACATCAAAACATTCTCAAAAATTCATGACTAATTCTCCCATGACTCACTCTAACAAAAAATTAATAATGAAAGCCTACCTTCCCACCTTGCTTTTGGTCGTAATAAGTATGACCACAGCTCCCGCCCGTGCCTATCTCAAAGTCGAAACCATTCCCTTGCCCGAGGGCACCCCACCCGAAATCGGAGGCCTCGCCTTTGACCCTGATGGCAAGCTCTACGTGGCTACGCGCCGCAATGATATCTTTGTCGCCAAACCCAGGACCGACCCGAATGCCTTTGATTGGAAACTCTTTGCCAGCGGCTTTCATAACGGCCTCGGCATAGAGGCTCCCGCGCCTGGCCACATTGTGGTCACCCAGATGGCTGAGTTCACCGAAGCCATCGACACCGATGGTGACGGCACTGCCGATACCTACAACAATCTCAACAGTGAGATCGGGCTCAGTGGCAACTACCATGAGACCAATGGTCTCTGCCCAGACGGCGATGGTGGCTACTTCATCGCTGCAGGTACTGCATCCTTCAACGGCCCCACCTTCTGGAAAACCCACGGCAAGTATTCCAAGACCGGGCGCCGAGGCCGCAACTACTCTGCCGTGCAGTGGAAAGGCTGGGTGATGCATTTCAAAGACGGTATCCTGACTCCCTACGCCAGTGGTTTCCGCATGCATAACGGTATGCTCAGAGACTCCAAGGGACGTCTCTGGTGCGGTGACAACCAAGGAGACTTCCGCGCTACCTCACCCCTCTACCTCGTGGAAAAAGGAAACTTTTACGGCCACCCCTCCTCACTGGTCTGGGACAAGGATTTCCCGAAGAACAAGGACCCTCTCAACACCCCCCAGAAAGAACTTGATGAGATGCGCACCCACGCGGCGGTTCTCATGCCCTATCTAGAAATGAACCGCTCCTGTGCAGAGCCCGCGGAGATCCCAGCGGCTTTTGGCATCTTCTCGGGCCAGCTCATCATCGCCGACAACAACGATACCCGTATTACGCGTATCATGCTCGACGAAGTAGGCGGCAAACTCCAAGGCAGCTGCACCCACTTCATCAACGGCTCGGGACTGCGATCAGGCAACAACCGCCTCGAGTGGTCTCCCGATGGCAAGCAACTCTATGTCGGCCAAACCGTGCGTGGCTGGGGCACCCCCTCCGAAGGTATCCAGCGTCTCAGCTTTACCGGCAAGACACCTTTCGATGTCGAGCAGATCAAGCTCACCAAAACCGGCTTCGAACTCAGCACCACCCTGCCCGTAGCCAATCTGGATGAGGCCGAGATCAGCATTAACTCCTTCCATTACCAGGACAGTTTTAAGTATGGGGGTGGCCAAGGGGGTGGCCAACTCGACAAAAAAACCATCCCCGTCACCAAGACCACAAACTCGGGTGACAAGGCATTCAGCATCGACCTTGAGTCCCTGCAAGCCGGTAAGGTTTATCACATCGCCATCAAGAACCTCAAAGCCAAAGACGGCAGCAAGCTCTACAACGAGAACTTCTACTACACCGCGAATCGTCTGCACTAAGCCTGCCATTCCAAATTCCAAATTCCAAATTCCTAATTCCTAATTCCATCCTCCTCAGGCGGACCAAATTCCTCATGAAAACACCTCTACAACTAATCCTATTCGCCATCTCCGCCAGCCTCTGCCTTGCCGAGGAAGCGAGTCCCAACCTTGATGACCCCGCCACACTCGAGAAGATTCTCAACGAGGCATTAGAGAAAAGTGCCGTGGAAACGCGTGGTAATGAGGGCGAGCAGATCATCTACGTCCAAGGCAGCGAGACCCCCTACACAGGATGGGTCAAAAAAATGCAACCTAACGGGCAAGTCGGTGGTGTTATTCATCTGAAAGACGGCAAGGCGCACGGCCTGACAACCAGGTGGTATGAAGACGGCCAGAAGATGATGCAAATGAACTACAAGGACGGCAAGGCACACGAAATCACAACCATGTGGTATGTGAACGGGAAAAAACACATGGAGATCGCCTACAAGGACGGCATGCCACATGGTACCTCAACTGAATGGAATGAGAAAGGACAAAAGCGAAAGGAGTGCAGCTATGTGGAAGGCGCGGAACATGGCCTGGATACCTCTTGGTATGAAAATGGTCAGAAGATGCGTGAATTTAACCACAAGGACGGCAAGCTCCACGGCCTCGCCACCGCATGGGACAAGGAGGGCAACATCACCAACCAGGTCAGATACGAAAACGGCAAGGTGGTGGAGAAAATCAAGTAACCATCATTCCAAATCCTAATTCCTAATTCCTCATTCCTAATTCTTAATTCCTCATTCCTCATTCCTCATTCCTCATTCCAAATTCAAAACTCAACATTCAAAACTAAAAACTCAAAATGCCCTCCCCCATCACCACCGCTCAAAACGCCCCCTTCTTTAAAAAGCTCGGCATCTACGCCAAGCTCAGTGGCCCTGGCTGGATCCAGGCAGCCGTCACCCTGGGCGGTGGTTCACTCGTGGGCGCGCTCTACCTCGGAGTCATCGGTGGTTACGAATTCATGTGGCTGCAGCCGCTCGCCATGCTCTGCGGCATCATCATGCTCTCAGCCATTTCCCACGTCACCTTGTCTTCCAAGGAGCGCCCCTTTGTTGCTGCTAAAAAACATATCTCGCCCGTGCTCGCCTGGGCTTGGCTAATCGCCACCATCATTGCCGATGTCGTTTACTGCTCGGCTCCCC
>Ga0206128_1003077_pt1 | contig 14276 bp, 12 predicted proteins | sample Helgoland_Spring_7_FD_148601 | JGI IMG/M metagenome (GOLD analysis project Ga0206128, IMG submission 148601) | Pelagic subsurface seawater microbial communities from Kabeltonne, Helgoland, North Sea - Helgoland_Spring_Bloom_20160426_1 | ecosystem: Environmental > Aquatic > Marine > Epipelagic ... | reverse complement strand
TTTTCTTGCTTCTTTTTAATCAACCACAATTTATGAGGCCGCTCATCTTTTTCTTTTTTTGGAGTTTATGCCTAACGGCACCTGCACAAGAAGTGGCAATTTTAAAATACAATGGGGGTGGCGATTGGTATGCCAATCCAACAGCAATTCCTAATTTAATTGCCTTTACCAATGCAACAATTAAAACCACGATTGCTAAAAATCCCAAAACAGTCGCGGTAGACAGTCAAGATCTTTTTAGTTATCCCATGGTATTTATGACCGGTCATGGAAATGTTACATTCTCGGAGATCCAAGCAGAAAACTTAAAAAACTATTTGGTTTCCGGAGGTTTTTTACACATTTCCGATAATTACGGATTGGATACCTACATTCGAAAAGCACTCAAAAAAGTGTTTCCTACATTGGAATTGATTGAAGTTCCTACCAATCATGAGCTTTACAACCAGACCTATAAATTTCCAAATGGCATTCCAAAAATTCATGAACATGATCAAAAGAGCCCCCAAGGATTTGGATTGTTTTTCGAAGGCAGATAAAATGGTTTTTTATGATTATGAAACCGACCTAAGTGATGGTTGGGAAGATGCAGCAATACATAACAACCCTAAAGAAATTCGAGAAAAAGCCTTGAAAATGGGATCGAATATTATTGAATATGCTTTTAAAAATTAATGCAATGCAACATCAAATAGACATCGATGCTATCAAAATAAACTTTGACACCCAAGGGTTATGGATTTTAAACATTGCCATAGCAATTATCATGTTTGGCGTTGCATTGGGAATATCTATGGCCGATTTTAAACGCTTGTTAAAAAATCCTAAAATTGTGTTTGTGGGGGTATTGTCTCAATTTTTTCTTTTGCCTGCAACAACTTTTTTGGCGATTTTAGTCCTAGAGCCCCATCCCAGTTTTGCACTGGGCATGATACTCATTGCAGCTTGTCCGGGCGGAAATGTTTCCAACTTTTTTAGTAAAATGGCGGGTGGAAATGCTGCATTGTCTGTAAGTTTAACCGCTTTTGCAACCCTCATTTGCATTGGAATGACACCCTTTAATTTACAGTTTTGGGGAAGTTTGTATGGGCCTACCAATGAAATCTTAAAAACAGTAAAACTGAATCCAGTAGACCTTCTTAAATTGGTTTCTCTTATCTTGGGAATTCCATTGTTTTTTGGAATGCTTATAAAACACTACCGTGCCGCGATGGCTCAAAAAATAGAAAGCATATTAAAACCGCTTTCGATGTTGGTCTTTATCGCCCTTATTGTGATTGCTTTTTCACAAAATTTGGAGGTGTTTTTCAACCACATTCACCATGTGGCATTATTGGTTATTTTTCACAATATATTTGCTTATATTTTGGGCTATTTCACCGCTAAAAGCTTTGGATTGAACCTGAGAGACACCAAAACAATTGCCATGGAAACGGGGATTCAGAATGGAGGATTGGGATTGTTATTAATTTTTGGTTTCTTTGAGGGTTTGGGCGGAATGGCACTATTGGCTGCATTCTGGGGCATATGGGATGTTTTTTCTGGACTGCTTCTCGCCACCTATTGGGGAAGAAATTCACAACAAGGAATTTTATAAGAATGCCTGCCTGCACAAAATAATAATAAGATATGATTCAAAAAATTTGGTTTGCTTTTGTGTCAAACACCATCCAATTGGGATTGTTTTTTTACAGTAAAAAAATAACCGTTCGCGGTCGAAAAAACCCTGTACAAAATAATAATAAGATATGATTCAAAAAATTTGGTTTGCTTTTGTGTCAAACACCATCCAATTGGGATTGTTTTTTTACAGTAAAAAAATAACCGTTCGCGGTCGAAAAAACGTTCCCAAAAAAGGGGCTATTTTATTTGCCGTAAACCATCCAAACGGATTGGTAGATCCGTTGTATGTAACCACCACAAATGGTCGAAGGAATCATTTTTTAGTAAGAGCTGCCTCCTTTAAAAAACCGTTTATTAAAAAGATTTTAGAGTCTTTAAATCTAATGCCCATTTATCGAATTCGAGACGGAATACAACAACTTGCCAACAATCAAGAAATTTTTGAAAAGTGTTTTAAAATTTTACACAACCAAGAAGCTTTAATGATTTTCCCGGAAGGAAGTCATAGCAAAAAAAGGACGGTACGTCTTCTAAGCAAAGGATTTACACGCATTGTTTCTGGGGCACTTGAAAAACATCCCGAATTGGAAATACAAGTAGTGCCGGTCGGCATAACCTATCAACATCCGTCAGATTTTCCTTCAAAAGTAGTCGTACAGTATGGGCAACCTATTCCAACAAGAACAATTTTTGAAGCAAATACATCCCCAAAAGCAATCAATATTTTAAAAGCAGCTGTCACAGCACAATTAAAAGAACTCAGTGTTCACATTCCCGATGATGCAGATTATGAGGCTGTTTTACAACAACTCGTTGCAGCCCAAGTCGATTTTACACAGGTAGATAGAGTCAATAAAATGATTGAAAGCGGCAGCTTCCCAAAGCCCAAAAAGAAGAAAAAGAATTTTTTAAGCCCCTTGAGAATTCTGATACAACTGAATGGCATACTTCCTTATTTAATTTGGAGAATAGCCCTCAAAAAAATTGATGAAATTGAATTTATAGACACCTTTCGCTTTAGTATAAACCTGGTATTGATTCCTCTTTTTTATGCAATACAGGCAGGGATTCTTGGAGCGATTTTTGGAGCTTTGGCTGGGTTCTTTTACCTAACAATTTCGGCTTTGTTGGTGCTATTGTATGTGAAGTTTGCCCCTACCAATGCAAAAGCACATATAGAATTCAAGACCTAAAAGAAGTCTCCTAAAACAAAAATAATAATTTAATCAATAATTGCATTTTGGATGATCTGCTGAATTTTTGTGCGCATGTCCTGTTGAACCAATCCGTCATTTTCCATGGTTGGATAGACTCTATTTGATAAGAAAATATAGACAATTCCACTTACTGGATCTGCCCAGGTATAGGTGCCCGTAAAACCGGAATGACCAAAACTCTCCTCGGAAACACAACCACAAGTAGCTTTCACTTCTGGATCTAACTGCGGCTTGTCAAAACCCAAACCTCTGCGAACTTTCTCCTTAGAAAAATACCGTTTGTTAAATTTCGTGATGGTTTCGGTTTTTAGATATCTTTTGCCTCCATAAAACCCTTTTTGTAAATACATTTGCATCATCTTTGCAATGTCATTGGCATTGGAAAATAGCCCGGCATGTCCACCAATACCCCCCAACATGGCAGCGCCCATATCATGTACATTACCATGCAATAATTGGTTTCTAAAATAACGATCTTGTTCTGTAGGAATTATTTCTTTCTTGTTGAATTTATGAAGCGGTAGATAGGTCATTCTATGCGCACCCAGGGCTTGATAAAAGGTTTCATCGGCTAATTTTGCCAAGCTCTTTTTGTATTTTTTCTCCAGCACTTCTTTAAAGATATAATACCCTAAATCGCTGTATTTATACCCCGCCGCTTCTCGTTGTGGAGCTTCTTTGATATAGGCATAAATACTGTCTTTATAATTTTTTCTTAGATAGAGGTTTTCGGCCACTTTGGTCTTGTACAAAGCAGTCTTTTTAGTGCTATAGAATTGCTGTAAATTAGCTCCTGTTATACTGTCTTGTGTTCCTTTATAAAAAGGAATCCACGATTTTAGGCGTCCATTATGGGAGAGCATTTCTTTGACGGTAAGGGTATCTTTGTTCGATTTTTTATAGAAAGGAAGCAGTTCTTTCAATGTTGAATTTAAAGAAAATACCCCCTCCTCTTCTGCTTTCATAATCAAAGGTAAGGAAGCTAAAATTTTAGTAAGAGATGCCACATCATAAAGATCGGAATTGGTTACTTTTTTTTGTTGATTATTGGTATGATGACCAAAACTTTTCTGGTAAACAACCTTCCCTTTTCTAGCAACTAAAACTTGGGCGCCGGGAGCCATTTTTTCTTTTAAAATAGTATCTATTGTTTTTTCAATATTTTTTAATTTTTCTGAAGACAACCCAACTTCTTCGGGGATTGAATAGCCCAATCTATATAAGTTAGAAGTTAACAATCCAAGTCCCTCTGGAAACTCTTTTTTAATCGATACTGGCAATTTCCCTTGGGCTGTAATGGCGCCGAAAATAAGTTGTGCTGTAAGTTCTTGTGCGATGCGACTGTTCTGATAAGCGACCACAATACTCTCAATATTTGTAAAAGATCTTACTTGTAACAAGCTGTATGGACTTGCGAAAACAGACAAAATTACTCTTTTAGTTCGTACAATTTCTTGTAATTTATTTCGATCTTTTTTACGGAACTTATGACTTTTCCATGGATGTAAATTCGATGTATGAAAACCAACAATCACAGTGCTATATGGTTTTAATTTCTGATTTAATTGGGCATCATTGGCCGATAAAACATCAATTTCAGCATACTGCTTTAGCATAGAAACAAAATGTTCTCCGGAGTCATCTCCAAGAGCTACATAGGCAATTTGCTGTTTCTCAAGTTCTCTTATGGGAAGAAGTTGTGCTTCATTTTTAATGACCGTTAACGATTTTTCAACTAATTTTCGGTGGAGTACTGCATCTTGAACCGTATTTAAGTCTTCATGTAAATTGGGTATGGCTACCGGTTGGTAATCATGTAGACCCACGACATACTTGGCTGCCAAAATTTTACGCACAGAAAAGTCCAAACGTTCCTCTGTTAAAACTCCGGTTTTTAAAGCGTTTTTCATTAATTGAACAGACTCTGGAACGTCTTGCGGTATTAACAATAAATCATTTCCTGCTAAGATAGCCGCTAAATCTATTTCTGAAGCGGAAGAATAATTGGCGGCTCCTTTCATATTGAGCCCATCCGTTATAATCAACCCTAAAAAGCCCATTTTCACTTTTAAGAGATCAGTCACAATTTTTGGGGATAATGAGGACGGCAAAGCTGCATTTGGTTCTATTTTAGGAATGCTTAAATGTGCGGTCATGACACTTGCAACACCGGCTTCGAACATTTTTTTATAAGGGTACAATTCTAAAGTATCTAAGCGTTGCGCGTCAAAATTAACAACGGGCAAAGTATGGTGGGAGTCGGTTGCCGTATCTCCGTGTCCAGGGAAATGTTTTGCATTTGCCAAGACTCCTACGCTTTGCATTCCTTTTGTAAAGGCAATGGACTTGTCGGTTACATTCATTTTATTTTCACCAAAAGAACGGTTGCCAATGATTGGATTGTCTGGATTGGTATTGATGTCTACTACGGGCGCAAAATTAATATGTATTCCTAATCTTTTACAGTGTGCTCCTACTCGTTGGCCAAATTGCTCAATGAATGAATTCTCTTGAATGGCCCCTAATGTCATGTTCCAGGGATATCGAAACGTATTTTTTAAACGCATATCCAACCCCCATTCACCATCGATACCAATGAGTAAAGGCACTTTGGATAAGGCTTGGTATTTATTGGTTAAAACAGCTTGTTTTGTGGGAGTTCCTTGCATGAAAATTAAATTCCCTACATGGTACTTGCGAATCAATTCTGAGATAAAATCTTCGTGTTTTTGATCCAGGTTTGAATAGGCTTGCACCATAAACAACTGCCCTATTTTCTGATCAATCGTCATTGTAGTCATCAAGCTATCTACCCAAATTTGCTGGGCTTTAAAATCGGCTGCTCTAAGCGGGGCAACACTTTGAGCACACAGGTTTGAGACTACCGCAATACAAAATACGAACAGTAACTTTTTTTTCATCTGAGTATTCTTTCAATTTTTATACCAAAAAACGTTTGTGCCAACTTTTGCTGACTGCAACTTCCCAATTATTTTCAAAATCTTCTTTTGTAGCAATCATATTGTTAAAAACAATCGTCGAAAATCTGAGTATTCTTTCAATTTTTATACCAAAAAACGTTTGTGCCAACTTTTGCTCGCTGTAACCTCCCAGTTGTTTTCAAAATCTTCTTTAGTAGCGATCATATTATTAAAAACGATGGTAGATGCAGTAATTTTTTGAGCTTTGGCAAAACGCTGAAAAACAGGCAGTTTTACAATATTAATGGTCTCATTATCTTTAAAACTAATGTTCATTTTGTCCATTAAATCTACTTGTAATTCAGATTGTAAGGCTTGTACAAATCGAACGGAACTATCGATGGAGCAGCCAGAAACATTGTTAAAACTTTCATCGACTGCCAATACTAAAAACTGGTTGTATTTAATAGTAAAAGATCCTTTTAAATCATCTCCATGCCGTGTCCATTGATTGATAAAGTCTTCCGATTTTGCTGAAATAAATTCAATTTCTGAATCCGTAAACTCTCGATCGGATTGGTAGATCCAAACACGAGAATTATTAGGTAAGTTTTTATAATGGGTATACATTTTGAAAGCTTTTAATTAATTTACAGAGGCATAGGCTCCTACTATTTTTTTCAGGATCTTTGTCCAATCCTAGATTTGTCAGGTTTTGAAAATCTAACAGATCTTTTTAATTATCTTAAATTAAACTTCTGTTGTAAAGCTTGTAATTTTTCGGATTCAGTCATGGTTTTTTTTGGAGCTGTCATTCGATCTTTAATTTCTTGCAATACTTTTTTAGTATACAAGGGAAAATCTGCATTCTGCATCCAGTTATGATATCCTGGATTTTCTTTTAATACGGCTTCCACAGTTCTTCCTTTGTGTTTTCCAAAAGAAAAGATCTCTTCACCTTCTTCATTCCTAAGTATAAAACCTGCAAAATCGGCCCTTTTTCCGTGAGTTGAATAGGCACTTAAGGCATCGACAGAGTTCTCAATATCATCATATTTTTCTAATTGTGCTAATAAAATTTCATAGGTTGCGTTGGTGTCTGCTTCTGCACCATGGGCTCCTTCCAAGACTTTACCACAGTAAAATTGATACCCTGCTCCCAAGGTTCTTTGTTCTTTTTTATGAAAAATAACTTGCACATCAATGGCTTTCCTGTCTTTCATATTGAAATCAATTCCTGCGCGCATTAGCTCTTCTGCTAATAGAGGATTTTATCAAATCTATTTGAATTGAATCCCGCTAAATCACAGCCGGCAATCATGGTATCAATTTCTGGAGCTAGCTCTTTAAAAGTAGGCTTGGTCACCACTTGCTCGTTGGTGATTTTATGAACTGCGGTTGCTGCTGCTGGAATTTCTACTTCTGGATTTACCAACCAAGTTTTACTTTCTTTATTTCCGTTTGGAAATACTTTTAAAATCGCAATCTCCACAACCCGATCTGTTGCAATATTAACACCGGTAGTTTCTAAATCAAAAAATACTATGGGTTTTGTTAAATTTAAATTCATCTTTTATTTTTTTCGCTTTTTTTTATGAAAAATCAGTCTATTAATAGCAAACTATAAAAACGATTTTGAAATCGACTATTTCCTAAATTCATCTTTAGAAAATAACTAAGTATAAAGATATGAAAAATAGTGGTTTTGAGCCCTCAAAAAAAACGCCTTCTGTAAATGTATTTTTACGAGTTTTATTTGCTGTTAAATATAGCACTTTTGCCTTGTGGAAATAGGACTATGAATCAATGAACTCGTTCAAAGAGAAACACAAAATTTCTTCCTACTTTAGGGAGTTCTAAATAGCTGTAATACTGAATATAGGAAGTAAATTTCAACTAATATTCAAAAACACCATACGGACTTTTGATGGTCAATTTTTTGGAATCAGCTGCAGCAACACTACCCACAATTTGAGCGTTTACATTGTAAGATTTAGAAATAGCAATAATCTCTTCTGCAATTTCTGGAGCAACATAAATTTCCATTCTGTGTCCACAATTAAAAACTTGATACATTTCTTTCCAATCGGTATTGGATTGTTCTTGTATCAATTTAAATAAGGGGGGTACTGGAAATAGGTTGTCTTTTACAATATGTAATTGTTCTACAAAATGTAAGATTTTAGTTTGGGCTCCTCCTGAACAGTGCACCATTCCGTGAATTGTTTTGGAATCGAATTTGGATAAAATTTCTTTAATGATCGGAGCATAGGTTCTTGTTGGAGACAAGACTAATTTTCCTGCATCTATCGGCGAATTTACGACAGCATCTGTTAATTTAGTATTTCCAGAATAGACCAATTCTTTGGGAACAGCGGCATCAAAACTCTCTGGATATTTATCGGCTAAATATTTATGAAACACATCGTGTCTTGCGGATGTTAATCCGTTAGACCCCATACCGCCATTGTATTCCGTTTCATAGGATGCTTGTCCAAAAGATTCCAATCCAACAATGACATCGCCAGGCTGAATATTGGCATTGTCTATTACTTCCGAGCGTTTCATTCTTGCTGTTACGGTAGAATCTACAATAATCGTTCGCACCAAATCGCCAACATCTGCGGTTTCTCCTCCCGTAGAATGAATGGTGACTCCAAAGCCTTTTAAATCTGCTATTAATGCTTCTGTTCCGTTGATAATTGCGGATAAAACTTCTCCTGGAATTTTACTTTTATTTCGGCCAATGGTCGAAGACAACATAATATTGTCTGTTGCCCCAACACAGAGTAAATCGTCAATATTCATAATCAATGCATCTTGTGCAATGCCTTTCCATACAGAAATATCACCTGTTTCTTTCCAATACATATAGGCCAAAGAAGATTTTGTTCCAGCGCCATCTGCATGCATTATCAAACAATACTCTTCATCGTTTGTTAGATAATCGGGGACAATTTTACAAAATGCTTTTGGAAACAACCCTTTATCGATGTTCTTAATTGCATTGTGCACATCTTCTTTCGATGCAGAAACGCCTCTTTGTGCGTATCTTTTGGAAATTTCTTGACTCATGGTATGGATTATAAATTGCATTGTGCACATCTTCTTTCGATGCAGAAACGCCTCTTTGTGCGTATCTTTTGGAAATTTCTTGACTCATGGTAGGGATTGTGTTGTTGTTGTTGCAAATTTAGTCTTTTGATAAAAAAAAAGCCACAATTTGGGAATGATTTTATCTGGTAAAAAGCAATTCTCTATATTTTGTTAATGGCCATAAATTATCATCCACCATGGTTTCCAACTTATCACAATGATATCGTATTTCTTCGAAAAAAGGTTTTACTTGATTGCAATACAACTCGGCAGATTTTAATCCGCTGTGCTTGTTGGCATTTTTACGTTCTTGGGTCATTTTATTTACCAAGGCATTGATTTCGGTAATATGATTTGAAATGACCATAATTAACTCTATTTGCTCTTTGGCAATATTTTTGAAATTCTCACCAAAGATTTCTTTCAAATTCTTGGTATTTTCTAGGAGTGTGTTCTGATAAATAATCGCAGTTGGCACCACATGGTTTCTAGAAATATCTGCCAACACTCTACTTTCTATTTGTATTTTTTTGGTGTACTCTTCCAATTCAATTTCGTAACGCGCTTCAATTTCTACTTTACTCATGACATCCATTTCTTCATACAAGTCAATCACAGCTTTCGATGTTTTGACTTTCAATGCTGCTGGCGTAGTTTTGTTATTACTTAATCCGCGTTTTTTAGCTTCTTTTTCCCAAGCATCTCCATAACCATCCCCTTCAAATCGAATCTTTTTGGATGCTTTGATGTATTCTCTTAAAACATTAAATACAGCTTCGTCTTTTTTCAGGTTTTTCGTCTCGACTAATTGATCAACTTCAATTTTAAATTCTTTTAATTGTTTGGCAACAATTGTATTTAGCACCGTCATTGGTGTAGCACAATTCGACCACGAACCTACTGCTCTAAATTCAAATTTATTTCCTGTAAAAGCAAATGGAGAGGTTCTGTTTCTGTCGGTATTGTCTAATAAAATCTCAGGAATTTTACCAATAATATTTAGTTTTAAATCTGTTTTTTCTTGGGGTGATAACTTCCCTTTTGTGACATTTTCTAATTCATCTAAAACTGCAGATAACTGACTTCCTATAAACACCGACATGATTGCTGGTGGTGCTTCGTTAGCTCCTAGGCGGTAATCATTGCTTGCAGATGCAATGGAAGCTCTTAGCAATTCTTGGTTTTCATAAACAGCTTTAATGGTGTTCACAAAAAAGGTTAAGAATTGTAAATTTTTCATGGGTGTTTTTCCGGGGCTTAACAAATTGACACCTTTGTCTGATGATAAAGACCAATTGTTATGTTTTCCTGAACCATTAATACCTGCAAATGGCTTTTCGTGAAACAATACTTTAAAATGATGGCGCTTAGATACTTTTTCCATCACATCCATTAATAAGGAGTTGTGATCTACGGCTAGATTAGCTTCTTCAAAAATGGGCGCCAATTCAAACTGATTGGGTGCCACTTCGTTGTGTCTTGTTTTTACAGGAATGCCCAACAACATGCATTCTTGTTCTAAATCTTGCATAAAACTCATAGCACGGGCTGGAATGGTTCCAAAGTAATGATCGTCTAATTGTTGCCCCTTGGCAGGAGAATGCCCTAATAGGGTTCTACCAGTCATTAAAATATCGGGTCTTGACAATGCCAAAGCTTCGTCAATTAAAAAATATTCTTGTTCCCATCCTAGGGTTGCATTTACTTTCGACACATTTTTATCAAAATATCTACACACTGCAGTAGCCGCTGTATCAACAGCCTGTAAAGCTCTTAATAAAGGCGTTTTATTGTCCAACGCTTCACCTGTATAGGATACAAAAATAGTAGGAATACACAAGGTCGTTTCATAGACAAATGCGGGTGATGTTGGATCCCAAGCAGTGTATCCTCTTGCTTCAAAAGTATTTCTAATACCTCCATTTGGAAAACTAGAAGCATCGGGTTCTTGTTGCACCAGTTGCTCGCCATCAAATTTTTCTACAGCCAAACTTCCATTGATCGATTCGAAAAAAGAATCATGCTTTTCTGCGGTTGCACCTGTTAAGGGTTGAAACCAATGGGTATAATGCGTCGCCCCTTTAGACATTGCCCAATCTTTCATACTTACCGCAACTTGATCGGCGATTTTACGGTCTATCCTTTTCCCATGAACAATTGCATCCATTACACTTTCATAGGCAGCACTAGTTAAATATTGCTGCATCGCATTATTATTAAAAACGTTTTTCCCAAACAAAGAGGATCTTTTTTCGGATTCAACAATTTTAATCGGTTTTCTATTGAGTGTTTCTTGTAAAGCATTAAACCTAATGATTGACATATGAGTAATTTTTGATTGAATAAAATTTAATAATACAAATATACCCTTTCATTTTTAGGGATTAAATAATTTTATTAACATTCTTATGATTTTACCCCCTATTTTTTTGATACCTCGTCAAAAATTTTCATTTTTGCAGAGTTAATATTATTCATTTATAACTCTTTACAATGGCAAAAATTAAATTAGAATACATTTGGTTAGATGGTTATTACCCAACTCAGAACATGAGAAGTAAAACCAAAGTAGAAGAACATGAAAACTTTCAAGGAACGATTGAAGAACTTGGAAACTGGTCTTTTGATGGTTCGTCTACAAAACAAGCTTCTGGAGGTGCTTCTGACTGTTTATTAAAACCGGTTGCAATTTATCCAGATCCTACAAGAAGAAATGGATATTTAGTAATGACCGAAGTTTTAAACGCTGATGGTACACCGCACGTTTCTAACGGAAGAGCAACAATTGAAGATGAAGACAACGATTTCTGGTTTGGTTTTGAGCAAGAATATTTTATTATGGATACCAAAACACAATTGCCTTTAGGATTCCCTATTGGTGGTTATCCAGCTCCACAAGGAATGTACTACTGTTCTGTAGGAGGAAAAAATACACACGGTAGACTTTTAGTTGAAGAGCATGCAGATTTATGTATTGATGCTGGCTTAAACTTTGAAGGAATTAACCAAGAGGTTGCTTCTGGACAATGGGAATACCAATTGTTTGCAAAAGGTGCGAAACAAGCTGGGGACGAAATTTGGATATCTCGTTATTTACTAGACCGTTTAACAGAACAATACGGTTACTACATCGACTACCATCCAAAACCTTTAGGAAAAGATATGGATTGGAATGGTTCTGGAATGCATGCTAACTTTTCAAACAGCGTTTTAAGAGAATGTGGTTCTAAAGAAACATACGAGAAAATTTGTGAAGCTTTTAGACCGGTAGTAAAAGATCATATTGCAGTATATGGTGAGTTTAACGACCAACGTTTAACGGGTGACCATGAAACTGCATCTATTAACGATTTCTCTTATGGAGTTTCTGATAGAGGCGCTTCAATCCGAATTCCAATTATTACCGTTGAAAAAGGATGGAAAGGTTGGTTAGAAGACAGAAGACCTGCTTCAAACGGAGATCCATATAAGATTGCTGGTAGAATTATTAAAACGGTAAAATCAGCGAATATTAGCTAGATTTCAAAATAAATACACTAAAAAAGGCTCGCAAATTGCGAGCCTTTTTTTATGCATTCAATTATTTTTTTTAAAGCGTTCTGTAAATTGCTGGTAGAATTATTAAAACGGTAAAATCAGCGAATATTAGCTAGATTTCAAAATAAATACACTAAAAAAGGCTCGCAAATTGCGAGCCTTTTTTTATGCATTCAATTATTTTTTTTAAAGCGTTATGTAAATAAAAATTCCGTAGAGCACCAGCAATACAAAACCGTGTTTCCAATTCAACTGAAACCTTTTTGGTAAAAGAACCAGGGGTAAAATTAAAAAAGAAACTCCCAACATCCAGAAGATATCATTGCTCAACAAACCAAGATCAGAAACTGCAACGGGAGTTACTATGGAAGTAATGCCTAAAACGGCTAAAATGTTGAAAATATTGGAACCAATTAGGTTTCCTAGTGAGATGGCTTTCTCTTTCTTTATAACGGCAATAATGGAAGCGGACAGTTCAGGAATACTGGTTCCTACAGAAACAACCGTAACTCCAATGACACGTTGACTCACCCCAAAATCTTCAGCCATTGCTTTTGCACCTTCTACCAACAATTCCGACCCTGCCCAAAGACCTACGCCTCCGATGCCTAAATAAAATAACATGTAAGACACAGAAAGTACAGCTTCAACTTCTGGAAGATCCTCTTCAAAACTCGTCTTTTGAAAGCGCAACAAATACACTAAAAATAGCACGAGCAGACTAAACAAGATGATTCCTTCATAGCGAACAATGACCTGGTCGCCTGTCAAAAAGAAATACAACAATATAGATGCAAGCATCATTACTGGCCAATCTGTCTGATAAAAACTTTTCTGAATCTTCATCGCTCCAAACAACAGGGTAACTCCTAAAACGAAACCTAAATTCGCAATGTTAGAACCAATTACGTTTCCAAGTGCCAAATCGGGTGCACCATTTAAAGCTGCTTTTAAGCTAACAATAAGTTCAGGTGCAGACGTGGCAAAGGAAACCACCGTCATACCAATAACTATTTTAGGAATGTTTAATTTTAAGGACAAAGCAACCGCAGCTTTTAACAACCAGTTCCCTCCAAAGATTAACAACAACAAACCTCCAATTATGAATAAAAAATTCATCTATTTATTTTTTAGCGAAGATACATTTTTATCAGTTTTTAGAAAGCGAAAAGCGCAAAAGGTCCCTAAAGAGAAAAAAAGCGTTTTTTTCATCCATTAAAAGAAGTACAAAATATTTTTTTCCTTTCAAGCAATTAGAATGTAAGTAATATTTGAAGTCAAAAACAACCCGATTTCTAAATGGCTGACTTGTTTATTTTTTAGTAAATTTGACCCACAAACAACTCCGTTATGAAAAAACAAATTTTCAAAGGGATCGCAAAAGTGAACAAAGTCATTTTTCCGTCCTTTACCAAAAAGCAATTAGACATTTCCAAAGCATCAAAGTTCCAATTGGCTATTATTGGATGGAGAGCCTTTGTTACTATGAACGCAATTGACTAAAATTAAAATTATAGGGACAACAGCACATATCAAAGTATTCTCGGGAACTTCAATCCTAGTAAAAGGCTTAGCAGTTCGTTTAGAAGATAGCAACATTGGATCTATTACTAAGGATCATATTCATTCTGGTACGCTTGCTGGCTTTGGTACCTTGGGTAGAATGGTGGAATTGTTCATCTTAAATACCGACTTGGAAAAAGCCACCACAATTCTCGAGGCTTACAAAGAAGAAATTAATTCATAAAAAGAGTAAAATAGCTTTTCTTATTTAAAAATTGCTCCTATATTTGCACCCGCAAAAAGGCCATGTGGCGCAACTGAATAGCGCACTTGATTACGGCTCAAGAGGTTGCAGGTTTGAATCCTGCCATGGTCACAA
>Ga0206128_1003075_pt1 | contig 14279 bp, 14 predicted proteins | sample Helgoland_Spring_7_FD_148601 | JGI IMG/M metagenome (GOLD analysis project Ga0206128, IMG submission 148601) | Pelagic subsurface seawater microbial communities from Kabeltonne, Helgoland, North Sea - Helgoland_Spring_Bloom_20160426_1 | ecosystem: Environmental > Aquatic > Marine > Epipelagic ... | reverse complement strand
CTTTGCTTAAGGGTCTGATTGTCCTTTTTTTATTGTGACTTCCTTCTGGAAAAATCATCAAAGTTTCCTCTTTTTTTAGAATTTTAAAACACTTTTCAAAAATTTCTTGATTGTTTGCCAGTTGTTGAATTCCGTCCCTAATTCTATAAATAGGCATTAAGTATAAAGATTCCAGTATTTTTTTAACAATAGATAAATAGGCATTAAGTATAAAGATTCCAGTATTTTTTTAACAATAGGATTTTTAAAAGACGCAGCCCTTACTAAAAAATGATTTTGCCTTCTATTTGTAGTGGTCACATATAAAGGATCTACCAGTCCATTTGGATGGTTTACAGCAAACACTACAGCCCCTTTTTTAGGAATGTTTTTAATGCCTTTTACACTAATATTTTTGCTGTAAAAAAATAAGCCAAACTTTATGTAGCCGCATACGAGTGAAAACCAAATTTTTTGAATCATATTTTTTTCTAATAAGTTATTTCTTTTCTTCCCCAGTAATAAGCTAATATCATACCTGAAAACACATCCCAAATAAAATGGAAAATAACTAAGTATAACACATGATGAATGTGATCTATAAAAATTTCTAAATTTTGAGAAAATGCAATTACAATTAATACAATGAAAACCCCCATAGATAAAGGTTTTAGTATTTTTTCAATTTGTATAGAGAGCTCATTAAAGTATTCTTTTATCAGCATTCCAAAAATCAAAGGGACTCCTAAGATTAAGGATACCAATTTAAATAAATCGTAAGGGTTTATAGAAATTGTTTTTAAAATGTTGTTGGTAGGTTCATACAAACTTCCCCAAAAATGTAAATTTACAGGGGTCATTACGATGCATATTAAGGTTGCAAAAGCAGTTAAGCTTACTGATAAAGCAGCATTTCCTCTAGCCATTTTACTAAAGAAATTTGAAACATTTCCACCGGGGCAGGCAGCAATCATCATCATACCCAATGCGAAGCTTGGGTGTGGTTTTATCAGAATTATTGCAATAAAAGTAGTTGCAGGCAATAAAATAAATTGTGAAAAAACACCAACAAAAACTATTTTAGGATTTTTAAAAAGTTGTTTGAAGTCGTTCGAAGTAATTCCCAAAGCAACACCAAACATAATGATTGCAATGGCAATATTTAAAATCCATAAACCACTTTCATCAAAGTTAATTTGAATATCGTCAATGTCTATATTTGTATCAATTCTTAAAAGCATATTCAATAATATTTGCACCCATTTTAAGTGCTTTTTCTCTTACGTTTTTTGGATTGTTATGTATAATTTCGTCTTCCCATCCATCACTTAAATCCGTTTCATAATCGTAAAAAACAAGCAATCTTCCATTGTAAAAAAGACCATAACCTTGCGCAGGCTTTTTATCATGTTCGTGAATTTTAGGGATTCCATCGGGGAATTTATAAGTTTGATTATATATTGAATGCGTCGAAGGAATCTCGATGAATTTCAATTCAGGAAATACTTTTTTAAATTCTCTTTTAACATAGGTATCCATTCCGTAATTGTCAGAAATATGTAAAAAACCCCCAGAAATCAAATATTTTTTTAAATTTTGAGTTTCAGTATCGGAAAAATAGACGTTTCCATGTCCTGTCATAAAAACCATTGGAAAACCAAAAATAGCTTCGCTACCGATGTCTACTGTTTTTGAATTTTTAGCAATAGAAGTTCCAATAGTTTTGTTGGTAAAGGCTATTAAATTTGGAAGAGCAGTTGGATTTGCATACCAATCACCTCCACCACCATATTTTAGGATGGCAATATCTTGTGCGTTTGAGCATAAAAATGAAAATATAATTGGTAAAAGAAAAAGTTGCTTCATATGTTTCTTTTGGTATGACTCAAGCAATATATAAAAACTTATTCATTAATAAAACAAACGCTGTTCACAGCAACCAAAGCGGCAGTTTCTGTTCGTAATCTACTTTTACCCAAAGAAATAGGAGTGAATTTTTTTGACAAAGCTTTCTTTATTTCTTCAGAAGAAAAATCTCCTTCAGGTCCAATTAGAATGGTTACTTTTTCAGATGGCTTTACAATAGATTTTAATGATTTTTTTTCTTGCTCTTCACAGTGAGCGATACAAATTGTACCCTCCAAATTTTGATTGATAAATTCGTTAAAACTTTTAGGAGAATTTATTTTTGGTAAAGAGAATTTTAAAGACTGTTTCATCGCTGATTGAATTATTTTTTCAAAACGTGCTATTTTAACAACCCTTCTTTCAGAATTTGAGCAGATAAGTGGTGTTATTTCATCGATACCTATTTCTGTCGCTTTCTCTAAAAACCATTCAATTCGATCATTATTTTTAGTAGGAGCAATTGCTATGTGTAGATCGTAATTCCAGGGTTTTGTTTTTTTAGTTACTGCAATAATATCTGCTGTACATTTTTTGTCATTAGCGATACTAATTTTTACATCAAATAAATACCCTTTTCCATTTGTGATTTTAAGAATATCATTTTCTTTTTTTCTTAAAACCCGAACAATATGTTTACTTTCAATCTTATCAAATGTAATTTGTTTGGTTGTTGAGCAAAGTTCTTCGTTATAAAATAGTTGCATTGATATCTAATTTATAGGTTCTACGTCTTTTATGAGTTGATGGGTTGAAGTTTTTCCATATTTTATTGATAGCATCATTATCTTCCAACTCCGGTGTTCTATAGCAATTCTCTATGCCTAAAGGAGTAAACGATTTTTTGTATTGATCAAATATAATGGCGTGTATTCCTTTATTTTGATATTCTGGGTGAACTCCAATTAAATACAAGGTGACATCTTTTGCGTGCTTCTTAGCTTTCATTAAGTGAAATATTCCTGTTGGAAATAATTTTCCATTTGCTTTTTGTAACGCTTTGGAAAAAGAGGGCATTACGATTGCAAATGCGACAATTTTGTCATGTTCGTCTGTTACAAATTTTATGTATTCTGGATTTATAAATGAAATGTATTTTTTCTTAAAATAGCTGATTTGAGCATCAGATATAGGAACAAATGTTGATAGTTTTGAATAGCTTTTTTCAAAAACATCAAACATTTCCTCAATATAAGGGAGAAGGTCTTTAGTTTTAGTAAAATCTAATGCTTTCAATTTAAAACGCTTTTTTAAAATAGTACTTATCCGGTCAAAATAGTTCGCATCTATATTTTCAAATTTGAACTTGTTTTCTAGATATTCTTTTTCCTTTACAAATCCCAATTTTTCTAAATGGTCTTTGTAATAGGAATGATTATACCATGTGATCATGGTTCCAATATGATCAAACCCCTCCGTTAATACTCCTGTCTTATCTAAGTTGTTAAATCCGACAGGGCCTTCAATGAAGTCAAGATGATTAGTCAAACCGATTTCTTTTACTTTATTTAAAAGAATTTTACTTACCGCTATGTCGTCAATGACGTCAAACCAACCAAAACGCATCTTTTTTAGTTGTTGTTGTTGCACCTCAAACCAATTAATGATTGCAACAACTCTACCAACAATTTTATTGTCTTTAAAGGCTAAATAAAAATGAGCTTCTGCATTTTCAAAAACAGGGTTTTTTGTTGGATCAAAATTATCTATTTCGTCATTTATAATCGGGGGCACCCAATATTTGTTGTTTTTGTATAACGAAAAAGGAAAGACGACAAAGTCTTTCATTTCTTTTCTAGTCGTGATTTTTTTTAATTCAATCATAATACAAAAAGGCTATAATTAGTTTCTTTTTCGTTTTCTGGTTCTTCTTCTTTTTGGTTTTTTCTTAAAAATCCTCAAAATACGAGCGAAAAACCCATTATTTTGTCTTTTATTATATTTTGGTAGCGAGCTATCTTTAATTTGTAATCCATTTTCGTTTTGTTCGGTATAGGAATCTTGGTGTTTATCGATTCTATATGATATTCCCAAGCTACTATAAAAACCTTTGGTTTTATCTTCTTGTAAAACTCTTCCAGAGATATTAATTTGAAAATTATTACGAAATAAGTAGGCAATACCTATTCCATAATTTAAGCTTTCTTGTTGTTTATTAAAAATTTCTTGGTATTCGATGAAACCTGACCATCGATAACCGAAATTTTGTGTAGTTGAAATTACATAGTAGATTTCAGAGGAATTAGTCCCTATTTTATCATAAAAAACATTTGACACAATATTCAAATTATTGGTAAGATTATGTTGTAGTAATACACCTACTTTAGGTGACATACTATTCTTTTTATGAATAGTATCCAGAAAGTCTGTATGCATCCCTATATATAAACCTACCGATGGAATTAACCTTCTTTTATCAAAAGTATTTTGTTTTTTCCAGCTTCTAATTTCTTTGGTTGCATCTTTGTATACAGGCTCAAATAATAAATATTTTGCGCCAAGTGTGAATTTACTCAATCCATCATTAAAATCATTGTCAATTGTTTCTCTTTGGTAGGTTAATTGGGTATTGATTTCTAGTTTTTCTAAAAAAAAACTTGTTCTAAAAAAGAGATCAAGTCCAAAAGTATGTGGTTTTAAAAAAGTAGGTTTAGTACTTGTATTTTTATAGAAAAAATCACTTTCAAACTGATAAACTCCGCTTCCAACGCTATAAGGGCTCTCAGAAAACCCTGGTTTATTGGAGTTTATAATATCAGTATATTGACTATACATAGTCGAAAAGACAAATAAAGAAAAGAAAAAACTAAGTTGTTGAATTCGGTTTTTCATTTACCAAATATGATTTTAAATTTGTTTATTACACAAACATAAAATAAAATTGCTGTTTTGGGACAGTATTGGATACTTTTTTAAGATTGTGAAATTTTTATAGATAGTTACTGCCTCAATTGCCGTCAAATTGTTATTTTTGATTGATTTTCTTACAACAACATCAATGGGCTTACTAAAAACAATTTTTATTATTCTTCTTTTTTCTTATGCTTTTAAGTTTTTAGCAAGATTATTTGCGCCTTTATTATTAAAAAAAGCAGCGGAGTCAATGAAAAAGAAAGCTGAACAACAATTTCAAGGCAAACAGCAACAACATAAAAACACGGTGCCAGAAGGAGAAACTGTAATAGATACTCAACCAAGAACTAAACAAAAAAGTAAAAGTTCTGTTGGGGAGTATGTAGACTTTGAAGAAATAGATTGAATATTCATAAATAATATTTAATTTAAAAGCTGCAAAAAACACTCATAAAAACACTCATTTGAAAATCTCTACTAAATTAATTTCTTATGTATTCGCTTTGGCAATTTTTGTATTGGCCTCAGTCATCTATTTTCACCCTATTTTAGAAGGCCAAAAACTACAGCAATCTGATATCACTCAATTCAGAGGCATGGTCAAAGAAATCAATGACTATAGATATGACAAAAATTCAGAACCCTATTGGACTGGAGCCTCTTTTAGCGGAATGCCATCGTATCAAATTAGTGCCTATTACCCCAATGATTTGGTAAGGGTTTTAGATCAAACGCTTCGTTTTTTACCAAGGCCAGCTGATTATACATTTTTATATTTTTTAAGTTTTTTTGTATTAATGATGGCTTTAAAAGTTAATTGGAGGTTGGCAATTCTTGGAGCATTATCCTTTGGGTTTTCAACCTATCTAATCATAATTTTTGGAGCAGGCCACAACGCAAAAGCTCATGCAATTGCTTATATGCCTTTGGTGTTGGCAGGAGTTCTCTGGGTTTTACAAAAACGGTATATTCTTGGATTTGTAATTACGAGCATTGCAATGACTTTAGAAATTTATACAAATCATCCTCAGATGACTTACTATCTTGGGTTTTGTTTGTTAATTTTAGAGATTGTTGTGTTTACACATGCGGTAAAGTTTAAAACAATTCCTGATTTTATAAAACAAGGTATTATAATAACAACTGCGGTTCTATTAGGAGTTGGTGCAAATTCACCTCGTTTAATGGCTATGAAAGAATACGCCGATCATAGCACAAGAGGTACATCTGAACTAACAATTAATCCTGACGGTAGCAATAAGTTGGCCTCAAACGGTTTAGATAAATCTTACATTACAGAATATAGTTACGCAAAATTAGAAACCTTCAATTTATTCATTCCACGTTTTATGGGGGGAGGAACTGTTGAAGAGTTGGATCAGGATTCTAATTTCTATAAATTAATAGAAGAAAAAGCGGGGAAAAAAGTAGCTGACCAGTACACGAAACAAGTATTGCTATATTGGGGGGACCAACCAATTGTTGAAGCTCCTGCTTATATTGGTTGTGTAATTTTCTTTTTATTTTTCTTGGGTATTTTTCTGGTAAAAGGAAGGATAAAACAATGGTTAGTAGCTGCTACTGTATTTTCCATTGTAATGAGTTGGGGTAAAAACTTTGATGTTTTAACCAATTTTTTTATTGATTATGTTCCGTTGTACAACAAATTTAGAGCAGTTTCTTCAATTCAGGTTATTGCAGAATTATGTGTTCCTGTATTAGCTGTCTTGGGATTGTCAGAACTTTTTTCATCCAATAGTTCTACTACTGATAAGTATCAGGCTTTAAAGAAAGCGTTGTATACTTTTGGAGGATTAGTTCTTGTGGGATTTTTCCTAGCTCATAGTTTTTCAACTTTTGAAGGTTTAAGGGATTCACAGTACAATCAATTACCAGGTTTAATAGACGCCGTGATTGCAGATAGGAAATCGATGCTATTGCAAGATTCTTTTCGCTCTCTATTTTTAATATTTATTTCTGCAGTTGTTTTATATTTATTTTTGAAAAATAAAATAAAACAAGCTGGAGTTTCAGTGTTTTTAATCATTTTGGTATTATTTGATTTAATCTCAATTAACAAAAAATATGTAAATCAGGATGATTTTAAGTCCACAAAAAAAATTGAAATACCTTTCATTGCCTCAGAAGCAGATAAATTAATTTTAAAAGATAAAGCGCATTTTAGAGTTGGTAATTTTACAGTAAACCCAATGAATGATGGCAGTACTTCTTACTTCCATCAATCTATTGGAGGATATCATGCTGCAAAAATGATGCGTTATCAAGAGTTATATGATTATCAAATAGCAAAAAACAATCGAGAGGTTTTAAACATGTTGAATACCAAGTATTTTATTATTGGTAATGAAAAAGGAGTAAAGAAAGCAAAGCTTAATGCTGATGCTAATGGAAATGCTTGGTTTGTAGAAAGGTTACAAGTTCTCGATTCTGCGAATGAGGCAATATTAGCATTAGACTCTATAAACACAAAGATCGTTGCTGTAATTGAAGCATCTTCTATAACGCATGCATTAGGAACGTTTATTGGAGAAAAGTTGAAATCCTCATTCGACATTAATGCCAAACCTTCAATAGAACTTCTAAATTATAATGTAACTTCCTTAACGTATCTTTCAAAAACAGTAAAAGATCAATTTGCAGTTTTTTCTGAAATATACTATGAAGATGGATGGAACGCCTATGTCGACGGTAAACTCGTTCCTCACGATAGAGTAAACTATGTATTACGCGGGATGATTATTCCAAAGGGTGAACACACCATTGAATTTAAGTTTGAACCAAAAGTAATTCAACGAGGAAAAATTATTTCTTTATTTTCTTATCTTTTACTACTAGGATTCCCTTTAATATGGTTTTTTATTGGAAAAAATAAGAAATAATTATTTTCCACTTTTTTCTAATTTTTTAACAAATTCGGAGGGTGTTATTCCTTTGTGTTTTTTAAAAGCTCTTGTAAAAGCAGAAGCATTGGTGTACCCAATTAATTGACCAATATATTCTATGGTATATTTTCTATAATTTTTGTCTTGCTCTAACTTTTTAACAATATATTTAATTCTAAGTGATGTATAGTATTGTTTAAAAGTTTTACCTTTTATTTTGTTGATTGTTTGAGATACATAAGATGTGTTTGTGTTTAGATTTTTCGCAAACTTATTTAGATTGAATGATGACTTAAGATAACTGTCTGAATTTTCTAGCTCATTTAAACCCTCTAAAATTTTCTTTTCTAATTTAGAATTTATAGAGTAAGGCTTCTTTTGAAATGTTAGATCCTTCTTTTTTTTAGTTGCAATTTGATTGTGTTTTATTATTTTATTTTTCCTGTATAGGTTGTTTATTAAAATCATGAATATTGCCATAGCAAAGGCAAAGTAAACGTATACTATATCTAAATCGTTTTTATTTTCAATAACAATCTTATTTTTCTCCTGTTCAATTTTTTGAATTTCATGGAGATGAAGAGCTTCACTTATTTCTCCTATACTTTTTGCTGAAAATTTAATTTCTTTTATTGTTAATTTTGAATATTTAGCAGCGCTATCTAGTTGTTTCTTATCATAATATAGATCGGCTATAATTTCAAACATTTCAGCTGATTTTTCTCTTGAGCCTCCTATCTTTTTACCGTAATACAGTGTTGAATCATTGTTCTTTATATTATAAAATGAAATCGCTTTTAAGTAATTTACATCTTTTTCAATATTTAAATGTTTAGCTCTGGAATCCCATTTTCTCAATAGTTGTAATGCTCTGTGATATTTTTTTTTCGCAATGAATACTTCCGCTTCTCTCAAATCATAGAGAGCCTCCGAATCTTTTTGTAAAGGTTTTAAGGTTTTTGCAACATTATACGCTTTTCTAAAATAGAAACCTGCAGAATCTAATTCAATACTAAATTGACAGCAGCTAGATTTTAAATAAGATTCTCCAATCATATTTAAAATATTTATTTTATTTTTTTTTAAGAAATATTCACTCTGATCAGGATTTATGTAAAAATTATTCTGTTTTAGATTTTTAGATGATTTAATAAATTTTGGTAATAATTTCTTTAAAGTGTTTCTGCTTTCTTTGTATTTCCCCTTTATATCATATAAACTAGCTATTTGTTGATATACTGAAAGAATATCTACTTGAAACAAAGCAACTAAATCTTTATTACTTTCAATTAGTTGTTTTCTTTTCAAAACAACATCATATGCTTCTGAATATTTATTTTGTTTTTTATAAATCCAAAAAAGTCTAGCTAAAGCATTTGATTTATTTAAATAATGGCATTTATTATTTTTCTGTGATCTTTTTAAAATAGATAAAGTTATATTTTCAGCAATCGTTAATTCTCCTTTTTGACAATATGCTTTAGCTTCAAAGTTTTTAGCACGTATTTTAATGCACTCATTTTTAGAGCCTTTTAATTTATTGCTATAGAATAAAAGACTATCGCTATTTATTTGACTAAATTTCCATAGTTTTTTTAAGTATAAACTTTCTTCTGGTAGCTTTTGTCCCAAAGCTGGCATATTGATTATAAATAATACGAGTAGAGATAGATGCCTTATTTTATTATGTAACATTAATTTTCTTCAATTGTTTGCTATCTAGATCAATTATAAACAAAGTAATTCTAAAAAAAAAATTTGATTCTAATTTTTTTTTTAGTAAATGTGCTTTTTATAAAAAGAGTAACCTTTTTTTTGTAGCATTCGAAATAAATCCCTAAATTGACATATGTTGATTTTGTTTTTTATATTGAAGCAAATCGCATTTCGATAAATTTTGCTAAGTTAGAGAGAGAGAAGAGAGAGGGTATATATACTCTCTCTTTTTTTTTTATAATGTTTTTAAAACATTGTTTTTCTCATATATTTTAGTAATTTTACTTGAATTATAAATAAATAATACTGTACAAAAAAATCCCGCACAAAAGATACCAACAAACACTTACTTTTTTAAAAAAAGTGTTACCAAGTCCAGCAACAGTTTTAGATTTAGGAGTAAGAAATCCTTTTTCAGTAATTATGGAGGAAAATGGATATACTGTTATTAATACATTAGGAGAGGATTTAGATCTACTGCCAGAAATTGTAAAAAAGTATACTGTAGATGCTGTTACAGCATTTGAAATTTTCGAACATCTATTAGCTCCTTTCAACGTCTTAAGAAAAATTGAATCCACAAAGCTGATTGCTACAGTTCCATTAAATTTATGGTTTGCTAAAGCCTACAGAAGTAAAACAGACCCTTGGGATAGACATTATCATGAATTTGAAGACTGGCAATTTGATTGGTTATTAGAAAAAGCAAGTTGGGAAATTAAAGAATCTGAAAAATGGATGAGCCCAACTAATAATATTGGTTTTAGACCTATTTTAAGAACATTTACTCCAAGATATTATGCAGTTTATGCAGAAAAAAAGAAGGTATGAGAATAGGAATGATTTTAGACGCCGTATTCCCTCCAGATCCCAGAGTTGAAAACGAGGCAATTTCTCTCATTGAGGCAGGTCATGTAGTTTTCCTTTTTTGTTTGCATTATGGGAACCAAAAGCAATGTGAGATTATAAATGGTATTCATGTAAAACGATATGTATCAAATAAAATAGAATACAAATTGTCTGCTTTGGCCTATACCATTCCCTTGTATACTGTTTTTATGAAACGTAAAATTATAAATTTTATAAAAATAAATACCATTGAAGCGTTACACATACACGATATACGTATCGCTCAATCAGTCTTTAATGCCAATAAAAAATACAATTTACCATTTGTTTTAGATTTACATGAAAATAGACCTGAGATTATGAAGTTTTATCCTCATGTAACAAAGTTTCCAGGTAAATATTTAATATCCTCTAAAAAATGGAAAAACAAAGAAGCAGAATTTATAATCAAATCAACCAAAGTTATAGTAGTCACCTCAGAATCAAAAGATGAGATTTTAAAAAGGGTAGATGTTAAAGCAAATAAAATTATTGAAGTTCCTAATTCTGTTAGAGAAATTTTTTATAAAAATACAAAACCTTTGACAAAAATTACACATCAATATTCCGGTAAATTTGTTTTATTATACATTGGAGATACAGGAATTAGGAGAGGTTTGAAAACGGCTATAAAGTCAATTAAATTAATTAAGAACCAAATTAAAAATATAAAATTAGTTATCGTTGGAAAGAACTCATCAGATCCTATTTTAAAAAAAATAGTCAAAGATTTACAAATTGAATCTTGTGTAGATTTTTTGGGGTGGAAAGATCAAAGCCTATTTCAGTCTTATATTTTATCTAGTGATATATGTATTTCTCCCCTGCAAAGGAATTTACATCACGATACAACCTATGCAAACAAAATCTTCCAATATATGAGTCTCGGAAAACCCCTTTTAGTGAGTGACGCCATTGCTCAAAAAAAATTAGTAGAGAAAAATAATACAGGTTTGGTTCATAAAGAAAAAGATGCTCAAGATTTTTCTGAGAAAGTGTTAACACTCTACAATAATGAAGAATTAAGAAATGAGTTAGGAAGAAATGGGAAAGAGTTTATAGAAAATACGTTTTCTTGGGAACAAACCTCAAAAAAACTAGTACATTTATACGATAATTTAAACTCTTGAAAGTATTAATCATTACATATTACTGGCCACCAGCAGGAGGTTCTGGTGTACAGCGCTGGTTAAAGTTTGTAAAGTATTTACAAGGCTTTAATATACAACCCATTGTTTATACGATAAGCAATCCGCGATACCTAACGATAGATGATAGTTTATTAAATGAAATTCCTGAGAATATTGAAGTATTAAAACATCCTATCTGGGAGCCAACAGATTTACTGTTTTGGAAGAAAAATTTGCAACAAAATTCTGGAATTTCTAATACGTCTAAAAGTAGTTTTTTATCTTTTATTAGGGGGAGAAGTATTAAAACATCCTATCTGGGAGCCAACAGATTTACTGTTTTGGAAGAAAAATTTGCAACAAAATTCTGGAATTTCTAATACGTCTAAAAGTAGTTTTTTATCTTTTATTAGGGGGAATTTTTTTATTCCAGATCCAAAACTATTTTGGATAAAACCTTCCGTAAAATACCTTCAAAAATATTTAAATAAAAATGATGTGGATGTAATTATTTCTACGGGTCCACCACACAGTATGCATTTAATTGCAGAAAAACTTCATCAAAAAAATGATGTAAAATGGCTCGCTGATTTCAGAGATCCATGGTCCGATATCTATTATAATAAAGATTTTAAGGAGTTTTCATTTGTAAAGAATAGAAATAAAAAACTAGAAGAATCTGTTTTGAAAAAGGCAGATTGCGTTTTAACAGTGAGTAATGCATTGAAAAAAGAATTTTCAAAATATGCAAATAGAGTAGAAGTCGTAACCAATGGTTTTGATGATGATTTTTTGGAACCTACAAAGGTGCTTTTAGACGAAAAGTTTACAATTTCCTACATTGGTTTGTTGCCAAAACAAAGTAATCCTGAAAATTTATTTAGGGTTTTACAGGTGCTTTGTTCGCAGCACAAAGACTTTGAAAAAGAATTACAATTGAATTTTATTGGCGATATTTCTGATGAAGTAAAAACAGCAGTTTTCAACAATAAATTAGAAGAGAATACTCGTTTTATCAATTATGTAAATCATGCCAAAGCTATTGAATATCAACGAAAAGCACAAGTTCTATTGTTATTGATTCCAAACGTTAAAAAGTGTAAGGGAATTTTAACTGGAAAATTATTCGAGTATTTAATTGCTAACAGACCCATACTAGCAATTGGTCCTGAAGATGGTGATCTAGCTGATGTTATTGAGGATACAAATGCTGGTGTAATTGTTGATTTTGATAATAATGATAAATTATCATCTGAAATATTAAAATTATACCACCAATATAAAAAAGGGAATTTAGAGGTGGACTCTAAAAATACAAACAAATATCACCGAAAAGAATTAACTAAAAAAGTAGCGTTTATCATTAATAGCTTACATTCGTAATATGGGTATTATTTTTAAACAGTCTTTAAAGAATACACTTTTTATTTATTTGGGTTTTGCCTTTGGAGGTATGAACACACTATTTTTATATACTCGTTTTTTAGAAGATGATTACTATGGTCTTGTGACTTTCTTATTGTCTACATCGAATCTATTAATGCCTTTAATTGCTCTAGGAGTTCACCACACCATTGTGAAATTTTTTTCTAGTTATTTTACAAAATTTGAGAAAGATCGTTTTTTGTCATCTGTTCTTTTTTTACCGATTCTAATCGCAATTCCAATTGCTTATTTTGGAAACCATTTCTACCAACAAATAGGGGATTATTTATCAGTAAAAAACCCGATTATAAAAGAGTATACCTTTGTTATTTTTTTAGTTGCTGTATTTACATCTTATTTTGAGATTTTTTATGCATGGGCTAAAGTTCAATTTCAATCGGTGATTGGTACTATTTTAAAAGAGTTATATAATAGGGTTGTTGTTATGATTCTATTATTTGCTGTTTATTTTAGTTTTATTTCAAAGACAGAATTTATCTACTATTTAACAGGAGCTTATTTTTTAAGAACTCTTATCATGATGTTGTATGCTTTTAAATTATACTTGCCAAAATTCACTTTTTCTGTACCTGATAACTTTAAAGAAGTACTTCGTTTTTCTGCATATATTATCCTAGCAGGAAGCGCTGGTGCAATTATTTTAGATATTGATAAATTTATGATTCCAGGAAAAGAATCTTTGGTAAAAGCAGCATATTATTCCGTAGCTGTTTTTATAGGTTCTTTTATTGAAGCTCCAAGTAGAGCAATGTTAAACATTTTACAGCCTTTAACCTCAAAAACTCTGAACGAGAATAATCATGACGAGGTAGCCTCTTTATATAAAAAAAGTTCTATTAATTTATTATTAATTAGTGGTCTTTTTTTTGTGTTAATAAACACAAACATACAGCAGCTTTATTTGTTGTTACCCCAAGAATATGCCGGAGGTGTGTTGGTGGTACTAATGATTTCTTTACTCAAGTTATTTAATGGCTTTATTTTAGAAATGGGAACAGACGGTTTAGCGTTGGCGACTTTAATTGTAATTTTTTCTGCAAATATGTTTAAACTGTACTTTGTAAAAAAGAAATTTTCTATGACACCCTTCACTAAGAAAACATTTATAATGATTATGATTATTTCATTATTATATCTGTTGTTTAACTTTTGGGATTTCTCTATTGAAAATATGTATGTTTTAAATTTTCCAATCCATCCAATTATAAATATTTTCTTAAAAAGTTTATGTACAATAATAGTATATCTTTTCTTAATTTTTAGATTCAACATCTCCTCAGAGTTTTCAACTCTTTTTAAAAGATATTACAAATAGTATTTGAGATTATGAAAGTAGATGAAAGAAGTTCTAGTTTTTCTACAAAAAGAGCATTCTTGTTTGGAAAAAAATGTAACCTATATAATAATAAAGTTAATTTTATAGGTTTAGAAAATTATCTTGAATAATATTCTCTCCCCC
>Ga0206128_1003062_pt1 | contig 14336 bp, 11 predicted proteins | sample Helgoland_Spring_7_FD_148601 | JGI IMG/M metagenome (GOLD analysis project Ga0206128, IMG submission 148601) | Pelagic subsurface seawater microbial communities from Kabeltonne, Helgoland, North Sea - Helgoland_Spring_Bloom_20160426_1 | ecosystem: Environmental > Aquatic > Marine > Epipelagic ... | reverse complement strand
CCCCTTCGGTGCTGAGGGCTTGAGCTTGTTCGAGGGTGGGGAAGACAAAGCGTGCATCGTTGCCGCGCAGCAGGGCGGTCATCTCTGCCTGAGCTCCTGCGGGGGTGTGTTTCATTTGGGAGAACATGCTCGGCAGCTTTGCCTTGAATATGCGCTCGCCCTCGGGGCGCAGGCCAGCGTCGGTGAGGTAGGCGCAGAGGAGCTGAAGCTGAAGCTCGAGGTCCTCAGGTGTGGTGGAACCTGAGAGGCGGAATGACTCTTCACCAACATGGAAACTGATGTTGGCATTGCGCCCGGCGAGGATACGCTCGAGGTCGTCTGAGCTGTGTTTGGCCAGACCTCCTGCTTTGAAAGCCGAGGTGGCAAAGAGGTCGAGGCCAGGTTTGTCTTTGGGCATGGTCAGCTTGCCCGCGCCAATACGTGCGGTGACTGTGACCGAGTTTTTATCAAAGTCGGTTTTCTTGAGGTTGCACTTGCAGCCATTGTGGAAGCTCACTTGGGTAATGTCCATATCCTCGATACGGGACTGCTTGGCGACGGTGCCCGGCTCACCAAAGTCGGTGTAGGCAAAGCTGATGGTGGCCTTTTTCTCAGGTGGGCTGACTTCGCTTAAGATGCTTTTGTGGTAGAGTCTGTTGAGGGTATCATCGGCATTGTCCAGAGCTGTATTGGTGGTAAGCACTAAGGTGATGTCCTCGGTATCCCAGAATTGCTTCAATGCCTGGTGGCAGGTTTCCGGGGTGATTGATGAGATGTTTTCCTGTAGGATGGCAAGATCGTCTGCAGGGGTTGAAAAAACCGCATCCTTGTGCACGTGTCTGGCCAGTGAGGATGCGAGGTCGTTGGTTTTGCGGCTTGGCTCGGCCTTAACGGAGAGCTCGTAGGAGTTGATCAGGTTTGCTTTGATTTCCTCCAGCTCAGCTTCAGTGAAACCATGCTGGATAGCACGGCGAAGTTCTTGCTCGAGTATGGGCAGTGCGGCCTGCCAGTTGTGATCTTTGGCATCCACGGAGATACCGCCTATTTTGGTGAATTTAAAAAGATCGTAGTTGTAGGCGTTACCACTGGTGATCGGAGAATTCTCTTTCTTGGCGAGAATCGAGAAGCGGCGGCTAAGTATCGAGTGGGCGAGCTTGAGCGGCAGTTTTTCTGTGCGGTTCGCCACGGTGTCGATTTTTTGTTCGTAGGGTTTGATGACGGTAAGGGTGAGGTCTGTGGTAGCGACTTCCTTGTCCGCCATGGCGAGGGTTTTGAAACCATGCCCACTGGGGAGCTTGCCAAGATCAGGGGATTTGACCTCGTTTTCGGGGGTTTCCATGCTGCCGAAGGTGGCGATGATTCTCTGCTCAGCCTCCTGAGGGTCAAAGTCACCGACGTAGACAAAGGTCATTCGGCTAGGGTTATAATAATCTCGGTAAAAGTCGGTGAAGGCGGAGCGGGGGGCGGACTTGATGATTTCCTCAGTGCCGATGGGGAAGCGTTTCGCCAGTAGGGCGTTAGGCAGCAGGGCATCGAATTGCTTTTCCATGAGGCGCATCTGCACGGAGTCGCGTGAGGTTTTTTCCGAGAGGATGACCCCGCGCTCTTTGTCGATCTCGGATTCGAGTAGAAAGGCTCCGTCACCAAAGTCGCGCATAACATCAAAGCCGAGCTTGAGTGTGTCGGATTCGTTGTTGGGTAAGTCGAGCATGTAGACGGTTTCATCAAATGAGGTGTAGGCATTTGCGTGGGCACCAAAAGCGATTCCTAGACGCTGCATTTGTGGAATGAGTTTACTGGCATCAGGGAAGTTCTTGGAACCGTTAAAAACCATGTGCTCAAGAAAGTGAGCGACGCCTCGCTGGTCATCGCGCTCCATCAAAGAACCGGCGGCGATGTGCAGCCTCATGCTAACTCTCCCCGGAGGCTGCTGATTGCCTAAGACGATGTAGCGCATGCCGTTGTCGAGCGTGCCATAGACAGCTCTTGAGTCGGCCTTGATGTCACTTTGCTGATGAGCCCAGACAGCTGTGGCTGTGTGAACGCTTTCCTTGGCTAATCCGACAGGTGAAAAAATGAGGCTGAGCGCTGCCAGGGTGACATGCAAATAAGGTAGTGACTTCATGTAGTTGTATAATTCACTCAATAAGCGCTGATAGCCAAGCGGATTGTCTGATTTATTTGGCGTCGGCATTGATATTTGCTCATTAGCACCTTGACCCCTTGCATGCATCCTCCTAGCTTCCCGACGTCCGCGCTTATGCTGCGCATTATGTCATGAATATCCACGAATATCAGGCGAAGGAGTTGTTTGAAAAATACGGCGTTGCCAGTCCTAATGGACAGGTAGCCGGAACAGCTGAAGAGGCGGAAGCCGCAGCTCGTGCCATTATTGCTGATGGCGGGGGCAAACAATTGGTCATCAAAGCTCAGGTCCACGCAGGTGGCCGAGGTAAGGGAACCTTTAAGAACGGTTTTCAGGGAGGCGTTCATCTCGTTGAGTCTCCTGAGCAGGTTGCTGAGATTGCTGAAAAGATGATTGGGCAAACACTCGTCACCAAACAAACGGGTGAAGAGGGTAAGTTGGTCAGTAAAGTCATGATCGCAGAGGCTGTTGATATTGAACGTGAACTCTATCTCGCCATTCTGATGGACCGCGAAACTTGTCGTCCTGTGATTGTTGCCAGCACGGAGGGCGGTATGGATATCGAGGAAGTTGCAGAGAGCGCACCTGATAAAATCGTCAGACAATTCATTCACCCATTGGCAGGCCTGCAAGGTTACGAAGTTCGCAAGCTTGCCAAGGCGCTGAAACTTACTGGCGATCAGGCCAAGCAATTTGGTAAGCTGATCAAGAATCTTTATTCGCTGTTTTTGAAATCTGACTGTTCGATGGTTGAGATCAACCCGCTGGTGGTCACTCCTGATGGTGACATCCTCGCCCTCGATGCTAAGTTCGGTTTCGATGACAACGCCCTTTACCGCCATCCCGACATTGTCGCATACCGTGACACGGATGAGGAAGACCCTCGTGAGGTAGAAGCATCTAAGTTTGACCTCAACTATATCGGCTTAGACGGTAACATCGCCTGTCTCGTGAACGGAGCGGGTCTCGCCATGGCGACCATGGACATCATCAAGCATTACGGTGGTGATCCTGCCAACTTTCTCGACGTAGGAGGTGGAGCAAGCAAGGAACAAGTATCGGCAGCCTTTAAAATCATCCTCGGTGATCCCAATGTAAAGGGCATCCTGGTTAATATCTTCGGTGGTATCATGCAATGTGACATCATTGCCGAGGGTATCTTAGCAGCCGCGAAAGAAACCGGTTTGAGTATTCCTCTGATTGTTCGCCTCGAGGGAACGAACGTCGCCCAAGGTCGCGAGTTGATCGCCAATTCAGACCTTGATGTTATCACTGCTGAAAGTCTTAACGACGCAGCTCAAAAAGCTGTCGCAGCTGTCAGCGCTTAATTCTCAACCTTAAACTTATTTTATTATGTCAATTCTAGTTGATGAAAACACCAAGGTGCTCGTGCAGGGCATCACCGGAGGCTTTGGCGGCAAACATGCCCAGCTAAGCCTCGACTATGGCACTCAAATCGTCGCCGGCGTGACTCCAGGAAAAGGAGGTCAGATCTTTGGTGAGAAGACTCCTGTCTTCGATACCTGTGCAGAGGCCGCCCAAGAAACCGGAGCCACGGTTTCCGCGATCTTCGTGCCACCTCCGTTTGCTGCGGACGCCATTTTAGAGGCTGTTGATGCTGAGCTCGATCTCGTTGTCTGTATCACGGAAGGAATTCCTGTGGCAGATATGATGCGTGTGAAGGAAATCATGAGGGGTAGTAAGACTCGCCTGATTGGGCCTAACTGCCCGGGTATTGTTACTCCAGGTCGCGGTGAAGATTCTCACGGTGGCTGTCGTATCGGTATTGCTCCAGGTTACATTCATAAGCGAGGTAACGTAGGCGTTGTTTCCCGCTCAGGCACACTCACCTATGAGGCCGTTTATCAGCTTACTGAGCTCGGCTACGGCCAGAGCACTTGTGTCGGTATCGGTGGAGATCCCATCAATGGAACCTCACACCTCGATGTGTTGAAAATGTTTAACGATGACCCTGAGACGGAGGCAATTATCATGATCGGTGAGATCGGTGGTAACGCTGAGGCCGAGGCTGCCCGCTGGGCAAAAGACAACTGCTCTAAGCCGATTGCTGGTTTCATTGCCGGTGCTACGGCGCCTCCAGGTCGCCGCATGGGACACGCAGGTGCTATTGTTGGTGGTGCTGACGACACAGCAGAGGCAAAGAAAGCCATTCTCGCAGAGTGCGGTATTGCGGTGTCAGAGACTCCCTCAGACATGGGCAAGACGCTAGTGGCGATGCTTTAATCTCGCAGTGACGGTTCACTGGCAACTAGCCAGCCTGACTAGTTCAATCAACTTCAAGCGTTCGTAACTCAGTGTTGCGGGCGCTTTTTTCATCAGCTGAATGATGTGCTAGCTACAGAATGGCTATAAGAAGCACAGAATGGCTATAAGAACCACAGAATGGCTACAAGATGGCCTGGGCAGCGGTGAAGTAGATCACCATGCCAGAGATATCAACGAGGGTCGTGATAGCGGGGGCCGCGACGACGGCGGGGTCAAGTTTGATGGCGCGCGCTCCAAGAGGGAGCAAAGCTCCAGAGAGGGTGGAGGTGGTGATCTGGGCTCCTAGGGCAACAGATACGGCAAGGGCAAAGGTGCTGATGGCGATGTTTTCGGGCAAAGGCGGATTGAAGATAGGCAGGACGAAGAGGGTGATCAGGGCGATGCAGCAGCCTAGGGTAGCCCCCAGAAAAATCCCGAGGAAAAGCTCCTTAGTGATCACTTTAGCCGTGGATCCAGCTTCCAACTCACCTAGTGACATGGCTCGAATGACCATGGTGGCGGCTTGGCCTCCAGTATTTCCGCCTGCAGCGACAACCATTGGTAAATAGAGAGCGAGAAGATAGATGCTGCTGAGCATATGTTCAAAGCGCAGCATCACATAGCCTGAAGAGATAGCGAGAAGGGCCAGAACTAAAAGCCATGGAAAGCGGCGCTTGAAGTGGGTGGCGACAGAGGTGTTAAGATAGGTTTGCTCAGATTGTTCACCAGCTATACCTGACATTTTCTCGATATCCTCGGTGGATTCCTCTTCGATGATTTCGAGCACGTCATCGTGGGTAATGACACCGAGCAGATGGTCATACTCGTCAACAACAGGCAGCAAGGTCATGTCATATTTAGTGAACATTTGGGCGGCCTCTTCTTGGTCTGTGCTGGCGAGAATAAAGAGGTCAGCCTGATCCATGATGTCTTCGACTAAGGTGTCCCATGAGTTGAAGGCGAGCTCGCGCAAACGAATTTTTCCTCTGAGGCGCCCATCTTCATCAACCACGTAAATACGGGCGAGCGATTCAGCGGAGTCCTTATATTCACGTAGAACTTCGAGAGCTTCTTTGACTGTAGCGCCAAGTCTGATGCGCGCAGCATGTGTGGTCATCCTGCCGCCAGCCGTGTCTTCCTCGTAGCGCATCAAGCTACGCGTGGTTTCTTGCTGCTCAGGCTTGAGCATCGCGAGGTAACGCTTGCGCGCCTCTGAACTGACATCTTGAAGGATGTCAGTACGGTCATCATCGACGAGCTTACCTAAGATCTCACGCTGAGCACTTTGATCGAAGCGCTCTAAGGTCTCTTCAATCAGAGCATCAGGCAGCTCGGCAAGGATGTTCGGGAAGCTATCTAGGCTGATGTGCTGCGTGAAAAAACCACGAGCTTGATCATTGTCTAGATCTTGAAAAACAGAAGCAAGGTCCGCGTAGTGAAGGTCCTCTGCACTTGTGCGGAAGGCTTCGGCATCACGGTCCTGGATGGCCGACTCAAGAGCCTCAACATCCAATATTCTGCTCTCCTCAGGCATGCTTGTGTTTAGCTATCTCAGGTCCAAAAGCCAACTATCAATATTAAAAATTAATCTGAGCAGGGAGCGGTAGGCGCTGGGTCAGATGATGCCGTTGAGCCAGTTGAGAAATTCATCGTGACGCTCAGCTTGGTATTGGTGGCAAATAAGGTCGGCTTTTTTACCACCTTCAATATTGGCAGGTAGGTCATCAATATAAATCGTTCTCTCTGGTACGAGCTCATATTGCTTGATGGCCAATTGGTAAATTTCCTGCTCAGGTTTGATATGGCCTGTTTGGTAAGAAAAAATGCCGCCCGCAAAGCATTGGAAAACAGGGTATTGTTTTTGTAAAAAATGAATGTGTGGTTCGTTGATGTTGGAGAACAGAATAAGCCGATGCTTGGTGCGATGTAATTCTTGGATTGTATTCCACATCGGTTCATTAGGGCTGAAGATATCAACCCATGCTTCCATGAATGTTTCAAGTTTTCCGGTGAAGCCAAGCGTTTCAGCTGCCCATGGGAAATAGTCTGCAGGGGGTATGCGTCCGGCTTCGAACTCATCTTTCCTCTCAAGTAGTCTGTGCAGCCTGTTGTCGGGCTCATGGATGCCATCGGGCATTAGCTTTTTGAGTGAAGAGATGAAGTCGACGTGAACGATGACGTTGCCAATATCAAAAAGGAAATCCATCGGCTTGGTTTCTGAGTGATTAATCATGCTTAGTAAGGGGAAGTTTTCTTAGTCAGTTTGTGTGTCGGGGCTGATTTGCTGGAGGATGAAACCAGCAGCTCGTTGGGCTGCAGAGGGGCGCGAGTGTTGGGCAAGATCTCGTTTCATATTCCGCCACAGGGAGGCGTCATCGGCAAGCATTTCACCTAGGTGACCTGATAGTGAGCCTTCGCTTTCAGCGAGATCACCTCCATGGAGGTGATGTAACAAGTTGAGGTTGCCTTCTTCTTGTCCTGGTACTAGGTGATGAATTAGCATGGGGCATTCTGCTGCGAGGGCCTCGTGCACGGTGGCGCCGCCGGCTTTACCAACCACGAGGTGATGGCTATTGAGAAGCTCTGGAACTTTTTTGCTCCAGCCTTTGATGGTGACACGTCCCGGGTATTGCTCTTCGATTTCTTTGGCCCTGCAGTGAATTTTTCTGAGGTGCTTACCGAGAACGATGGTGAGTTCACTATCCGGACCGGTGGATTCAAGTAATTCGCGTGAAACACGCCTGACGTGAGGTTTTTTGGGTGTTGGAAAATAGAGAATACGTAAGGGTTTCAATGTATCCTCGGAGCTGACCGGTTGGAGGTCGGCAAAGTGTGGGTCAACAGGGAATCCGGTATCAATAATTTGATGTTCAGGGAGGCCTTGTTGGCTGAGGGCGTCCTTGGTGTGCTGGTCAGTTACTAGCCAGAAGTCGGTGGGGGCTTTTCTCCAAGCTGCGTTGATCGCAATAGAATCGGTAACAACGGTAAATACGGGGACTCGAGTAATGCCTTGGTTAAAAATACGCTCGATAAAATACGGGTAGAGAGGGTAGGTGCTGAGGATGGCGTCAGGTTTGAATTCTAGGATGAGCTCGCGCAGTTTTTTCTCGGGCTTGCGCATAAAAGGCAGGCGCTTTTTCGAAAAGTCCTGACGCTCGGTTGAATCATAAATTTCACGCCAAAGCCACGGGGCATGGGTAGTGATCTTACGGTAGAGATTTTGTAGTTGTCTGGTGACCCACGGTGCGCCCAATGCACAGGGATCGGCGCAGAGCGTTGTTGCACGTGGTTTAAGAGCCCGTTGTAAATTAAGGGCGGCACTGTTGTGCCCTTCGCCGAAGCCTGCAGTCAGGATGAGAATTTTAGTCTCGTTCTTTTCTGTCGACTTGCTCACGCGCCGACAATAGACGTGCTAGATGGTTGCGTAAACAATGCAATTAGTCTATTTGCTGGGTCAGCAATGAACGAGGACGGCCACAGTAAAACGAAGCCAAATGAGGAGGCGCAAGATGCGGCCCCGCATGATGAAGTGTCTGCCAGTCAAGTGGAGCAGGCATTCGTTCCGGATGTTGCGAAGGTTGAAGAGGAAGACGTTTACGTCGACATAGAGCATACATCGGGCGCGCGCTTTTTGAAGATTCCCGCTCTGGGTTGGTTTGTCTTTTTTGGCGTGGTGATCTGTATTCTGGCTATTGTGTTTTTGAAGGTGTTTCAATCCCCATCATTGGTGGAGGAAACCCTAGAGCTAAGAATGGAGATTTTGGCGAACAAGAAGGAGGCCGAAAAAGAGGATCAGAAAGTTGAGGATCAGCAATCCACACGTCGTCTTTTGGAACAAGTCACCTTATGTGTGAAGGGCTACTTTAGTGCAGATCAGATCGAACAGAAGCTAAGCTACGTCAGGCAGCCAGGGCGGGTAAGGCTGCTGATGGAAAAATACTACCAGGATCATCGCATGGAGCCTGGAGAGTTCATGCAATTTGAAAAATATAGTGCCTTGGATATTGAAAAGGTGCCATTTGTATATGCTAAAGTTCGCTTGCAAGATGGAGAGTCGCACGATGTGCTGCTAGAGCAGATGGATGATGGCTCATTCCGCTTGGACTGGGAGAGTCATGTTCACTACCAACCCATCAGTTGGGATGAGTTTGTTCGCCAACGACCAGCCGAACCAATGGTGATGAGGGTTGCCATCAAGCCAGATAGTTTTTACGCATACGAGTTCCGCGATAATCAGAAGTATGATTGTTATCAGTTGAAAGCACGAAATTCTAGTGAGTATATTTTTGGTTATGTCGTCAAAGGCAGTGAGCTTTCCATTCAATTGAGGCAGTTTTTCATGCGTGTAAGAAGGGTGACTGAGTTAAAGGCTGAACCCATGATCTTGCAGTTAAGATTCCCTCAAGACGGGGCATCAAAGAACTGTGTCTACATTGATCGCTTGATGGCGCCACGCTGGGTTTTTGTGCATGAATCTCAGGCACAGTACGGGGCTGATGCAAAATACGGGGCTGATACAATAAAAACGGAAGAGCGTTAAGCCCTTCCGTTTGTTGCCGAAGTTGATTTTTGTTGGTGGATTTTTTATTGTTGGATTTTATTCAGTGGCTTGCTCGCCAACCTTGGGGCCTTTTTTGCCTGTTGGGCCAGCGTTGTCACCGCGGCGCCCACCCGCTGGAGCCATCTTGATGGCATCGGGGTAGGTTTTCTTGACCCACTCTCTGGCACCCTCGCGCTCCTCTGGGCTGAGCTTGCCATCTCCGTCTTTATCGAACTGCTTGAGTGCGGCTTGGTGGATTTCTTTGCGTTCCTTCTTGATGGTCGGGGCAGCTGATTTTTTCTCTTCAGGGCTAAGTGTGCCATCTTTGTCGCTGTCAAAACGCCTTAACATCTTGGCTTGATTTTCATCTCGGCGTTGAGTCATGGCTTTTTTGACTTCGCTCTTCTCGCTTTCATTCAGTTTGCCGTCACCGTCTGTGTCGAATTTTTCAAGAATGCGTTGAGGTAGCGCCCTCTTACCTTGGCCTTCAAGGCGGTTGCCTTTTTTGTCACCATCTTCGGCACTTGCGGTCATGATCATCGCTAGAGCAGCGCAGATAGCTGGTATTGTTAATTTTGTTATTTTCATAATGTTTGGTTTCTTTGTTGTGTTGTTGATTTGTCCCTAGGTTGCTTGGGAAGTGTATGGTGAAACCCCCGATATCCCCAAAGGTTGCAATAGAACTGCAATAGTGCTCAGAAAAATATCCTAAATCTAATGGCAAATCTCATTGCCAGTGGCTGTCTCAAACGCTTGGATGTCTTTGTTCATGTCTGATTCAGCTCCTGCCAAAGATTCTAAAGCTAGGGTGTTTTGTGCTCGCTTGTTTAGTACGCTTATATTGTGGGCCATCGTAACGGGTGTTTTCATGAGCTCTAATGTGTGGCTGTTTATGGGCCTGATGTCGTTGCTGGGCTTTCTTGGGGTTTGGGAATATTTCCGTATGGCTCGTCAAGGCGGGGTTCCATGCCAGCCAAGATGGGGGCTTTTTGTCAGTATTGTATATCTAGGAGTCTTGGCTTGGTTGCTGGGATCTGGCGGGCATTCAGCTCTAGATGTTGTGCATGGTGTCGATGCAGCCTTTATCACTCTGACAGTATTGCTCGGCTTTGTTTGGCAATTGCGGCGACCTGTCGATGGTCATCAAACATTCACGGAGGTGGCGGTTACGACCTTGGGTTTCATCTATGTTGTGGTGATGTTTAGCTTTGTATCCAGATTGCTTTTTCTTCCGCAACTCGGTGATGAGTCGGTTCCTGGTGCTTGGCTGATCATCTGGTTGGTTTTAGTTACCAAGTTCACAGATATGGGTGCCTACATGGTCGGTTCGCTGATCGGCAAACACAAAATGATTCCTCACATCAGTCCTGGAAAGACGTGGCAAGGTTTTGCCGGCGGTATCGGATTTGCCCTCCTCGCGGGCTGTGGATTGTTTGCTCTGATGCCAGAGCGGTTGGCTATTCTTGGTGGTTGGAGCTGGGTGATTGCTCTATCCATACTACTTTCATTGTTGGCTGTTGTTGGCGACCTGGCCGAGTCCGTGCTCAAGCGCAGCATGGGCGTTAAAGACTCTGGAAACACATTGCCGGGAATCGGTGGGGCATTGGATCTCATCGACAGCCTCTGCTACACAGCTCCAGTGCTCTATTTTGTGCTGAAATGGGCACCCGCATGTTGCTCATCTTTGAACTAATGAAAAAACGTAAAGTAGTTCTGCTCGGTTCGACGGGGTCTATTGGCACGAGCACCCTTAAGGTTGCCTCTGACGTTCCGGAGTGCATGGAAATCGTGGCTCTCGCGGCGAACTCAAGTGTTGAACTGCTCGCATCTCAGGCACGTGAAACCGGAGTCAAACATGTGGCTCTTTATGATGTTTCAAAAGAAGCAGAGCTGCGCTCGGCTCTGCCTAAAGATGTGACGATTCATCTTGGCGCTGAGGGTTTGCTTGAGATTTCAACGCTTGCCGATGCAGATATGGTGCTCATTGCCGGGGTCGGCACGGCAGGGCTGCAGCCGGCACTTGCCGCCATCGAGGCAGGTAAGGATCTGGCAGTGGCGAGCAAGGAGATTCTAGTCATGGCTGGTGAGCTGGTAATGAGTGCAGCGGCGAAAAAGGGAGTGAATGTTTTACCGGTGGATAGCGAACACAATGCTATCTTCCAATGCCTTGATGGCCACCGAGGTGGGGAAAAGGAAGTTTCGCGCCTGATCCTAACCGCGTCGGGTGGTCCGTTTAGGCAAACACCTGCCGAGGATCTGGAAAAGGTAACCGTTGAGCAGGCATTGAAGCACCCTACCTGGGACATGGGACGCAAGATCACTATTGATTCATCCACTATGTTTAACAAGGGGCTTGAGATGATTGAGGCACGTTGGCTCTTTGGTATCGAAATGGGGCGTATTGATGTGATCGTGCACCCACAGAGTATTGTACATTCGATGGTGGAATATGTGGACGGTAGTGTGCTAGCGCAGATGAGCCACACGGATATGTGTTTCCCGATACAATATGCAGTCACTTGGCCAGAACGGGTTTCGGGAGGCATGAAGCCCATCGATTTTGCCGAGCTGGCGAAACTTGAATTTGAGGCGCCTAGGTATGATGACTTTCCGGCGCTTAACTTGGCCCGTAGGGCGGGGGAGGCTGGTGGGACCTTGCCAGCCGTTTACAATGCGGCCAACGAGATCGCCGTAGATGCTTTCTGCGATGGTCAAATCGGCTATACCGACATCTGGAAGACCGTGGAGCAAGTGATGGACGGTCATCAGTTGCAAGGAGCGACCGATCTAGATGTCCTGATTAAGGCCGATGCGGCAGCCAGAGTTGCGGCTAAGAAACTCTGCGGCGAAGGCTCAGTATAACAGCTCCCAGTGCGATTAGCAGGCTGCTCGATGGTTCTGGAACCGGGCTGATCAGAGTCAGTGACTCACCACCGGCCTCGACGATGGCGGAGATTTCGGTGATGTAGTTGGTAAGAAAACTGTCGGCTGATAGTGTGGGGTCCGTGCCCGCGTGAATGCCGATCAGTACGAGCTCGGAACCGATGGTGATGAAGGTGGGCCCTCCCGAGTCGCCACTTTGTAGATAGGCTTCATCAGCTCCCAGCCCTGGGGTATCCCTGTCGTAGGTGATCATATCGGTAACATTGGCGGCGGGGGGCACTAACACGACGTCATCATAAAATCCATCCAGCTCATTGCGGCCGACCCGAAACTGAGTTGTTCCTGTTCCAGTATTGTTTAATCCTACAACAAAGGCTTCCATGTCATAGTAAGACGAGGAGGCAAAAGTTGCTTGAGTGGTGAACTCGTCGGCGATGCCATAGATGGCAATGGTCGGTCCCGGAGATGAGCTGAAGCGACCGATGGCAATATCTGTATTGCTGATGCGAGTGAGGCTTGGCGCATTTACCGTTACCGTGTTGCCAAGTGGGTTGTTGTCTTCATAGAAAGTAAGGGTGCCGCTTGCTCTGGCATGCCACGCAGTCACGTAGTAGGTGTCCGAGATCCTCGTCGCCCAATCCCCGTTGTATGCGACTCCAGACCAATCATAATCATTGCCGATGAACGCGGGGTCATTGGCAAAGCGGTGATGACTCGCTGCACTGTAATTCTGCAAGGAAAGTGCGGGCCACGCTGCTGGCGTGCAGAGCGTGCTTATGATGAGCGTGGCGATGATGGGTTTCACGGCGAGTGGTGATGTGTTGGCAGTGTGGTTAAAATCTATTTCGGTCGAGCCACTAGGATGCCGGCATGCTTTTTATACTGGTTGAGATAGCCGGAGATCGTGCTGTCGATGATGACTTTTTTGTGGCTCGATGAAGCGTGCATGAATCGTGACCTTCCTTGTTTGTCTTTGACGATGATGCCCACATGCGAGCAGTAACCTCCGTCATGGGCGCTAGCGATGCCGATGATGTCACCGTTTTGTAGCTGATGTTCCATATTGGAAACCTTGTCTTTGGGAATCATGTAGACGGGCATCTTGGTGAGCCGTGATTCCTGTTTTGCCATCTGTGTGCGCAGATCGGGGTTGTGTTTGAGGTAACGATAGCTTTTCCACAAAATAGACATTTCCTGGCAGCGGTTATGCATGCGTATGTTGGGAAATGAGCGGGTCAGGTCTGCGATGTTACCGCGTTTTTTATTGTCCACATACCATTCGGCGAGGTAGTGAATTCTGTCTAGGTAGTTGCCGTGGCACTTGCCATTACGATAGCGCGTCCATTCGATCTGATCGAGTAGGTCTTGAGGTTGATACGAGGTTTGGGGGGTGTCGAGCATTCTGCTAAAACCAAGGCAGATTTCAAAAAACGTCCAGCAGTCCAGTCCTTGGAAGTTAGCGGAGGGGCTTTCTACATGGTTATCAATTTCCAGTGTGTAGGAGCTGTAGGGGATGCCTTCCAGTTCCATGGCAATCTTGACCATGCGCTCACTGGTGGGCAGCTGGCCCCAGTGCTGCGTTACCGCTTTGCTAGCCATGTCATGAAACTTGGCCTCTCCCTTGAAAGTAGTTGATAGAGGCAGAGGCTTTGCGGCATGGCAGCACAAAGGCAATAAAACGACAGCGGCAAAAAGAAAACGCATTACCTTACATGATAAATTCGATGATGCTATTATACAAGCTGGAAATAATCCTGCTTGTAACGATGATCTGATGTTCTTGAATCTATGAATGGGCTTGCCCGCAGCTTCTCGGGTGAGTAGCTTGCACGTGGCTTCCTGCGGGTGCCACCATTACTATGGAAATTTGGAAAGCGATTATCGTGGGTATTGTGCAGGGTCTCTCTGAGTTTCTACCTATTTCATCATCAGGGCACATCGTGTTAACTCAGTATTTATTGGGTATTCGCGAACTGGGATCAAGCCATCAGCCAGACCTTGGCTTTGAGGTGATTTTGCATATCGGGACCCTGGTCAGCGTGCTGCTGTTTTTTCGTAAGAGTCTGTGGAGCTTGGTTTTGTCTCTCTTTGACAAGGAGATGATCGATGAGCGCAAGAAAATCATGTTTTTGGCTTTGGCCACGCTTCCCGCAGTGATTGCGGCCTTGCTGTTTAAGGAGTTTTTCGATGCTGTTCCCGGTAAGCCGGTGGTGGTCTCGGCGCTGCTTTATGTGACAGGATTTTTGCTCTTTGTGCCGCGCCTGGTTAAAAAAGGTGGTGGTGGTGTCGGCTGCAAATCTGCGCTCATCATGGGCATCGGCCAGGCCTTTGCTATTCTGCCCGGTATTTCCCGTTCTGGGTCAACGATTGTTGCGGGCATGCTCAGTGGTGCTAAGGCAGAAAAAGCCGCCGAGTTTTCTTTTCTTATGTCGATTCCAGCTATCACGGGTGGTTTTGTGCTGACCATGAAAGATCGCATGGAGCAGACAGGCTCGTTTTCAGAGGCGCTTAAGTCCTGCTTCA
>Ga0206128_1003047_pt1 | contig 14402 bp, 12 predicted proteins | sample Helgoland_Spring_7_FD_148601 | JGI IMG/M metagenome (GOLD analysis project Ga0206128, IMG submission 148601) | Pelagic subsurface seawater microbial communities from Kabeltonne, Helgoland, North Sea - Helgoland_Spring_Bloom_20160426_1 | ecosystem: Environmental > Aquatic > Marine > Epipelagic ... | reverse complement strand
ATGCCCACCAAACGATCGCTAAGGGCAAACAACTCCTCTAACTCCTCGCTAATTAAGAGCACGGCACACCCTGCATCACGCAACGCCAAAATCGCGGTGCGAATCTGCGCCGCCGCCCCCACATCGACACCCCACGTCGGCTGACTCAGGATGAGTAGGCGCGGTTGGGCGGCCATCTCACGACCCACGATGAATTTTTGTAAGTTCCCACCTGACAGGGACTGCGCCACGGCGCTAGGGCCACCCGCCTTAACGCGAAAGCTGGTAATGATGTGCGCCGCTTGACGCCGCAGCGCGGCCAAGTCAATCCAGCCCGACGGCTTCACCGCCTCGGTGCGCGTGAGCAATAGGTTTTGCGCCAGGCTCAGGCTAGGTACCGCGCCACGACCCAGCCGCTCTTCGGGTACCACGTGTAACCCGGCAAGTCGCCGAACGGCCGGCGGGGCCGTCCCCACGGATTGCCCATCCATTTGAATCATTTGCGCTTGGGCGCGCCCATCTTCCCCCGACAACAGGCGCACCAACTCGGCTTGGCCGTTGCCAGACACACCAGCGACCCCCAGCACCTCTCCCCCTCTGACCTCAAAGCACACATCGCGCAAGGTGGTGCCAAACGGGTCTTCCGAAGGAACGGCTAGGTGTTGCACCGCCAAGACCACTGCGCCCGATACCTCGGCACGTTCCGGCAGCGCAGGCGGCTCAGCCCCAATCATGAGGCGACTCAGAGAGGCATTGCTTTCTTCTTGGGGGTTACACACCCCGGTGACCTTCCCGCCCTGCAACACGAATCAGGCCGAGCATAGGTCACGTATCTCGTGCAGCTTGTGGCTGATGTACACAATGCTGCACCCCTCTTTAGCCAACTGTCTCAAGACGACAAACAGCTTGGTCACCGCTTGCGGCGTCAACACCGACGTGGGCTCATCCAGAATGAGTAACCGCGGCTCAGTCAATAGGGCGCGAATAATTTCAACCCGTTGTCGCTCTCCCACGCTCAAGGTGTGAACCGGTCGCAGGGGATCAATATCCAGGCCGTAGGCTTGGGCCTTTTCTGTAATCGCTGCCTGCACCTGTGCCAAACCCATTTGGGCGTCCAAGCCCAACCACACGTTTTCAGCCACCGTGAGGGTGTCAAACAGGCTGAAGTGCTGGAACACCATCGCGATCCCTAACGCGCGCGCTGCCTGCGGGTTGCGCACAACCACGGTCTCACCGTTAAAAGCGATGCTGCCGCCGTCAGGCTGCACGGCGCCATAAATCATCTTCATTAAGGTCGACTTACCTGCGCCGTTTTCGCCGAGTACCGCGTGAATTTCACCCGGTTGCACCGACAAACTGACGTCGTCATTGGCCACCACGCTGGGGTAGCGCTTGGTGAGTCCTTTGATCTGTAGGCGGGGCGTTGTCATGCGGGTTACGGGCGGTCAGGTTGGTCGGATTCAGCGCAACACCAAGGTTAACGCTATTTTTGATCAGGAAGAATGAGGATCGCTCGAAAGTCGTTCACATTTGTGTGGGTCGGCCCGGTGACCACCAAGTCGTTGATGGCTGAGAAATAACCGTAGCTGTCGTTGCGCGCGAGGCAGTCCGACAGTTTGACACCGGCCTGCTGCGCCCGTTTGAGCGTGTCTGGCGTCACGACCGCACCCGCGTTGGACTCGACACCGTCGATGCCATCTGTATCAGCGGCCAGCCCCCAAACCCCGGGTACCGCGTTCAGCCCCTGAGCCAGCCCCAAGCAAAACTCGGCGGCGCGCCCGCCACGTCCACGCGGTAGCCCCTGTTGCTGCGCGTGCTTTGCCATCGTAACGGTCGTCTCTCCGCCACTCAGAATCACGCAAGGCGCTTGAAAAGCCGAGAACGCAGACGACCCACTGGGCGGATTCGCCGCCGCCTTCGCCAATGCCGCGTGCACGCGACCAACCTCACGCGACTCCCCTTCCAAGTCATCCGACAACACATAGGCACGCACGCCCATGGCCTCAGCCGCCTCTGCGGCCGCACGCAGCGACTCCGCTGGTGTCGCAATCAAGCGCACGGTGTGCCCTTGCCAGATCGGGTTCGCCGGTTTTGGCGACTCCAACGCACCGCTTCGCAGCGCGGCCATCACCGGCGCGGGCAGATCGATACCCAAGCGCGCCAAAATGGCTAAGGCGTCTGCGCAAGTCGTCTCGTCAGGCACCGTTGGGCCACTCGCAATCACGCCGACATCATCACCCGGCACGTCGCTAATCGCCAACGTGACGAGTGTCGCTGGCGCACAGGCGAGCCCGAGTCGGCCGCCCTTGATGACGCTGAGGTGTTTGCGCACGCAATTCATGTCACCAATCCCCGCACCGCTGTCGAGCAAGGCTTGGTTCAGCTGCTGCTTATCCGCCAAGCTCAGTCCCGCCGCCGGCGCGGTCAACAGAGCAGAGCCGCCGCCAGACATCAAACAAATGACCAAGTCCCCCGCCTGGGCTTGTTCAGCGATCGCCAGCATGCGCTGTGCCGCAGCGACCCCAGCGGCGTCGGGTACGGGGTGGGCGGCCTCCAAAATATGAATCCGCGGTACACGCCCAGAAAGCCGCTCAGAACGCGGCGGTGTGTGTTCGTAGCGAGTAACCACGGCACCACTCAAGGGCGCATCTGCCGGCCACAGCTCCTCTAAGGCCTGCGCCATCGCGCCCGCGGCTTTGCCCGCGCCAATCACCCAGGTCTTCCCACTGCTGGGGACAGGCGGCAAGGCGTCGCGCATGTTCGCCAAGGGCGAGGCACGTGTCACCGCCACATCAAACAAATGGCGCAAAAATTTTATTGGGTCGTCGCTTGTTTGCATGGGCGTGGGTGTGGGCTTAGGCTGAGGCTGGGGCACGTGTGCTTACGCTTGGGTCTGGGGTGGGCGTGAGGCCTGCGCGTCTCGCAGCCACCCCAAGCCGTCAGACGTTGCGTTGGGTGCAACGCCCTTGGCGGGGCGATACTCACAACCCACCCAGCCAGACCAGTCACAGGCGGCGGCGACCTCGTCGAGGACGTCAAACAAATAGCCGACATTCAACTCACCAACATCGGGCTCATGGCGCATGGGCACGCCAGCGATCTGGAAGTGCCCGACCCGTCCCGTCGGCAGGTACTGGCGAATCTTCATCGCCACGTCGCCTTCCATGATTTGGCAGTGGTACAAATCCATTTGCACCTTGATATTGTCCATCCCAATGCGCTGCACGATCTCATGCGCTTGCGCTTGGTAGTTCAAAAAGAATCCGGGGATATCACGGGTGTTGATCGGCTCAATCAGCACATCACGGCCCTGTAACGCGGCTTGCGTGGCGGCCCAAGCAAGGTTGGTCTCGTAGGTCTCGCTTAACACCTGCTGGTCGACACCGGCGGGCGCCAAGCCCGCCATCACATGAATGCGCGGACAGTCCAGCAGGCGCGCGTAGGTCAATGCCTTTTCAATGCCACTGCGAAACTCGGACTCCCGCCCCGGCAAACACGCCAGACCGCGCTCACCACCGTCCCAGTCCCCAGGCGGCGCATTGAACAAGACCTGTGACAACCCATGAGCCTGCAACTGTTGGGCCAGCACCTCGGGCGCAAAGTCGTAGGGAAACAGATACTCCACCGCCTCAAAGCCATCCTTGGCCGCAGCCTGAAACCGGTCGAGAAAGGGTTGCTCGGTGTACAACATCGAGAGATTGGCGGCAAAACGTGGCATGGGGCGTCCTATGTGAGAGGTGACAGCATCGCAGGTAAGTTCGATTTTATGCGGGGTTGCGTCCATTTTTGACCGCTTGGCGGGCTTGCTTTTTGGCCTTCTTGGTCGCCTCCTTGCGCACCGTGCGCTCGGCGTCTAACTGCTCGCCTTCGGCCAACCAGGCCGCAAATTCGTCTGGGGTCTCTAGGCTGATACGGCCAAGCATTTGCGCGCGGAAGTCGTGAATCACAATCTCCGCCGCTTTGGTCACATTGATGCGCCCACCACTTTGGATGGCGCCGCGCTTCCTCGCGATCTCATCTAGCAAGTCCGTGTCCACAAAATCAGCGACATTGGCAATGCTGTAGCGATGCGCAACCGCATCCGGGTAATGCGTAATGAGGTAGTAGGGTAGCTCGAGTGCCACCGTTTCCTCGTCAAACGCAGCCACCCCAATCGCGCCACTGGCTGCCAAGTTGTAGCCACTGCGCGCCACAATGATGCGCGGCCACAAGACACCGGGGGTATCGTAAAGGTAGAAGTCAGGTGCGAGCGTCACACGTTGCTCGAGCTTGGTCACACCCGCCTCATCACCGGTTTTGACCGCCCGCTTGCCCTTCAAGGTATTGATCAACGTCGACTTGCCTACGTTGGGGATACCGCAGATCAGCACACGCATGGGTTTGTGCACGCCGCCTCGGTTGGGTGCCAGCTGTTGGCAGGCCTCAATCAGGGTTTTCGCTGGTGCTTGGATACTCGCGTCAATTGCAATCGCACGCACGCCCGACTGGGCGTTGTAATGCGTCAGCCACTGCTCCGTACGGTCTGGGGCCGCCATATCTTGCTTGCTCAGTACCTTGAGCGTTGGCTTGCCCTGAATCAGCTCGGCCAACATCGGATTGGCACTCGATCCGGGCAAGCGCGCGTCCAGCATCTCAATCACCACGTCGATGCCCTTGATGCGCTCCTCAATCGCCTTACGAGTGAGGTGCATGTGACCCGGAAACCATTGAATCGCCATAAACGCAGACTACTTTCTTTCTTTTTGGCAACCGCGCCACCGAACCCTTTAGGGCTAACGAGGGCGGTCACGGCCCAAACGGGCTCAAACAACTACAATCTGAACCTTAATATGTGTGATAAAAACATATCAAAACAATAAACAGCCCATGAAGCACGTTTCCCAAAGCCTATTTATCGTTGCCGCCACTGCCCTCATCTATTTTCTTGGCTTTCAACTAAACTTCCGCCTCTTCACCGAGTTGGAGAGCTCATTTGGGGTCAACTGGATTTTTATACCCAGTGGCATTCGGCTCGCCGCCGTGTTGCTGGCCGGCTGGTTGGGCGCTCTGGGTATTGTATTGGGCTCATTCATCATCGTTTTGGTCAACTACGATGTTCCCCTCTCCATTTTTTCGATTGGAACCGCGCTCATATCGGGTCTCTCGCCACTATTTGCCAGAAGAGTCGCCATCACCTACCTGCGACTTGATCCCGAGTTAAGCAACATCAAGACGACTGGCCTACTCGGCTTGGCCAGCCTGTTCGCTGTGATCAGCGCCAGCGCCCACCAGCTGTGGTTTTCTGTCTTCGAGCGCAATAGCGATCTGCTTCAAGACACCTTCATCATGGCCTTTGGCGACTTGGCGGGCACCCTCATCGTCCTGTTCTCCCTGGAGCTCGTGATCATGGCGCTGCGCAAAATCGGACCACGCTCCTAAGAGCAAGCCCCTAAGACCCTGACACGAGGGCCTAGGCGCTGGCAACCAGTTGTTGCGCGTTTTTGTTGTGCTGCTCGACCAGCACGGGCAGGTCGACGGTAAGTAAGTGGCCTTGGTCGACAACCACCCGCCCATTCACCACGACGTAATGCGCCGGTGCACTGGCGCATAGCATCAAGGCCCCAATGGGGTCATGCACGGCACCGCCTGCAAAACCCAAGACACCCACGTCGAACAAAGCGAGGTCTGCGCACATGCCTACCGCAATCTGACCAATATCGTGTGCGCGACCCAAGACCTCGGCACTGCCACGGGTCGCCAAGTGCAGCGCATCGCGCGGCGTCATTTCGGCGGGCCCCAAATCGCAGCCAAAAAAGGTTTGTCCGTCCCGCACCTCAGGCGCTTGCATCGCACGGCCAACCCGCGCCAGCAGCATGGCCTGACGCGCTTCATTCAAGAGGTGTGCCGCGTCGTTGCTGGCACTGCCGTCAACGCCTAACCCGACGGGAACGCCTGCGTCCAACATCTTGCGTATGGGCGCAATACCCGAGGCGAGGCGCATATTGCTACAAGGGCAATGCGCCACACCGGTGCGCGTGGCGGCGAACAAGGAGATCCCCTCGGCGTCTAGCTTCACACAATGCGCATGCCATACGTCCGCGCCAACCCACCCCAGTGACTCGGCATACTGCGTGGGCGTGCAATTGAACTTCTCTTGGCTGTAGCGCACATCATGGTCGTTTTCCGCTAGGTGCGTGTGCAGACGCACGCCGTAGCTGCGGGCCAATTCGGCGGATACCCGCATGAGGTCTTGGCTCACAGAGAATGGCGAGCACGGTGCAACCGACACATTGAGCATGGAACCAAAATCGTCGGCGTGATAGGTTTCTATCAATCGACGGGTGTCATGCAAGATGACATCCTCTTTTTCAACGATGCGATCGGGTGGCAACCCGCCGTCACTTTCACCCACACTCATGCTGCCACGGGTCGCCACAAAGCGCATACCAATGGCTTGCGCGCCCTCGATACTGTCGTCCAAACGCACCCCATTCGGATACATATACAGATGGTCACTGGTGGTGGTGCACCCACTGAGCAACAACTCCGCCATCGCGACTTGCGTAGAGACCTTGACCATGTGGGGTGTTAGGCCAGCCCATATGGGATACAGCCCCTGCAACCAGCTGAAGAGTTCGGCGTTTTGGCTAACGGGCACCGCCTTGGTCAAACTCTGCGTCATGTGGTGGTGGGTATTGATCAAACCCGGTGTCACCACGTGACCGCTCGCATCAATCACGTGATCCGCCGTTTGAGGCAGCGTGTCCTGAGGGCCGACCGCCTCGATGCGGTTGCCCCTGATGAAGATACTGCCGTCGCGCCATTCGGTCTGCGCGTCATCCATACAGGCAATGGCCCGCGCATTTTTGATTAACAACGTCGCCATACCGGTGCACTCCCTGAACAAGTTGAGATCGCCAAATCCCGTCACTTACCGTGATGTGGGCCCGTTTTTAAACCAAGTGGCTAACAGCGCGCGCTCTGACGGTAGCATACCGGTCCCGTTATTCATGGGCATCGCCCGACTCACAACGGCTTGCTGGTAGATGGCTTGCGCTTGCGCCACGATACGCGCATCGCTATCCAGGCGGATACCCTTCATTTGCACGGCCTCCCCATGGCACATCACGCAGCGCTGCGTCACCACGGCGCGCACCTCGGCGAAATCAACAGCGACTGGGGTCGTGGCTGAGGTTGCGGTTGACGCCATATCGGTCGGCTCCGGTTGTGGGCGCATGGCCACCACCAGCGCAGCAATCACAGCCACACCCGCCAATGCATAGGGCAAGGGGTTGGCGTTACGCCCCAGTTTGAAGCCGTGTCGCATGACAAAGAACTGGCGGATCAAGGCCCCAGCCGTCATCATCAACACGAGCACCACCCAGTTATAGGGCCCCGTATAGGTGAAGCTGTAGTGGTTGCTCAACATCGCAAACAACACGGGCAAGGTGAAGTAGGTGTTGTGCACGCTGCGCTGTTTGCCGCGTTTGCCGTGAATCGGGTCAATCGGCTCGCCAGCCCCCATGGCTTTCACTACCTTGCGCTGGCCCGGAATAATCCAGAAGAAAACGTTGGCACTCATCGCCGTGCCGATCATGGCACCAACTAACAGAAAAGCGGCCCGACCTGCAAACGCATGCGTGGCCAGCCAAGCAGCGGCAACCACGGTGATGAATACCAATAAACCCACCCACTTATCGCCCCCGTCACGCGCACCGACCGTGCGACAAAGCGTATCGTAAATAAGCCAGAAGCCCGCCAGAAACGCCAGCGCAACAAGCACCGCCTCCGATTGCGTCCAAGCCACCAAGTTGGGGTCCACCATATAGGTTTGGGCCTGCCACAAATAAGACACCGAAAACAAAGCGAACCCGGTTAACCATGTCGAGTAACTTTCCCAATAAAACCAATGCAGGTGCGTATGGATTTTCTTGGGGGCGACCATGTATTTTTGTGGGTTGTAAAACCCCCCGCCATGCACGGCCCACATGGCACCGCCGACGCCCTTTTCCAGCAAGTCAGGCGACTCGGGCTTGATGAGGTTGTTGTCTAAGAAGACAAAGTAGAAAGACGATCCCACCCAAGCGATGGCCGTAATGACGTGCAGCCACCGTAAAAGTAAATTCGCCCAGTCAAACAAATAGGCTTCCATTCGTTTTCTCGCTTACTCGAAGTGATGTGCGCTAGGCACACCGTGTGAGGGCTCACCACTGCGGGCGCTGTAAGCCTGTTCGAGATCGCGAACCGCGAGCAAACCGCCTCCTCAATTGGCGTCAGCTCCGTGCACCGCGGCGACCTCATAGAATTGTATACAAAATAAGGGGTATCGCAAGCCCTAAATCGCTTGGGCAATCCGCTTAATCAACGCGTGGGCTAGCGCCTTTTTGGATGCCAGAGGCATCTCCTCCGTCCCCTGCGCAGTCACCAGTAGCAACGCATTGTCCCCTTGACCAAACGTGGCCGGCCCGATGTTGCCTACCAATAAGGGGACGTTTTTCCGCTCTCGTTTGGCCTGTGCATGGCGTTCAAGATCGTGACTCTCCGCAGCAAAACCCACGCAATACAGGTCACCGCTCTGCGCACGCGCGCTCGCTGCCACGGTCGCCAAAATATCCACGGTCTCCACAAAGCGCAGGGCTGGGGGCTCGCCAGACCCGTCCTTTTTCAATTTTTGGGTTGCCGGCGTCGCCGGCGTCCAGTCCGCTACGGCGGCGCAAGCAATGAACACATGGGCATCGTGCACATCCGCCTGCACAGCAGCGAACATGTCTTGGGCGCTGGAAACATCCACCCGCTGGACCCCGCTAGGGGTCGCCAGTGCCACCGGCCCCGTCACCAGCGTCACCCGCGCACCCGCCCGTGCAGCTGCCGACGCCAAGGCAAAGCCCATTTTTCCGCTAGATCGGTTGGTCAATACACGCACCGGATCAATGGCCTCGACCGTCGGCCCCGCCGTAATCAGCACATGCCGGCCCGCCAAAGACTTGTCGTAGAAAAATGCATCCACCGCCTCTAACAAGGCATCCGGCTCCAGCATGCGACCATCGCCCACCTCACCACACGCTTGGGCACCCGCATCCACGCCCAAAACGTGCGCCCCATCAGCGCGCAATTGCGCCACATTGCGTTGCGTGGCGGGGTGTGTCCACATCTCACGGTTCATCGCAGGGGCAAGAATCAAGGGCACGCGCTCTATCGGCCTCGCCAAGCACATCAGGCTCAGCAGCTCGTCGGCGCGACCGTGGAGCAACTTGGCCATGAAATCAGCGCTGGCTGGCGCTACCACAATGGCATCTGCTTCCCGGCTGAGGTTGATATGGGCCATGTTGTTGTCCACGCCCCCCGCAGTACGGTCATCCCATTGGCTAATGAACACCGCCCGACCACTGAGTGCCTGCATGGTCACTGGCGTAATGAATTCCGCAGCGGACGGCGTCATGACCACCTGTACGGTGGCCCCCGCCTTAATCAGCGCCCGACAAAATTCGGCCGCCTTGTAACAGGCAATGCCCCCACTTAAGCCCAAAACGATGTGGCGCCCTGCGACACCGCTTGGGGTCGTACCCGCTGGAAATTCCATTTTTTCTGCCATAGCCGTAATTTAGCCGACTTTTGCGTCTAAGTGGCTGACTACGGGGCTAGGCGACGCGTTGGCAGCGCGGCACCGTCGGACACACATCCCGCCTGTCGCTCACCCGCACTTCTGACGCCTCTATAATTAGAATTTCCACAAGCCGCGAGTGCCAAGCACCCGCTCGTGAAATGACCAAATTTGTCTTCGTTACCGGCGGTGTGGTGTCCTCATTGGGCAAGGGCATCGCATCTGCATCACTGGCCGCACTCCTAGAGTCACGCGGCCTCAAAGTCACCCTCATCAAGTTAGACCCCTACCTAAACGTTGATCCGGGCACCATGTCACCGTTTCAGCATGGTGAGGTGTACGTGACCGACGATGGGGCGGAGACCGACCTCGACCTCGGCCACTATGAGCGTTTCATTGAAGCGCGCATGAAGAAGGCCAACAACTTCACGACCGGTCAAATTTACAAAAGCGTTCTCGAGAAAGAGCGCCGTGGTGACTACTTGGGCAAAACCGTCCAAGTGATCCCGCATGTCACCAATGAAATTCAAGACTTCGTTAAACGCGGCGCTGGTATCGGCACCCGAGATGCGGTTGACGTGGCCATCGTCGAAATCGGCGGCACGGTCGGTGATATCGAGTCGCTGCCCTTTCTAGAGGCTGTGCGCCAACTCAGTTTGCGCATGGGGCCCAATATGGCCGCCTTTGTCCACTTGACCTACTTGCCTTGGTTAGGCGCTGCGGGTGAGCTGAAAACCAAGCCCACGCAACACACGGTTCAAAAGCTACGCGAGATCGGTATTCAACCCGACGCCTTGCTGTGTCGTGCCGATCGCCGTATTCCCGATGAAGAGCGCGAGAAGATATCGCTGTTTACCAACGTCGCGGCCTGGGGTGTGATCTCCATGCCCGATGTGGATACCATTTACAAGGTCCCGCGCCTGTTGCACGAGCAAGGTCTGGATGGCCTCATCTGTGACAAGTTGCGTTTGAACACCCCGCCAGCCAAGCTAGCCCGTTGGGATAACTTGGTGCAGGCCGTCGGCAACCCACAAGGCGAAGTCAACATCGCAATGGTCGGCAAATACGTCGAATTGTCGGACAGCTATAAATCAGTCAACGAGGCACTGCGCCACGCCGGTCTCAAAAACCACGTTCAAGTGAACATCAGCTACATCGACTCGGAAACGCTATCGTCTAGCAACATCAGCCAACTCGATGCCTATGACGGCATTTTGGTGCCGGGTGGCTTTGGTCAGCGCGGCGTCGAAGGCAAAATTTCAACCGCGCAATTTGCGCGTGAAGGCAAGGTGCCGTATCTGGGTATTTGCTTGGGTATGCAGGTCGCCACCATCGAGTTTGCGCGACATGTCGCCGGACTCGCAGACGCCAATTCCACCGAGTTTGAACCCGATACCAAGACACCCGTGATCGCGCTGATTGACGAGTGGAAGGATGCCGATGGCACGATTCAAAAGCGCTCAGCCAACTCCGATTTAGGCGGCACCATGCGTTTGGGTGCGCAAACCTCAGACGTTCGCAAGGACACCATTGCGCATGCGATCTACGGCGACGTCGTCACCGAACGTCACCGCCATCGCTACGAAGCCAACGTGAACTACCTAGACCAGCTGCGCGATGCCGGCTTGGTGATTTCCGCACTCACGCAGCGCGAGCAACTCACAGAAGTTGTGGAGTTACCCACCAACGTGCACCCCTGGTACGTTGGCGTGCAGTTCCACCCTGAATTCAAGTCCACGCCTTGGGATGGCCACCCCTTGTTTAACGCGTTCATCAAGGCATCGCTGACCCAGCGCGCCGCCAAGTCAGCGAGCTGACCGGGTGACCCTTTCAAACCATGCCCCCTACCCAAAGGTCTCACCATGAAGCTATGCAACTTTGAAATCGGACTAGACAAGCCATTTTTCCTGATTGCCGGGCCCTGCGTCATCGAATCGGCGCAATTGCAAATGGATACAGCAGGCACCCTCAAAGAGATCACGACTGAGCTGGGTATTCCCTTTATCTTCAAGAGCAGCTTTGACAAAGCAAACCGATCTAGCGGCACCACGTTTAGGGGCCCTGGCATCGACGAGGGTCTGGCCATCTTGGCCAGTGTCAAGCAGGCATTGGGCATCCCTGTGTTAACCGACGTACACAGCGAAGAACAAATTGCGCAAGTTGCCGCTGTTGTAGACGTTTTGCAGACACCAGCATTTCTCTGCCGACAAACCGACTTCATTCGTGCCATTGCCCAAAGCGGCAAACCGGTCAACATCAAGAAGGGGCAGTTCTTGGCGCCGCATGACATGAAAAATGTCATCGATAAAGCGCGTGCGGCTGCCAGAGAGGTGGGCTTGCCAGAAGACAACTTTATGGCGTGTGAGCGTGGCGCCAGCTTTGGCTACAACAACCTCGTATCCGATATGCGTAGCTTGGCGATCATGCGGGAGACGGGTGCGCCCGTGGTGTTTGATGCCACCCACAGTGTGCAGCTACCGGGTGGGCAAGGTACCAGCAGCGGCGGCATGCGCGAGATGGTGCCTGTCTTGTCGCGTGCAGCCGTCGCGGTCGGCGTGGCCGGCCTGTTCATGGAAACGCACCCCGACCCGAAAAATGCAATGAGTGATGGCCCCAACGCGGTGCCCTTGCATCAGATGCGACCGTTGCTAGAAACCCTGCTGGCATTAGACCAAGCGACCAAGCGACATGGTTTTCTAGAAAACAACTTCGAGTAACACGGTAAGCGCCAACGAGAGGGTCGCACGTGCGCAGAACGTCGGGTCTAATCAAGACACGCTACTTACAACTCTTTTAACTTTAGCCTGCCTGTGCAGGCACACTAAAACACCAAAGGAAACGCAACATGAGCGCTATCGTAGATATTGTCGGTCGGGAAATTTTGGACAGCCGCGGCAACCCAACGGTTGAATGCGACGTCTTACTAGAGTCTGGCGTTATGGGCCGTGCGGCCGTACCGTCCGGTGCATCCACTGGTTCGCGTGAAGCCATTGAGTTGCGTGACGGCAACCAAGCCCGCTACCTCGGCAAAGGCGTGATGCAGGCCGTGGAGCACATCAACACAGAAATCTCAGAAGCCATCATCGGCCTCGACGCGTCAGAGCAGGGTTTCTTGGACAAGACCTTGATCGACCTCGACGGCACAGAAAACAAAGGGCGTTTGGGTGCCAACGCGATGCTCGCCGTGTCCATGGCGGTCGCGCGCGCCGCAGCAGAAGAGGCGGGACTTCCCCTTTACCGCTACTTTGGCGGCATGAGCGGCGTGCAATTGCCTGTACCCATGATGAACGTGGTGAACGGCGGCGCACACGCCAATAACAACCTCGACTTGCAAGAGTTGATGATCATCCCCGTGGGAGCGCCTAGCTTCCGCGAGGCCCTACGTTGGGGCGCGGAGACCTTCCATGCCTTGAAGAAAATATTGCACGACAAAGGCATGAGCGTTGCCGTCGGTGACGAAGGTGGCTTTGCCCCGAACGTGGACAGCCACGAGGCGGCCATACAGCTGATTTTGGATGCCATTGCCGCTGCCGGCTACACGCCAGGCGAGCAAATTGCCTTGGGTCTCGACTGCGCAGCCAGTGAGTTCTACAAAGATGGCCAGTACTGCCTAGAGGGCGAAGGCCTCACACTCTCCGCACAAGCTTGGACCGATATGTTGGCAACGTGGGTAGACAAGTACCCGATTATTAGCATCGAAGACGGCATGGCAGAGGACGACTGGGACGGCTGGAAGCTACTCAGCGACCGCTTGAAATCAAAGGTGCAGTTGGTCGGCGACGACTTGTTCGTGACCAATACCAAAATTTTGAAAGAAGGCATCGACAAAGGAATCGCCAACTCTATCCTGATCAAGATCAACCAAATTGGCACACTCACCGAGACCTTTGCTGCCATTGAGATGGCCAAGCGCGCCGGTTACACTGCCGTCATTAGCCACCGGTCTGGCGAGACGGAAGACAGCACCATCGCAGATATTGCGGGGGGAACCAATGCCGGCCAAATAAAAACTGGGTCATTGAGCCGAAGCGATCGCATGGCCAAGTACAACCAGTTACTCCGTATAGAAGAGGACTTGGGCGAAGTGGCTCAATATCCTGGTCGAAGCGCTTTCTACAATTTGCGCTAAGCGTTAAACTGCGCTTTGTAACCGATCAACCCGTTTACAAGGCGCAACTGCAACATGAAACTACGCCCCTACCTCGTCCCGGCTGCCTTGGCCTTGGGGCTCTTGGTCTTGCAAGGACAGCTGTGGTTTGGGCGTGGCAGCTTGCCTGACGTTGGCGATCTGCGCAGCCAACTGAGCGCGCTCGAGGAAGACAACGCGGCTCTGCATTTGCGCAACGAGCAAATTACAAGCGAGCTGCGCGACCTGAAAGAGGGCCTAGAAGTCATAGAGGCCTATGCCCGCAAAGAGCTTGGCATGGTGAAGAGCAACGAGATTTTTGTGCAGTACGCCAAGCCGACGAATCCCAATACGGTCGACCCTGCGGCGGCCCGCTCATCCGATCAGACCCCGTCGACAGGTCCCTAATTTGCAGACAACGGTCGTCGCGCTGCTGGGCGCCGAAAGCACCGGCAAAACCGCGCTAAGCCACGCCCTCGTCGCGCGCGCGCACCGTCTCGATATCCCAGCCGTTTTGGTAGAGGAAACCCTGCGCACATGGGTTAACGCCCACGGCAGGCTCCCCGCCGCCCATGACCAAGCCAGTATCGCGACCTCCCATGAAGACGCGATCACGCGCGCGGTGTCTGCGCTCAAAGCCACTAAGCAGGAGGCCCACGCCTTGGTCATCGCCGACACCACATCGATCATGACAGCGGCGTATAGCCGTTATTATTT
>Ga0206128_1003042_pt1 | contig 14421 bp, 9 predicted proteins | sample Helgoland_Spring_7_FD_148601 | JGI IMG/M metagenome (GOLD analysis project Ga0206128, IMG submission 148601) | Pelagic subsurface seawater microbial communities from Kabeltonne, Helgoland, North Sea - Helgoland_Spring_Bloom_20160426_1 | ecosystem: Environmental > Aquatic > Marine > Epipelagic ... | reverse complement strand
TCCCATCAATATCAGAAAACTCATACTCCATTGGGTTTGACTTAAGTTTGAAATCTTTGAATGCCAATGTTTGGTTGTAATCAAGTTTGGATTGCGCACTAGGATCTGCTTTATCTCCATCAAACATATATTCACAAATATCTGTATTTTCAGCTGACATTGCTATGTCGTAAGAATCTGTCCCAGAGCACATTGTGAATAAAAAACCGCCCCCAGCAATAAATTCTTTAATTGATTTTCCAACTTGTAGCTTAAGCTCTGACACTTTATTAAATCCTAATTCTTTAGCACTTTGTTCAGCATTTTTTTGTTGTTGCATATACCAAGCTGCATTTCTATAGTTTCTATAGAATTTCCCATATTGTCCTGTGAAATCTTCGTGATGTAAATGAAGCCATTCGTATTTAAATAATTCATTTTTTATAATTTCTTTATCGTATATCTCTTCATAAGGAATCTCAGCATAAGAAAGTACAAGTGTTACAGCATCATCCCATGGTTGTTTGCCTTTAGGAGTGTAAACTGCAATTTTTGGAGCTTTCTCTAATCTTACAATTTCCTGGTTAACTTCAGGATTTGCAATATTTGATTTTATTTGCGCTACCTTGGAATTGGTGAGAATATTAAAACTAACCCCTCTGATAATACATTCTTCTTGAATGGAAGAATTATTTTTTATCAAAAAGCTTCCTCCTTGGTAATTTAAAAGCCAATCAACTTCAATATCATTTTGTAATATCCAATAGGCAATTCCATAAGCTTTTAGATGATTGGTCTGGTTATCTTCTCCCATTGGAATTAAAATAAATGATGCTAAATAGGAGATGTTTATTAGAAGAAAAACAGAGAGTATAATGATTTTTTTCACGATTCTTATTTAAAGATAAATATTATTAGAAATTCTTTAATTTAAAAAGGATCTTCATTGGAAGAATCGTCATTCATTTTCGAGGGCATCGTGAAAGAGGAAACATCGTCTCCAAAATCATTATTTGGTTTCATTCCTGCATTGTACATGAAGTCATTTTGGCTAAGACCATCAAGGTCTGAGAATTTAGCGTATTTTCCGATAAACTTTAATCTTACATCTTTAAGCGAACCATTTCTATGTTTGGCTATGATTATTTCTCCTTGGTTATTGCATGGAGACCCATCTGGCCATTCTGTAAGTTGGTAGTATTCAGGACGGTATATAAAACCTACGATATCTGCATCTTGCTCAATAGCTCCAGAGTCTCTTAAATCTGACAACATTGGTCTTTTGTCTCCTCCTCTTGTTTCAACAGATCTACTGAGTTGAGAAAGTGCGATTATCGGAATTTCAAGCTCCTTAGCAATTTCTTTTATAGATCTTGAAATATTACTTATTTCTTGTTCTCTATTTCCACCTTTACCTCCCGAGCTCATTAATTGTAAGTAGTCAATAATAATTAACTGTACACCATGTTGTTGTTTAAGTCTTCTACTTTTTGCTCTTAATTCAAAAATTGAAAGCGCCGGGGTATCGTCAATATATATAGGCGCTTCGGAAAGTGATTTGGTTCTTTCAAAGAATTGTTCAAATTCAGACTTGGAAAAATTACCTCTTCGTATATCCTCTGCTGGTATTTCAGCTTCTCCAGAAATTAATCTGTTAACCAATTGTATGGAACTCATCTCTAAAGAGAAAATGGCTACTGGATGCTCGTAATCTACAGCAACATTCCTAGCCATAGACAATACAAAAGCGGTCTTTCCCATTCCCGGTCTTGCAGCAATAACTATCATATCAGATTTTTGCCAACCGGAAGTGATTTTATCCAGTTCTTTAAAACCAGAACCAACTCCGTTAATACCATCTTCCTTTTGCATGGCAATCTCTATTTCAGATTGAGCTTTAAAAAGAAGAGAAGCCATAGATTCATAGTCTTTTCTAATATTTCCTTCAGTAACTTTGAAAAGTTCACTCTCTGCCTCGTCTAATAAATTGAATACATCAGTTGTTTCATCGTAAGCATTTTGAATCACTTTTCCAGAAATTCTTATCATTTCTCTTAAAATATATTTCTGAACAACAATTCTTGCATGAGATTCTGCATGAGCTGCAGATGCAATTCTATTGGTTAGTTGTGAAATATAATATGCTCCACCAACAGAATCCAAGTCTCCATTGGATTTTAATTTCTGAGTAACTGTTAATATATCGATACTTTCAGATGAAGAAAATAAATCTTGTATAGCCGCATAAATTTTTTGATGAGCCTCTTTATAAAAAATCTCAGGTTGATGAATAATATCTATAACATCATTTAAGGGTGACTTTTCTAGCATGAGCGCCCCTAAAATAGCTTCCTCTAAATCAATTGCTTGAGGGGGTAGCTTTCCTATTCCAGAAAGGTCTTGTGGCCTAGTAATTGTTTTTAGCGTAGATCTTTTTGGTATTTCAACTCGATTTTCCATTGAAACAAATGTAAACTAATAAAGATTATCCATTTGATTTTGATGCTTTAAAAATTATCAAATAACTTTATTAACAAATGTTAGTAAATCAAAAATTTAGAATATTAATTTTTATTTCTTTAATGCAACTTTGTTCTAGTTGTACTAAAAATGACAATAATCCGCCAGATTTATTTGTGCAAAGTCCATTGTCTAATGAGTCTTTTCAATTGCCTTGCGATATTAAAGTTTCTGGATATGTCACGGACAATGAAAAGGTAGATAGAGTAGAGGTAAATCTTGTTTCTGAAAATTCTGCTACTATTGTCCAAGGGTTTGATCTTGATTCTGATAGTTCTTATTTTGAATATGATCTTTCTTTTATAGTAGATGATCTATTGCTTTTAAGTGGAAATTATTTTATAAATATTAAAGCTTATGACGAGTTTGGAAATTTCACATCAAAATATATTACTCTTTATTTAAATGAAATCCCCAAAACTCTGGAATCATTAATTTATATAACCAGTAATACCAACCAAACTTTTATATATCAGCAAGACTCGATAGGGAATTCGCAATTGGTTAAACAATTACAAGGAAACCATTTGCTATCCATAGGGAATTCAAGATCTCAACACCTTTTTGTAGGAACTGATCAAAATGGTGATTTCTTTGATTTGAATAATTTCACCAAACTATGGAATGTTCCAGTAGTATCTTCAAATTATCCATTATTTATTGATGGTTCTAAGTCAGAGGATGGTAATCAATCCCACTTAGTTTTAGCAGATGGCAGAATAAACTCTTACAATAAGAATGGAAATATAATCAATACCATTTATTCGAATCCTCAAGAATGGTTTGGTAAATTTAATTTTCAAGAGAATATTGTCGTAGTTGAAAGTTCTTCAAGTTTTTTAGATAGAGACTTGGTAGTTTATTTTAGACAATCTGGAATTGAAAAGCAAAGAGTAGAAATAAATGGTGAAATAGTTAAAATTGTTTCTGTTTCAAATAATGAGTATGCTATATTTTCACAGTTTTTAGATGAATTTCGAATAAGTATTTACTATGAAAATTTGAATCAAATTTATACAGATTTAGAGCTTCCAAACTCCATAATTTACGATGCAATATTATTGGATAATTATTTAATATTCAGTTCTTCTAATGGTCTATTCAAATATGATTTCAACTTAAATACGCTAAATTCAATTAGTTCAAATATAAAGCCTAGTAAAATAATTCTTAGCGAAATGGATAGTTTTGTTTATTTAACTGTGGGAACTGAACTATGGACCTATAGTGGAAATGGAAATCTAAATTATCTGTCTAATTATGGGGATTCGATAAGAAACTTTATACCTGTTTATAATAAGTAGTTAATTGCCTATATTACTGAACTTTTCAGTTCGTAATTCAATTCTTTGTTCAGAACTTAATTTTTCAAGATCTTCGATATTTTTTTTGATTTCAGTCTTTAATTTTTTGAACATTTTTTCTGGTTCTGCGTGTGCTCCTCCTACAGGTTCTTTTATTATCCCATCAATTAATTTATTTTTGAGCATGTCTTTTCCCGTAAGTTTTAGTGCGCTCGCAGCATTTTCTTTGTAATCCCAACTTCTCCAAAGGATAGAAGAACAAGATTCTGGTGAAATAACTGAATACCAGGTATTTTCCAGCATTATAACTTTGTCTCCAATACCAATTCCTAGTGCACCTCCAGATGCTCCTTCTCCAATAATTATACATATTATAGGCACTTTGAGAAGCATCATTTCATATAAATTTCTAGCTATTGCTTCCCCTTGTCCTCTTTCCTCCGCTTCAAGGCCTGGATAAGCTCCAGGTGTATCTATAAGAGTAACTACAGGCTTGTTAAATTTTTCGGCTAATTTCATCAATCTTAATGCTTTTCTGTACCCCTCAGGATTAGCCATTCCAAAATTTCTATATTTTCTTTGTTTTGTATTTCTTCCTTTTTGTTGTCCTATGATCATGTAGGTTTTTCCATCAATCTCTCCAAATCCTCCAACCATGGCTTTGTCATCTTTTACGTTTCTATCTCCATGCAATTCTAGAAAATTACCGTTAGTGATAGCGTTTATATAATCTAAAGTATACGGTCTGTCGGGATGTCTACTTAACTGTACTTTTTGCCAAGGATTTAAATCTTCAAAAATTTTCTTAGTAGTTATGGATAATTTAATCTCTAATTCTTTTAAAGTAGAATTAATATCTACTTGACCTTTGTCTCCAATTTCAATAGTTTGAGCTATTTGATTATTAATTTCTTCAATTGGCTTTTCGAAGTCTAGATAAGAACGTTCCATCTTTTAGTAGTTTATAGTGTGAAATTAATAATATTATATGTTATACCATATAGATTTAAGTATATTTCATTAAATAATGACCTTAAGTATTTTATTTATCTAACTATTTTAAAATATAACAAGGTAATATTTTTGTTTCCACCAAAAATCTTTTATTTTTGCGAGCCTTAAATTTTAAAAAATGAGTAAAAGAACTTTTCAGCCTTCCAATAGAAAAAGAAAAAACAAACACGGTTTTAGATCTAGAATGGCTACTAAAAATGGTAGGAAAATTTTGAATGCTCGTAGAAGAAAAGGCAGGAAAAAAGTTTCTGTTTCTGATGAAGCTAGACCAAAAAGATAGGTCTGCTCTCAATTAATTTATCAAGGCACCCAGTTTTGACTTGTCAGTATAAGCGCTTCTTGAACTGATATTCTCTCTCCGTAATTATAGGCTGTTACAAACGGCCCTGGAAAATTATAATTTTTCAATTCATTTCTAGAATCTCTAGCATCACTATATTTAGAATTAGTACCTACTGTATATTTTATCCAGCCATTATGGGTTTCAAGAGCATATTCACCATTATAATTAAATTGATTAGATACTTGCTTGTCACTAATTATTCTGTGGCCGGCTAGTATTTGGACTTTATAATCTACATTGTTATTCACTTTTTTTGTTGAAATTATATTTTTTATAACTTCCTCTTTTTTCACCTTTACTTCTTCTTCTACTTCTTCTCCTATCGCTATTTCTTTTATCACTTCTTTATTTACTTTTTCCTCTTCAATTACGTTTTTAAAACTATCTATTGTACTTTCTGAAACTACTTGTGATATAGTTTCATTTATAACTTCCTCAGTATCTTTGGAATTAACTATATTTTCTTCATTATTGCTAGCTAATTCTAATAAAGTATCTTGTTTTGAATCTTCTTGAACAGTAATGTCAGCTTCGATAGAGTCTGTTTCTGTATTTGAAATTATTTCTTTGAATGGAACATATTCTGTTTCAGGAATCTCTATGCCATTATTATAACCTTCACTAATTAATTTTTCAGATGAGAAGACCCCAGATATTGTAAAATTGGTGTCTAGTCCTATATTATTAGTTATTTTATACTTCACTATTATTTCGCTGTTAGAATCTGGTAGATTTGTCCATATAAATTTAGCATAACCATCCGCATTTTTAAAAACACTCCCTGCAGTTTCAATTGCTTCAGCTGTATAGTTCATAGGAAGTTCTTCTTTTATCCTTGCAAAGCCTTTGTGGTTGTCAATAGTAGTTTTGACCGTAATGACGTATTCGTTTTCCAACTTTTCAATACTTCTAACAGAACTTGTTGATGAATTATTCACTTTACTATTTTCTTCTGCAACAAGTTCAGGATCTACTTTAAAAATTAATGCTGGCACCTCCAGTTGCTTTCTTTCATTGTCATTAATAAACGAAAAATCTCCAGCTATTTTTTTCATTCCAGTAGTATTTTCCTGAGCAATAATTGTATAGGATATAACAATACTTTTTTCACTTGGTAAGTCATACCAAATAAATAACACTTCATTTTCTTTAAAGGTAAATGAAGATCCATCACTCATATTCTCTTTTACTGTTATTCCATCTGCCTGCGATAGATCTAGTCTCAATCTTCCCGGTCCAGAAAAGTTATTTTTATTAATAATTAAATTAACTTCCACTTCTTGACCAATTGCAATCTCCTTTGGAGCAGTGTGGGTAATAACCACTTCATTTATATTTAAAATTGTAAATAATAAAAATCCAATAATATTAATAAAGATGAGAATGGCTTTAGGCATATTTTTACTTCTTTGTACCAAATCTAGCCTTGATTCCCTGTTATTTGAAAGGGTTAGTTTTCTTTTTTCAATACGAAGTTGTTGAAAAGGGAACGAATAAGTTTGGTTTTAAGAAGCTTGAAATTCTAAAAATCATCGACCCTAATAGGAACTATTGTGTCAAATTTTAATTCAATTTCATAGTCTGAATAACTTTTTTTTGATCTTCCAGAATCATCTATAAATAGTATTGATTTTGAGTTTGGCTCTAAATCTTTAAAATCTGGAAATCCATCAAAATCACTATCAATAGGACATCCAGTTGGTAAAATAGATACGTTTTTTGGGGTTTTTTGACATTGGTCATCGTGATCTTTTATTCCATCAAAATCAGAGTCTAGATTCTCAAAAATATTTATAAATTGTTTTTTATCTTTTTTGTAATTTACTCCATCTCTTGAAAAATAGACACTTACAGCCACACCAATAGAAATAAATTTATCATTAATTCCATTAGAAATATTATCTATCCAGTCTGTAAATAGTTGATTGTAAGTAAAAAATATTTTAGCATTAAAAACATTTTTAAATTTCCACAGAAATCCAATTGTTGCAGGAATATATAAATTTCCATAATTGACCGAGTCATTACTAACTGAGGTTTCATATTCATAATCTCTTGATATAAAATTAGCTGAATTTGACAAGGAATCTACTTGAGGAATATCTCTAATACTTCCATCCTCCCAATAATTGTAATAATTGCCATCCTGGTCTAGAAAGTCAGAGTAAGAACGGAATACTAATTTCCCAATTCCCAAACTAATAAAAGGAATAATTTTATTTTGATTAGATCTTATTTTCTTTAAATAAATAATATTATCAATACTTGCATGTAATATAGTAGATTGGAAATTTTCAGTAGCATTATTGGTGGACAATTGTCCCCAATTTATATTTAAAGAAGTTGAAAAATTAGAAAAAAAATTCCTTTCATAAAAAAGTCCTACACTAGGTCTGTTATTAATAAATAAACTTGGTTTAGTGGTATGCTCTATATCCCCATAAAATGTATTACTTGCATAGTTTATTCCAACAGAATTTTTGGGAAGAGGATTATAGTTAAAAAAATCTTGAGAATAATGATTTTTAACAAGAAAAATTAATGATATAAAAATTAATGCTCTGATAATTAAAAATTAGGTTTTAAATGATATTTGTTATAAAATTCATCAATTTGTTTTACAGCTTCTTCGGGGCTATCAACAATTTTAATCAAATCTAAATCTTCAGAATCTATATTTTTCTCCTCTTCGAGTAAAATATCTTTGATCCAATCTATTAAACCTGACCAAAACTTCTTTCCAAGAAGAATAACTGGAAATTTTCCAGATTTTTTTGTTTGAATAAGTGTTAATGCCTCAAACATCTCATCTAAAGTTCCATATCCACCAGGGAGTACGATAAAACCTTGGGCATATTTCATAAACATTACCTTTCTGACAAAAAAGTAATCAAAGTTTATAATTTTATCCTTATCAATATACATGTTAGGTTCTTGTTCGAATGGAAGTAAGATATTTAAACCTACTGACTTTCCACCACCTCTTTTTGCTCCTTTATTACCAGCTTCCATAATTCCAGGTCCACCACCAGTTATCACTCCGAATTTTTTTTGAGTAAGTTGAAAAGCCAATTCTTCTGCCAGCGAATAATATTTACTATCTAGATTTGTTCTTGCAGAACCAAAAATGGATACACAGGGGCCAATCCTTGACAGCCTTTCAAAACCTTCTACAAATTCACCCATTATTTTGAAAATCTCCCAACTATCGTGAGATTTTATGTCGTTCCAATCTTTCATTTTATTAAGTTAGGAATTATATTCTAATGCTAAAAATTCTCCAGTGTAGCTTTTTTTATTATTTATGAGCTTATCTAGAGTTCCTTCATATACAATTTCTCCCCCTTTATTTCCTCCTTCTGGTCCTAGGTCAATAATATAATCAGATTCAATTATAACATCCATATTATGTTCAATTATAAGAACACTATTCCCAATTTTTATCAATCTTCTTACAACGTCTAAAAGTAAGTTAATATCTTCGTGGTGCAAACCTGTGGTTGGTTCGTCCAAGATGTAAAAAGTGTTTCCTGTTTGTTTTTTCCCAAGTTCCGCTGCTAGTTTTATTCTTTGAGCTTCCCCACCAGAGAGCGTAGTGGAGGATTGACCTAACTGAACGTATCCTAATCCAACATCATACAAAACTTTTATTCGTTCGTATATATAGTTGATGTCTTTAAAGAAAACTATTGCTTCGCTTATAGTCATATTCAACACATCGTTGATAGATTTTCCTTTGAATTTTACTTCCAAAGTTTCTCTGTTATATCTTTTTCCAAAACATTTATCACATTTTACATAAACATCTGGTAAAAAATTCATTTCTATTAATTTCATTCCAGCACCTACACAAGTTTCACATCTTCCACCTTTTACATTAAAGGAAAATCTTCCAGGCTTGTATCCTCTTATTTTAGCTTCAGGTAGTTGAGAAAATAAATCTCTTATAAAATTAAAAATTCCAGTGTATGTTGCTGGGTTAGATCGAGGAGTTCTTCCGATAGGAGACTGGTTAATTCCTATGACCTTGTCTATATTTTCTAATCCCTTAATTTTTTCAAATGGCAAAGGTGTTTTAACAGATTTATAAAAATATTGGTTTAGAATGGGGTATAAAGTTTCGTTAATAAGAGTTGATTTTCCACTGCCAGATACACCAGTTACACAAACAAGACAATTTAATGGAATTGTGATACTAACTTCTTTTAGATTATTTCCGGAAGCCTTACTGATTCTTAAAGTATTATCTGCTTTTAAGGATATTTTTTTAGTTATAGGTTTTTTATTTTTTTTAGCAAGATATTTAGCAGTTATTGATTTTTTAGAATCTAGCATATTAGGTTGGTTTTGAGCAATTATCTCGCCACCTAATTTTCCTGCACCTGGTCCAATATCAATAATTAAATCTGCCTCTTTCATGATGTCCTTATCGTGTTCAACTACAATAACTGAATTTCCTTTGTCTCTCAAACTTTTAAGGGATGCAATTAATTTATGATTGTCTCTTTGGTGTATCCCAATAGAAGGCTCGTCTAGAATATATAGTACGCCTGTTAACTCAGAGCCTATTTGAGATGCTAATCTTATTCTTTGTCCCTCTCCACCAGAAAGAGTAGCTGCAGGAAGATTGAGATTTAAATATTCTAGTCCAACATTAATTAAAAATCCAATTCTATTAGATAGTTCTTTAATAACGTCTTTAGCTATTAATTTTTGATTTTTATTAAAATTCACTAGCAGATTATCAATCCAATTTTTGAGTTCTATTATATCCATTTTAACAACATCGCCTATGTTTTTGTCCTGAATTTGATAATATTTGTGGTGTTCTTTTAGTCTTGCTCCTTGGCAAGCTTCACATACTTTTTTATTCATGAAATTAGAAGCCCATCTTTTTATTTTATTTCCTCCATCTTTATGTTGACGCTGAATAAAATTGCCTACACCTTCGTAACCATTTAAAACTTGATGAACACCATTCTCTCCCAGAACTTTAATTAATTCATTGGTTCCATAAAGAATCTGGTTTAAACATTCGTCGCTAATCTTCTCTATTGGGGTTTCTAATTCAAATCCATGGTGTTTTAAAAGTAGATTTATCTGTTTGAAAGTCCAATTATTTTCAAAAGAACCCAGAGGCTCAATTCCCCCTTTTCTAATAGATTGTTTTTTATTTGGTATGATTTTGTCCAATTCAATTTTATGAATAAATCCCAATCCATTGCAAACTTCACATGCCCCTTTTGGAGAGTTGAAAGAAAAAAGATTTGGTTCGGGATTGGGTAGTGAAACTCCGCTTTCTGAACACATTAATAGTTTACTAAAATTTATCTTTTGATCATTTTCTATAATTTGAACTTCATCTTTACCTTTTTTCAAAGCCAAAGAAATACTTTTTTGAAGTCTGGCTCTATTGTTATCATTTATCAAGATTCTATCAATAATTAGCGAAATATCGTGGGTTTTGTATCGGTCTAGACGGTGACCTAGTCCAATATTTTGAATTTCTCCATCCACATACGCTTTAGTGAACCCTTGTTTTAATATTTGATCAAATAATTCTCGGTAGTGTCCTTTTCTAGACTTAACTAAGGGTGCAGAAATTAATATTTTTTTATTTTGATATTTTTTAATTATTAAATTAATTATTTCTTTTTCTGAGTAACTAACCAAAGGTTTTTTAGTAACAGGTGAAATTGGAGTTGATACTCTAGCAAATAACAATCTTAAAAAGTCGTAGATCTCTGTAATAGTTCCAACGGTTGATCTTGGGTTTTTTGAAACAGTTTTTTGTTCAATTGCAATTACTGGACTTAAACCTGAAATATGATCAACATCAGGCTTTGTTAGTTGCCCTACAAACTGTCTAGCATATGCATTGTAAGTTTCAAGATATCGTCTTTGACCCTCTGCAAATATAGTATCAAATGCAAGTGAAGATTTTCCACTTCCGCTGAGTCCTGTTATCACAACGAGCTTATTATGAGGAATATTTAAAGAAATATTTTTGAGATTGTGCGTTCTTGCACCTTCAATTATTATACTGTTCATTGATATATAATGTATTCAAAAGTATAATCTATTCTCTTAACTCTTTATGTTGTTGAGTAGTTAAATATAAAGTAATGAACATACCTATGAAGTATATGGAGTATAATATTACTTGAATATAAGACCATTCTGTAACAAATCTGTATACAATAGCCGCTATTAAAGAAGAAAGAAAAGCTACCCCAGAAAATATAAAAATTATTTGAGTATTATTAAATCCAAGAAAAGATAGATGATGAGTGGTATGGTCTTTTCCCCCAACAAATGGAGATTGTCTTCTCGAAATACGATTAATAAAAACGCTAGTGGTATCAATTATTGGAAGAATGAAAACCAAAAGCACTATCGTAACCTGTTTGCTAGGCAACATTTCATTGCTTATGTAAGTTGAGGAATTCCAAAAATATTTAATACCAAGAATTGCAACCAATAGACCAAGAAATTGACTCCCAGAATCGCCCATATAAATTTTTGCTGGCGTCCAATTGTAAAATAAAAAACTAATTAAGGAAGCTAACACTCCAATAATCACCATAAAATCAAACTTTTCAAAACCATTTTGAAAACCTATGAAAAATAAGGTAGTTACTAATATAAAAATAGTGGTTATAGTTGTTATACCATCCATATTGTCCAGCATGTTAATGGAGTTCATAATCCCAATAATCCATAGGGTGGTTATTATATAATTAAGAATGTCAGTTTCAAATACTTTAATGATAAAATTATGCTCTTTACCAAACTTTAATGACCCAAAAACTAAAACCATTCCACAAGCTATTTGAACAAAAAATTTCAACCATGGTTTGGTATTATATGCATCGTCTGCTAATCCCATAACAAACGCCAAGCACAATGCTCCAATCATGCTAATTACTTCTCCGTTTTTGAAAAGTTCATTATGATCAAATAATATTCCATAGCAGCCAGTACTAACAAGAAATGCCATAAAGAATGTTATTCCTCCTAAAGCTGGCTTAGAAATAGGATTCCATCTAACCATGGTATTTTCTTTATCCCTTATTCCTAAAGTTTTTGAAAATTTTAGTAGTACAGTATTTATTACAAGACCGAATAAAGTTATGCACACAAAGAACTCTGCATATACTATAAAAGTGTAATCGTAGTTGTTCATTTTTTAAAATGGAGATACAAAAGAACTAAATTTTTTTGCATTTTCATCTTTTTCGGACAAAATAGGATTAGAATTAGGCCATTTTATATTTAAAGTACTATCATTCCAAACAATAGAGTCTTCCGATTCTTTATCATAGAAATCAGAGCATTTATAGCTGAAAATGGTATTGTCTTCCATAGTTAAAAAGCCATGGGCCATTCCCTTAGGAAGAAATAATTGACGGTTGTTGTATTCGCTAAGCTCTTCCATAATATATTTTCCAAATGTTCTAGATTCTTTTCTTAAGTCTACTACAACATCCAATACGGTCCCCTTAACAACACTTACTAATTTTGCTTGAGCATAAGGAGGTTTTTGAAAATGTAAACCTCTTAAAACTCCTTTAGAGGAGCTGGATTGATTGTCCTGTACAAAGTTCATATTAGAAGCTATATTTTTTTGAAAAATTTCTTTGTTAAAGGATTCAAAAAAAATACCTCGATCATCTTTAAATACCTTAGGTTCAATTAAATATACGCCTTCAATATTGGTAGTATTAATTTTCAACTATTAAAAATAGGATTTTATTTTAGCAAATATAGTTTTTTCTTTTTCGGATTCTTTTTCAATATAATAGGAATTATCTGATCCATAGCCGTATCCATAGCCGTATCCATAGCCGTATCCATAGCCGTATCCATAGCCGTATCCATAGCCATAGCCATATTTGTTACTATACTCATTTCTTTTGGAATCTACTGCATTAAGAACTACAGAAAGTTTTTTTAAGTTATTTTCTTTCATTAATTTCTCTACATTCTGCACAAAGTTTTTTCTTGAATAATTTGCTTTAAATATATAAATTGGATAATCCGCTTTTTGTAATACTGGGATTCCATCAGTAACTAGACCCACTGGAGGATTGTCAATGATAACAATATCATATATTTTTTTAAGTTTTTCTAATGTTTGATCGAAGACTTCGCTTACAATTAACTCCGAAGGGTTTGGAGGAAGAGTTCCTGCGGTAATAAAATCTAAATTATTAAGTGAACTATTCTTTATACAATCCTCAATTGTGTTTTTTTTCGAAAGAATTTCACTCATTCCTTCTTGGTTAATAGTTTCCAATGCTAAATGAATTTTAGGCTTTCTCATATCTAAGTCAATAACAACTACTTTTTTTCCAGTAAAAGCAATTATTCCTCCCAAATTTATAGCTACAAAAGTTTTACCTTCTCCTGAAATTGTACTACTTACTGCAATTATTTTTGATTTTATATCATTATTTATAAACTGAAGATTTGTTCTAATTGCTCTAAAAGATTCGGTAAGCATTGATTTTGGGCTTTTGTCTACAATTAACTGAGAGACTCCCATTGAATCCTTTACAAATGGAACCATACCTAAAGTTGATAATTCAATATTTGAATACTTATGAATTTCATGTAAAGCTGTGATTTTATCATGAATTAAATAATTTACTAGAACTATAATTATAGAAATAAACAAGCCTACACTAATAAATATAATATATACCAACAACCTATTTGGCGAAATTGGAATCTCGTTTAGCGGTGCGCTTTGAAGAACTTCATTATAGGTTGTAATTCCTGCTTTAGAAAGTTCGTATTCTGTTTCTTTTTCTAAAAGTTGGGTATAATACTTGTTATTTATTTCCTTTACTTGCTCTAATTTTAAAAGTTCTAATTCTTTTTCTGGAATTGCAAAAGTTTCAGATTTCATTGCTAATAAATTTTCATTAATCTTTGCTTTTTTCTTTTTATAACTCTGTTTTAAGAGTTTTACTGCTTTTTTTATATAAATTATTTTTTCTTCAATTTGACCATTTAATTGAATAACACTTTTATTGTTTTTAGTTACATCCTCAAGTAGTTTTTCTCTTCCAAATACGTCCTCCTTTAATTCAGCTATCATTGATTTTATCAATGGGTCATCGTAAAAAATACTGGTCAGCAATGTTATGTTTTTTATAGAACCACTATTAATTTCAGACGAAAGATTATTTCCAAACATTAAATCAAATTGATTTAGTAGTTCTAAATTTTTCGTTGTTGTTAATAATTGCTCCT
>Ga0206128_1003039_pt1 | contig 14433 bp, 16 predicted proteins | sample Helgoland_Spring_7_FD_148601 | JGI IMG/M metagenome (GOLD analysis project Ga0206128, IMG submission 148601) | Pelagic subsurface seawater microbial communities from Kabeltonne, Helgoland, North Sea - Helgoland_Spring_Bloom_20160426_1 | ecosystem: Environmental > Aquatic > Marine > Epipelagic ... | reverse complement strand
ATTGATCTAGTAAAAGTGTAGATGAGAGCTAAAACTCATTAAGAATTATAGAAAACACTAAATATTAAATAATACCAGTATGAATCACAAAACTTACCGTAGCAGAGAAAGAAGAAATCATGTAGCATTTCCACAATTTACTAATATGATTAACGAAATAATGAATACGCCGATTCACTCCGTAGTAAAGAATAAAGTACAGACTATACCGGCCGTCAATGTAAAACAAGATGAAAAACAAGCAATACACTATCGAAATGTCTGTACCAGGGTATAGTAAGAAAGATATCAACATTGCAATAATGGACGGCAAATTGGTGATCAGCTCGGAAGTAGAAAAGTCTACAGAAGATACATATAGACTTAAAGAATTCTCATATGGGGCATTCAATAGATCATTCAATCTTCCTAAAGATGCTAACCAAGAAGATATCAGTGCTAAGGTTGCCAATGGCATATTACACCTAACGATAGGAAAAACGCCAGAAGCTACACCTAAGAATATCGTAATAAAATAATGCGATGCCTAGTTAACTAGTATCTCAAAGAGGAAGTTTTGGCACTTGCTTCCTCTTCGTTATTATGTCTTGGGAATCATACATCATCCATTTCTGTATTAAAACGACGAAGAAACAATAATATGATAAATCCAATATTTACCTCGAATAAGATTACTAACGTCATTGATAATGTACTTAACAGCAGTTTAAGTGATATCATAGGAACTGATTTCGTATCAGATTCACCCTCGGTCAACATTACTGAAAATGAAAAGAATCATAATATAATATTAGCTGCTCCAGGGTTAGACAAATTAGACTTTGTAATCAAAGTAGAAAATGATCAACTCCTAGTGAGCACCAAAAAAGAATTAGTTGCTAACAAAAAAGAAAATATTTTTTTGAGAAGAGAATTTAGCTACAGTAGTTTTAAGCGCAGTTTCCACTTGCCTGAAACAATCGATCGTGAAAATATATCTGCAGCTTATAAAGATGGCATACTCAATATTACAATAGCGAAGAAGAATGTCCAGAAGGGATATAAAGATAGGAAGATAGATATATCATAAGAATAAAGGAGATATCCTACACTAAGATAATTTCGTTGGTTAGTTAATAGGTCATCAGACCATTAAGTGCAAATCCTTAATTAGTTTTCCACTTTTTTTTGCAATCAACAGATGTATTTTCTAAATAGCAAAAAAGAGATATTGCTGATTATTGACCTCTTTCTTTGAGTTTTTTTCTTCTTTTCTTACCAAATAGATTGGACTCACCTCTCTTGGTTGACTTTGGCTGAGGGTTATCTTGGGCATTATAGTATGCCTCTTCCCCCGGTAATGAGCTAAATTATATTTCAAAAGTAAGCTAAATCGGCATTTCAAGTGTTATCTAATACCCAAAAATGAATAAAAACCCTTTATTTATCGTGATTTCAGCCGTTTTATTAGGTATTATTTGTATATGTATTTTCTATAATATACTTTTGTATATAAATTTTTTATAATATACTTTTATATTTATATAATTACTTATTAACTAAAATAATAAATAAGATGAACAAAGGAGATCTAATCGCGCAAGTAGCAGAAACAGCAGGATTAACTAAAAGCCAAGCATCTGATGCTGTAAATGGTTTGTATTCGATGCAATCCAGACTACTCTTAAAGCAGGAGACAAAGCTGCTTTTGTTGGATTTGGTACATTCTCAACTAACATGAGAAAAGCTAGAGAAGGAAGAAACCCACTCACAGGTGCAACTATCCAAATCAAAGCTAAAAACCAAGTTAAATTTAAGCCAGGAAAAGCTCTTTCAGAATCAGTAAACTAGTATTACTGAACTAAGATATTTTATAGGCAGTCTTGTATTTCAAGATTGCCTATTTTTTTTCTTGGACTGAATCATTTTCTTGTATGCCCGATCATAAACGTTCATTAATCATGATAGATATTGAACTGATGAATCGTTTACATATTCTCATAAGATATACACACCAATAATAACCAACCTTATAATGGCGGAAATCGCAGAACTCAAAAAAATCGCATCACAGGTACGTAGAGATATAGTACGTATGGTACATGCTGTAAGCTCAGGCCATCCAGGAGGCTCACTAGGCTGCGCAGACCTACTAACTGCATTATATTTTAATCATTTAAACCATAACTCCTCATTCAATATGGATGGTAAAGGAGAAGATTTATTCTTTTTATCTAATGGTCACATCTCGCCAGTATGGTATAGTGTGTTGGCTAGATCAGGATACTTTCCAATAGCAGAATTATCTACATTTAGACATATCAACTCTAGACTACAAGGTCATCCAGCGACACATGAACACCTACCAGGTATTCGTATTGCCTCAGGATCTCTTGGTCAAGGTCTATCAGCTGCTATAGGAGTAGCACAAACGAAAAAACTCAATAGCGATGATAAGATGGTATACATCCTCATGGGAGATGGCGAACTTCAAGAAGGTCAAGTATGGGAAGCAGCAATGTATGCGGCACATTACAAATGTGACAATTTAGTAGCCATAGTAGATTGGAATGGTCGCCAAATCGATGGAGATACTAAAGATGTAATGTCTCTAGGTGATCTACCTGCAAAGTGGAAAGCATTCGGATGGTATGTAATGGAAATGGACGGCAATGATATGTCATCTGTTTTGTCTGGTCTACAAGATGCTAAAGCAAGATCTGGTAGCGGACAACCTACAGTAATCCTCATGCGTACTGAAAAATGGGTAAAGGAGTAGACTTCATGGAAGGCACCCACAAATGGCACGGAGTAGCTCCTAGTGATGAGCAGCTAGCTGACGCACTATCTCAACTAGAAGAGTCACAAGGAGACTACTAGACATTTATTATTACAAATAACGACAATAACATTACTAAAATATATACTATGCTATCAGACTATCAGTCTAGCGGAAAGAAAGGAACAAGAGATGGATTTGGCGACGGCCTACACGAAGCAGCTGTGAAAAATTATGAGGTGGTAGGCCTTTGTGCTGACCTTACTGGATCTCTCAAAATGAATAAGTTTAAAGATGCATACCCAGAACGATTTTTTCAAGTAGGAATCGCTGAAGCCAATATGATGAGCCTCGCAGCAGGAATGGCTATCGGCGGCCCCTCTACAGGTCGTGTATATGATCAGATCAGACAATCCATCGCATACTCAGATAAAAACGTAAAGATTTGTGCATCACATGCTGGTCTCACCTTAGGAGAAGATGGTGCTACTCACCAGATCCTCGAAGATATAGGCATGATGAATATGCTGCCAGGAATGACGGTAATCAATACTTGTGATTATCATCAGACTAAAGCGGCTACATTAGCTATAGCTGAATATGAAGGTCCAGTCTACTTAAGATTTGGTCGTCCGGCTTGGCCTATGTTTATGGAAGACAAGCCATTCGTAATCGGTAAAGCGATACATATGAATGAAGGGTCTGATGTAACTATAGTGGCTACTGGACATAGGGGGTATGGCAATCACTAGAGGCTGCAAGATCATTAGCCAAAGAAGGAATCGCTGTAGATCTACTCAACATACATACTATCAAGCCATTAGACAATGAAGCCATCCTCAAGTCTGTAGGTAAGACTGGATGTTTAGTTACTGCAGAAGAGCACCAACGTAATGGTGGTCTCGGATCATGTGTAGCTAATCTATTAGGATCTAAGTTACCCACTCCACAAGAGTTAGTGGCTGTCAATGACTCATTTGGAGAAAGTGGAAAGCCTACTGATCTTCTTGACAAATATGGACTATCTGTAGATGATGTAATTGCCGCTGCGAAAAGAGCAATTGCTAGAAAGTAATTATTATTACGCCTTGCATTAAAATATAGAGCAATCAAGTTTTCGCTTGAAGGCTTTTTTTATTTCAAAATAAACTTCTGTGAATTATTGAATTCCTTAATACCGAATTTAAGTTTACCTGACATTTTGTGGTTCTTGTTTTTAGTAAATACTTTTTAATGTAGAAAAAGAATAAGTAATAGCCTCTAAGTCAGAATTGACTTGGAGGCTATTACTTATTCATCAAAAATATTTGACTAATACTTTTGCATTTATTTACAATATGTATTCGTGTTAGTTACCTTGACCCATTCCTCCTTGGCCACCACCACCTTGACCAGCATCATCACCTTTCTTGAGGTCTGTATTTTTTATTTTCGATTTTCTCTTCTTGAAATCTACTTTACCAAACTTATATCTAAAGTTGATACCAATAGATCTAAATGGAATAGCAAAATCATTCTTCTGAAAAAACCCTGGCCCGTCTTGCTCTGAATTGAATGACTTAGTAGCATAAAAAGCTAGGAGTTTCACCTTGAAGGGTAGCATTTGGTGACCTGAAAAATCCAAAGAAATCAGATTTGAAATTACCTGTAAAGCTATAGTCTCCTCCCCAGAATATTTGATAGAGTATTGCATCGCGTTCTCTTTCTACTCCATTAACAAATCCATTAGCGCTGTAACTATATACATTACCTCCTACTCTAGCGGTAAGCTTCTTGATACTCTTACTCGTGAATAGATTGATACCATACGACTCACTCTTTGCTATGTTCTTGTACGTATTAGTCGAAACTCCATTTTCTACTAATAACACTTGCTCTATTACATCGTCCGTACGTTTATAGTATGGACTCGCATATATCATAGCTCCAAACACATTAAAGTTGTATGAAAGCTCTACTTGGTGTGTAATCTCAGGATTGAGGAATGGATTTCCCTCTGTTCGATTAAATAGATCAGCGGAATTATTAAATGGATTTATGAATCTAAGATTGGGTCTTTGGATACGCTTTGAATAACTTAGTTTAAGTTGTCTAAAATTAGTTAGAGATCTACTAACGGTAAAACTTGGCAGATAGCTTTGATAGTCATTTTCGAAAACACCTCCTTCTAGATCGTCACCTTTAAAAAAATCTGAGTATTCTCGACTCTAAGACCTGTAATAAATCCAAATTTTCCTAGGGTATAATTAAGCGAAGCATATCCAGATACCACATCTTGATCATAATCAAATACATTAGATCTAGTCAAATCCAATTGGTATTGCCCAGAAGATTCATCCAGTACATTGAATTTATAATCACTCGTAATATCTCTTAGTATTCCTTTTGCACCCACCTCTAATTTGATAGACTTAGGCAATGGTTGCACATAGTCAATTTGTATTGTCGTCTCTAGATTATCTCCGTCATTGTTGACTTGCTCTGACCTATCTAGAATGTTAAATAAGTTATAATCTTCTACTAAGTCATAATCTTGATTCTGTACATTGCCAGAGAGCTGAAATGCCATTGTTAATTCCTTAACTTCATCATCCTCAAATTTTCTAGTATAATCCGTACTCCAATCGAATCCACTATTGAGTGTTTCTGTTTTATTTAGCCTTGTCCATTTATCGTCAAATACTTCACCCATAATAATATTTGTGGGATCATTGAGTGTAGCTGTACTACTAGCATCAGTATCAAATCCAAAGCCTCTTAAAGAGAATGAACTGTTAAAAGCATTATAAGCATTGAGATCATAAAATGCAGATAGAGATCCATTGAATCCAAGTCGAGAAGTTTTCGTAACACCATCTTGATTATATTCACTTTGACCACCTGGAACATCTGCTTCTCTCAAAAATTTGTTAATCCCATCCGCTGGTACTGAATAAAAAACAGATGAATTTGCCGTAAGTCCAAATCTCCCTTTTCCTGCATTAATATTAACAAAAGCATTGTTTTGACGATTACCCGCAGACGCATTGATAGAACCAGCAAGCCCTTCAAGTTCTTTGCGTTTAGTAATTATATTTATGATACCTCCACTTCCTTCTCCATCGTATTTAGCCCCCGGAGATGTAATTACTTCTACTTTTTTAATTTGATCTGCAGGAAACATTTTGAGAGCGTCTGCTACATTGGAAGAGAACATTCCACTAGGCTTACCATTAATAAGAATTCTTACATTCTGCGATCCTCTGAGCGATACATTACCTTCAAGATCAACGGATAAAAGAGGAACTTTTCGCAATACATCTGTGGCATCACCACCAGCTATACTTGAGTCATCTTCCGCATTGAAGACTAACTTGTCTGGTTTGTTCTCAATGAGTGCACGTTTTTCTGTGATCTTCACTCCATCCAATATTACTGATGAAGGGACTAGATATATAGTATTAAGATTAACATCCGGATCTTTGAGAGTAGTCTCTACATCTCGAATCACTTTTTCCTTATATCCAAGAAAACTAATGTAAAGATCATATTTACCCGTAGTAACTTCACCTATTTTCCAAGATCCATTTTCTTCAGAGAGTACACCGTCTAGGTTAGTATCACCTCTTTTCATTGTGATAGTAGCATAAGAAATCGTAGCATTTGTCATAGAATCGATAAGAACTCCTTCGATTTTACCTTTGATAGACTTTTTCTTTTTTCCTCCCCAGTTGCCGAATTGGCTATACGATATGAATGAACTTAATAATAATACAAAGATAAATAGTTGTTTCATTGCAGTTGATTGATTGACTCGAGGTGTAATATGTTTAAATAAGAAACGAATTTAACAACTATTAGACGTAAAGATGTTTTTGTTCGACTTATAATTCCTGAAATTAATTTGACATATCTAGAACCTCCATCAATGTACGGAAAGCTCCATATCGACCATTGTACCTCTTTGCATGTTCGGATTGCAAGGCTTCTGAATAATTCTCTTGATACTCTCGATAGGCTTGCATATTGGGAGCTAAATACTGTATAGCATATGTTACTCCCGTTTCATTTTCAGTCTCTAAGATTCTTTGTAGCTGATAAGTAAGAAATTTTCCTGTTGCCATAACATCAGGAATATGTGTTGACTTCATCCAATCCACCCACTCTTTGTGGCTACTGTGATCTATATTGACTGTAACATTATATAATATTCTGTTCATGTTATTATCTCTTTAGTTTCTGATTTAGATACCTACTCCAGCGTTATTGAGAGTGAGTCTAAGATCTGTATTTGTTGGGTGAAGATAAGCTTGCCACCCCAGTTCTTTGGCACCTATTACATTATTACTATTGTCATCAATAAAGATAAATTCAGAACGCTCTAATCCAATTGTAGCCTCAACTTGTTTATATATTTCTTTTTCAGGCTTCCAAGCATTCATTTTGTGAGAGTAAAAGCATTGATCAAAAAATCTATCTTCAAAATTATCAATTTGATAAACTTCTTTCAATTCGCGCATAACATAATCCAAATGTATCTGATTGGTATTACTCAATAAATAGATATTATAATCCTTCTTTAGTTCATCTAGTAGTATAAATCTATCTTGCTGCCATCCACAAAGCATAGCATTCCAAGCATCCACTACTTCTCTACCTTGAGGCACAGGTTCACACATGGACTGTATGGCGAATATAAAAGCCTCTGGAAGCATTTCTCCTTTCTCCAAGGCCAATGTTATCTCTCTGTACTTGTTATTGTAAGGAGCGACCATCTCCGTATTGAGTAGTTTACTCATAGCCGCTTTCGTCTTAGAGATATCAAGATCTAGTAGAACTCCACCGAAATCGAAGATAATAGCTTTTAGGTTTTTCATAGCGCTAAGATTAACTAAAAAAGAAGCCTACCATCGAAAAAATAACAGGCCAAATATAATTTAGATAAATGATCTAATCTTACTCGATGATGATCATTTTTTGTTTCACTAAAATTTTCAATCTCCTTAGTGTAGTACAATGATTCTAAAGTATTGATATCACTCTGCTCGATGGACTTTATAATTATTTTATTCATTCAGAGTTTTATAATTTTTTTTAATCAGAGATCGATATAATCGTTTTACAAATTGACAAGTAGGTAGCTTTCCTAGATTTTAATACCAAGCTATAAAAATTCGAAGCCTAGACGGCTCATATTGTGTCTTTCATGTTACTCAAAGATCCATATTAATAAATTACTACTTATCTGCCATAGAGGAAATTTGTACTTCGTGATAAATGAAGACTTATCATTGAACAAAAAGGCGCGATGGATAGTATCCTTTTTGATTGAGACTATGAGGCCACATCGACGATTCAAAGCAAAAGTCTATCACTATAGTTAGAAATCGAAATTTTTAGCCTATCCTTAACTTTAGTTATTTTTTATCCAATTCCATAAATATCTAGTATGAAGCTTAAAAATCAGCTCCTATACTAAAGTAAAATCTAGAGTCTTGCACTTTACCATTCTCTACTCCCCAAGCGTAGTCAAATTTCACTAAGTAACCCAATATAGTAGCACGAACGCCGGTTCCGTAGCCCATAAGTAATGGATTACGAAAGTAATTGATATTGAGTGAAATGACATCTCCACTATTTACTTGAACCGTATTTAGTGGATTGTCATCACCCCAAGGAGATAATCCATGCCAGGCCGTACCAATATCAAAAAATGTCGTAAACGGGAAAATTCTTAAAGAATGAACCACCTTTATTTGGTCCCAATAAATACTTAAAAATTGGCAGTCTTAACTCTGCATTTATCAGAGCAAAAGAACCTCCATTTCTCGCATTGGTTTTGAATCCTCTTAACTGATTTACAGCAGTCTGATAAGCAAATCTAGTATTAGCCGGAGTAGTAGTTTCTTGATCAAATGACTGAAATATCCAACCTTCCATACCACCAAGATAATAGAGAATTTTTTCTGAACCCACAGATCCATTTCCCGCTCCTCTGAGCGCTAATACTGAGTGTCGAAGTAATGGTATGTAATGCCTTAAGTCAAAGCCTAAGACAGAAGTGAATCCTTCTGATGGACTTAATTTGAATCCATCCACCACTTGTAAATCGAATCTATTGATAGCTTCTATATAGAACTTATATCTAGTCCCATTCTTTATATTAGTAGATATGTCTATCGTGTTATCATAAACATACTCTGCCTTGATACTTAGTCTTTTATCAAACGATATAGGATCATCTAGAGATTCTTCATCACTAGATTTCAGCAAGTATCTATCTAATCTCAAGCTAGTCCTGAGTCGTATACTTCTAAATATATCAAATGGATACTTTATTTGAAATTCTCCAAGCATCAAATTTGTACTCGTTCGGTACAATTGATTTGAACTACTTTCGTATGTCTCACCATATGTCCTTCGATATAGACTATATTTTTTACCATATGTCCTTCGATATAGACTATATTTTTTGTCTATCAATTTTTTTCTGTCTTCGTAAATCAAGAAAAACTCTGAACCATTAAACCTAGTTGGAAGGCGAAATCCACCCACCAATACATCGTCCTCGAACAGATCTTTTACAGTCGCTTGAAACAATATACCATTAGGTGCGTATTGCAATTCATTCGCTGGTTCATTAATTCCTAATGCCGCAAAATCGATACCTTCTCCTAGATTATTATAGTTTTCTAATCCTTCAAAAAGAACAGAATTATCAAATTTAGTAGTAAAATTATCTACCCTGAATTTCTTCCTTCCTGCAACGATTCTAGCTGGATTCCAATCTGCAAGATCTTCTTCATTAAGGCTATCTCCATCTATAATATCATTATGTAATGAAAGCCTACTCTCTGTAGATAATTCTAATTCTGGCAACACAACTGGATCAGGAAATTTACTCTGAAACATATACTCTGGCTGCATAGTATTATCATTACTATCTAGAAAAATGAGAGGCACCTCTTCTGTCTCTTGAGTAAGTTCTTCAAGACCCTTGTAATAAAATGTAGTAGCTGTCTCAAAAGATCCGCTTATATCTTTGTCAAATATTCTATAACCCCCATCATAGTAATAAGTATATGTAGCTATCTTGGAATTAGGTCTCATCGCATGCAAAATGATATTTCTATCTACATTACTTTTTACAGAAGAAATACCCGTTGACATATCGTATATGTAATGATTTTGCATTCCACTTTGGTTAGATAAGTATGATACTTTTCCATGTTTCATATATATAGGGTCTGTGATATCAAACTTCGTATCATAGATAAGCTCAATCGATTTACTCTCTAAATTATAGAAATACAGGTCCAAATTCCCCTGAGGTACTATGGTATCGATATCCTCTAGGTCCTTCCAATCCATTTTGGTCTATTAGATGTAAATAATACGCCTCTATCTTGACCACGATCTATAAGCTGCACTGATAAGTCATCATGCATATCGTTGGTAAGCTGCGTAGGCTCTCTCAATATGAAATCATAGTGAATCAAATCTGAATAACCAACCATATTAGCCGACATGATATACTCTGTATCTGATATATAATCAATACTATATACTCTACGAATGGCCTCTGGCAATAATTGTTCTTCGTAGGTCACTTTATCACCTAGCTTGTATTTGCGCAGATACCTCAGATCTCTATGTTCGTGTACCATCGAAAATTCGTTTCCTGATGAATGCCATACTATACTAGGATAAGAGTAGTCCGTTTGTTGCAAAGCATTACGATGACCATATTTCATTATCGTTTTCTCATCCCCGCTCTCCATTTCTCTATGCATAATCCGATACTTGCCTTGCTGATTATACACATACAATAGTTGACTTCCATCAGGGCTATAGCTCAGATGAGATACGGGTACGTATGACTTGTTCTTGAGATCTACTTCCTTGTTCAAATTTGTAGCGTCAAATAAGTCATTTTCACTATCATAATGACTAAACCAATATTCCGACCAATCCCTTTGTAATTGCTTATAATTGCTATTGAGCACATAACCAAAACTATTTTCTAGATTAGATGACAATCTTGCAAAATAAAGTAGATTGGAGATATCGAGAGTCGACCATAGTTTTGATCTATATAATACCACATCGAGTGTCCTGCAATCTCAGGATGTGAATCTGCCAACTTCTCAAAGTTACTGTACTTGCTATTGCTTTCTAATAAATCTCTCAATTCATCATCGAACTCATTATCCCACGGCTGAGCAGCATACTTTACAATACCTTCTTTGTACCACTCTGGCAACTTAAGTAACACGGCATTTTGTACTATCTCTTGTATACTGGACCCAAATAGAATAGCATTGAGGTAAACTCTAGCTATACCTTCTCTTATCTGCTTTCTGAGGTGTGAGTGATTCCCATCAAAGTAGACAAACATCTTGTTACCTACTATCTTAGTTTTTCCTGTAGTAGAACCAAATATATCTTCTGTACCGATATTAGATTGCTTGAAATCTGTGACATCTAGGTACACAATGATTTGAATTTTATCATTCATACGATGCTCCAAGATGTCTTGGATATCAGTATGATCTAGTTCAGCATATTGTAGGACTGTCTTTCCGAGCATTTTACCTTTGCCATACCAGTAAGTGACAAAATTCTCTGTCTCATATTTATCCCAACTATTAAAATCGTCAGTAAATTGCACACGATTTTTGCCAAAATCAGTATTGATACTTTGAGAGAGGAGTATGGTGGTCGATAAAAGTAAAAAGAGCACTAAAAGCTTTCGCATACTACAAGATAGAAATATTGCCGAAGTATTATGAGAGAATTTTGAATAGATTAAGTAGCAAGGTAATGCTCTCCTGCAGATTCTATTGTATAATTATAAGACAATTGCATACCGATTCTTTTCACATTCATCCACTTAAGGTTAATGCAAATTTAAACTCATAATCCATAAATTTTATCCACGACTGATTATGTTCAACCCCCTCTAGGATTATGGATATGAAATATTCTGCTAATGGAACGCTCAGCTTGATTAGTAAATAAGTGACTACAGTCGTGCAAACATTCTAAATTTCGTCGCCACGAAGTATTCTGAATCGCTTTCTTGCTTCTACTGAAAAGGTACTACCAGAATACTGTAGGAATAGTTTTTCGTACAGCTCTAGCGCTTTAACTTTATCTTCGAGGATGAGTTCAAAGAGTTGTGCCATTTCGAAAAGTGCATTATCTGCTCTAATTTCTTCTGGATATTTTTCAATTATCTTTTCGTAGAATCCAATTGCATCTTGATATTCACGCTTTTTCATATGGATCTGAGCTTTACTGTAGAATACATCGTCTTCTAATGAGTGTTCAGGATATATAGTAGTAATAGAATCTAATTTTGTTTGTGCTTCTTCAAATCTATTTTGAAAAATGAGTAGCTCTGATCCCGAATACATCTTGAGTGGCGCATCTGTGGTATCCAAAGCCATATTGTCCATAATGAATACTGCCTTATCTATAGCATCATTGGAGATCAATTTACTTGTTGCTCTTTTGAGGATATCAAATTGCTCTTGAGCCCACTCAAAATCTCCAATATAGTATGATAGTTTAGCATTACGATATCTTGCCTCCTCTCCTATCGATGCTTCTTTGAATTCTTTATCTACTTGTGAATATAAGAGCGTTGATTCCCATATATCGCCTTGTATAAGTTTGTAATCAGCTAAGTTGATCTTTGATTGATTCAGTGCGTATTTCTCGACTCCAGCGAATCCAATCAACTCCTCTAAAACTTCTATTGCTTCGTCAATATCATTCATATATATAGCCTGTAACTCGGCATACTCTTGCATAAGTAATACCGTCTGACTATTACGACCATACTCCGCCATAAATAATATATACTCTGCTTCCAGAGATAAAAGATCCTCTTGAGTGTAGCTATAGTCTTTTGTGATTTTAAACCTTTTTGCTTTCAGTAAACCTCTTTTGGCTTCGAGGTAGTAGCTAGTATTGATTCCTTTTTTAGTAGTGATGTACTCAAAGCCTTTAATCGCTGTATCATAATAATTATCATCCAAAGCGATCTCTGCAATATCAAATACGCGACCTCCATTTTCTTCAAATTGTCTATCTAGAGCTCTTGCCTGTCTAAGAGCTTTGTCGTATTGTTTCTGTGTGATGAAAGTCCACATCAGCATCTCAGGAAAAATTTCCATCTCTGGCTGTTCAGTCATACGCTCGTACAACTTAGTCTGTAGCATGGTATACCCTTCTTTATCTAATTCTCTTTGGAAAATGGTTTTAACACTCTTCATTCTCTTTTCGCTTTTAATCAAGCTGTTGAGAAACTCGTCTTGCATCTTGCTTACTTTACCTGTTCGGCGATACATATCAGCCAATTGGTAACTATAATTGTATTGTAATTCTGGCACTTCTTTGCTCGACTCATATACTTGTATTGCTAGATCATAATTGCCAGATCTCGCGAACGAACTACCTAATTTGTTGATCATATGTACATTGCCATTGATATTGCTAATGGCTTTCTGATACATTTGTTTTGACTTCCCAGGCATAAATTGCTTATCGTAGAGGACTCCGTATTGTACATACAGCTGCATCTCTTTCGGTCTCTTTTTTATTTGTCCTTTAATGGCGTCTTCTGCCTGCTCAAAGTTTTCAACTTCCAAGAGCGAAGCGATATAGCGCTCAAAATAGTAATCATTCTTACCTGTCTTATCGAACATACGTTTATATACTTCTGCTGCTTTTTCGTACTCACCATTACGGAAGTAAGCATTAGCTAATTTGCTATCTTGGGCTTGAACCACGATAACAGAGAGTATAGTAAAGGTTACAAATAGGAATCTGGACAACTTCATTGAAATTAACATATTATAAGAATGCAATATAGGTGTATAGGCTAATTGCAACAAGAACTAAAATTAAAACGTCTTTTGGAGCGAAATTGATTCAATTTGAGGGTAGAAAAGCAAATTGGTTGTCAATATAGAATTAAAAAACAGCCATCCTTATTAGTATGAATGGCTATTAATATCTACAATTATTATCTTCTAACTAGCCTCTCTTCACTTCTATAAAAATAATATCGCCATCTAGCAATTCTATTTCTTCACCACAATTTGATTCCATAGAAACACTATTTGCTAATACTTCAGCAGCAATGTAATCTGAGTGTCCAGCTAAAGCAGCTTTCACTAAAACGTGATCACTAATCTTTACATTAATACGGTCAGTTCCCCTTCAAATTCATTTGACTTTCGTAGGTTTTGGATGCGATTGACCAATTCTCTTGCCGCTCCTTCTGCTATGAGTGCATCATCTAATTGGATATCTAATGCTACAGTCAGTTCCTTGTCAGAAGCAACTTGCCATCCAGGGACATCCTCCGCTATGATTTCAAGATCTTCTAGATCGATTTCATATTTCACTTCACCGAGATCGACTATGTAGCTATTGCTTTTTTCAATCTGAGTGATGGTGTCATTATCAAACTTTTGAATGATCGCTGCTGCAGCTTTCATATCCTTACCGAGCTTACGACCTAGCGTCTTGAAGTTTGCCTTAGCTTTCTTTTTGATAATACCAGAAGTATCTGTGATGTATTCGATGTCCTTTACATTTACCTCTGCCATGATCAGATCCTTAAGAGCTTCTACTTGCCCTTGGAACTCTGGATTGAGCACAGGAAGTAAGATACGCTTTCT
>Ga0206128_1003029_pt1 | contig 14471 bp, 6 predicted proteins | sample Helgoland_Spring_7_FD_148601 | JGI IMG/M metagenome (GOLD analysis project Ga0206128, IMG submission 148601) | Pelagic subsurface seawater microbial communities from Kabeltonne, Helgoland, North Sea - Helgoland_Spring_Bloom_20160426_1 | ecosystem: Environmental > Aquatic > Marine > Epipelagic ... | reverse complement strand
AGTTCCCTTTGCCACCACGGAAGCGTTCGCCTGTGTGCGGATTCAGGTTAGGGGCAAGAACTCCATGCGGATGCTTCTTGTTTTTGAAATAAGGTTGGCCGCCGTTGTCACCGCAGACAATCACGATGGTATTGTCATCGATCTTCAACTCCTTCAGCAGGGCCATGATCTCGCCAATCTGGCGATCCACCATTTCCACCATGGCAGCATACATCTCCGCGTCCTGTTCACCCTTCTGGTTCTTGCCACCCCATTTCAAGTCCTTGTACTTTTGCCACGCAGGTTCATCCTCCGGCATCGCCCAGTAACCATGCGGGGGTGTCCATGGCAGGTAGGCAAAGAAAGGCCCAGCGGCGTTCTCACGGATGAACTTCAAACCCTCTTCATGAATCAGAGTGTGGGAAAACGTTTCCCCTGTTAGGAAGTCGCCAGTATTGCCTTTGAGTGGCACCTTCTCACTATTACGCACCAGATACTTCGGATAAAAAGTGTGTGCGTGACCTTGGTGGTAGTAACCAAAAAAGGTATCGAAGCCATGCTTCTCAGGAACGCCCGTAGTACCCACATCTCCCAGACCCCACTTACCAAAGCCACCGGTCGCGTAGCCTGCATCCTTGAGGATGTCAGCAATCGTGATGTCATCCTCGCACAAGGCGGCACCACCGGAATTGCCTCTTACCGTGGTGTGGCCAGTATGCTGGCCGGTCATGAGCACACTACGCGTGGGAGCACAGACATTGGCACCAGCGAGGAACTGGGTGAAGCGCATGCCCTCGGCAGCAAGCTTGTCGATGTTGGGAGTTTCCAAGATAGGGTGTCCCATCGCCGACCATTCAAAATAGCCCCACTCATCCATCATGATGTAGATGATATTCGGCGGCCGCTCCGCAGGAGCAGCCACCGAATGGTGAATGGTGAAGAGTGAAGAGTGAATGAGGATGAGCGAGAGAATGCGAAATTTCATGTCCGTAGGTTAATACGTATTATCCATCCAGATTTATTCAAACGGCTCTGGCTCCCAGTCAGGGATGCCTTTTTCTTTGAGCTGATTCTCATAGCGCTTGTGCAAGGGGTGTTCCCCGGGGCGCAGGCGCGGTAAACCTTCATTGACCAAAAGATCTTCCGTGGAATCCCACCAGTGATCAAAGTCGGCCTTGAGTTTCTGGGCGACTTCGGGAAATGCCTCGATGAGGTTCTTGGCCTCACCACGGTCTTTGGAAATATCACTGAGCCAGGGGCCCTCACCGTCCATTTCATAGACCAGGCGCCAGCGAGCGGTGCGCACGGATGCGCCGTAATACTTCGCCAGCTCACGCGTTTTTTTGCCACGTCCGCCACCACCCCAGCGACCACGGTGGGAAAACAGGGAGCGGTCATCCCATTTTGCATCGGGGTCTTTCATCAGCGGGAGCATTGAACGTCCTGCGGGCGGCAGCTCGCTCTCTGGGATATCTGCACCGGCGATGTCGCAGAAGGTGCGGTAGAGATCAATGTGAGCGGTCAATGCGGCAACATCGACACCCTCGCCCAAGGTTCCTTTCCAATACCAGAAGCTGGGCACACGGGTTCCCCCCTCCCAATTGGTATCCTTATGGCCTCTGAGCCCAGCATTGTGTGCCATGAGCCTCTCCTTGAGGCCTTTTTTGCCAATAGCCTTCATCGCCATGCCATTGTCCGTCATGAAAATAACCAGGGTGTTCCCCAACAGCTTCCATTCCGCAAGCTTGCCCATCATCAGGCCCATGTTGTCATCGATGTTCTCGATCATGCCGTAGCGTGCCGCCGTTGGCTCACTGTAACCTTCATCCAGAAAGCGCTTTTTGTATTTGTCCGGTGCGATCAAGGGGCCATGCGGTGCGTTCAGCGAAATATAGGCGAAGAAGGGTTCATCGGTAGCGGATTGCTTTTTCATCCAGGACAAGGCCGCGTTGAAAAACACATCCGTGCAAAAGCCCTTGGTCTTTACCACGGTGTCATTGTGCAGAAACACGTTATCGAAGTACTTGTCCTCGGCGTTTTCTTTGAAATCACCAAAGCTGTATTGGCCGATGCCGCCAGCGCCGTGCATGAGAACCTCATTGAAGCCACGGTTCTGTGGTAGGTATTCGCCGTCATCACCCAGGTGCCATTTGCCAAATAAACCCGTTTTATAGCCAGCCTTTTGTAGGGCCTCGGGGAAGGTCACCACCTCCGGCGCCAATCGTTCCCGCTGCATCAGGGTATGGCTGACGCCAACCTCGAATGGCAACCGCCCACTCATGATGGCGGCACGTGTTGGCGCACAAGTCGGGCTCACCTGAAAATCCGTGAAGCGCGTCGCCTTATCATAGAGCGCATCGATGTGTGGAGTCTTCAGGATGGTATTGCCCGTGCAGGAGAGGTCCCCCATGCCCTGGTCATCGGTTAAGACAAAAATGATGTTCGGCCGTTGCTGCAGCGGAGCAGCAGCCGAATAGTGAATGGTGAATAGTGAATAGTGAATGAGAAGCAGGGGCAGGCTAATAGCTCGCAGCCATTGTTTGCGATTTGTCATGTTCATGCTCCTGTCTTTTTAGGTTGAAAACTTGGTTCCTCGATGTGCTTACGCTTAGAGCGGGCGTAACGCCCACGCCCCCATCAACAGAGCCTTACTCGGCATCCTTGGAAGCGAACACTTTGGTGGGCTTCCCGGCTTTCAGACTCAAGTCCATGGTTGTGCCATCGTAGCGGACTTTCAGCAATGGAATGTCATGATCCGCGCGAAGTTCACAATCAACCAACTCACCATCCTTCCACTCGATGTTCAGTTCCACACCACCGCGTGCTCGCAGGCCGGTGACTTTGCCGGATGGCCAGTTTTTGGGGAGGGCAGGTAAAATGCGAATGAGAGGCTTGGCGTCGAGGTCGCCGCCAGTGGGGTGGGATTGGAGGAGCATTTCGGCGATACCTGAGGTGTAACCGAGGTTCGCCTCGATCTGGAAGAGGTTCTTCTTTCCTCCTTCTCGCGCTGGGCGAAACTGGCTGAGGAGGTTACTGAAGGTGTTATCCTGGAGCATATGGCGGACAAAGGTGGCGGATTGCTCGGCATTCCCGAGGCGTGCCCAGAGGTTAATCTTCCACGCATTTGACCATCCGGTGCTTTGGGCGAGACCGCGTTGCTCTAGCAGAGCTTGTGCAGCCTTAGCCATTTCAGGAGTCTCCTCTGGTGTGATTTCGTAATAGGGATAGAGGCCGTAGAGTGGAGAGATGTGGCGGTGGCCGGGCTCGCGGGTTTCGTAGGGTTTGAGCCATTCCTGGAGGCGGCCTTCGGGGTCGATTTGGTTCGGGGCGATACGGGGACGCATCTCAACAAGTTGTTCGCGAAGGTCTTCATCGAGGCCGAGAATTTTTGTGGCTTTGATGGTATTGCCGAAGAGTTCACGGAGTTGCTGGAGATCAATGGTCGGGCCAGCACAGATGCCACTTTGACCTTTTCCGTCAGGTAAGAGGAAGCCTGTTTCTGGTGAGGCGGAGGGGCCGGTGACGAGCCATTTGTTTCCGGGCTCCTCGTAGAGGTTGTCGATGTAGAACTCACAGCTGGATTTCATGATGGGGTAGACTTTTTTGAGGAAGTCTTTGTCCATTGTGAATGCGTATTGTTCCCAGAGGTGTTCGCAGAGCCAAGCGGCGCCACCGATGTCCATTCCTGCGGGAGAGGTGTAACCCCAGACATTCGTGAGACGGTGGGCGATCCAGCCCCGGGTGTTGTAATAGGCTTCGGCGGTTTTGGTGCCAGGTTCTACGAGTGAGTCGATGAAGTTGATCATGGGTTCATTCATCTCGATGAGATTACATGGCATGGTGAGCCAGTAGTTCATTTGGGTATTGATGTTGAAGTGGTAGTCTCCATTCCACATGGTGTGGACTTCCTCTGCCCAAACTCCTTGAAGGTTGGCTGGGAGTTCTCCTGGGCGGGAGGAGGAGATGATGAGGTAGCGTCCCATGTTAAAGAAAAGGGCGGCAAGGGCGGGGTCTTCACCACCTTCTGCGTATTTCTTGAGGCGGACGTCTGTGGCGCAGGCACTATTCTCGGTAGTGGGGAGCTTGATGCTTACGCGTTTGTAGTATTGTTGGTGGTCTGCTTGTTGTGCGGAGAGGAGTTGATCAAAGGATTTGTTAGACACCTTTTCGAGATCAGCAGTCGTGGCCGCGAGGGGATCGGCGGTGGCGCGTCCTGCGATACCTTGGTAGTCTGTCGCGGCGGCAAAGAGTAGAATGACGTCTTCGGTGGTATCAACTTTGAGAGTGTTGCCTTCTGCTTTGACGCTGCCTTTTGGAGCGATGACGCGGAGGCGGCCGACGTAGTGCATGCCGTCTTTTTCAAAGCCATCATTGAGGTGTCCTGAGATGACGAGTTCGTTGTCATTCACGGCTTCCGTTTTAAATCTCTCCGGGCGATCCATGGAGATCGTGAATTTTTGTGTGCCCGTGAGGCGGGTTACGAAGACTTGGTCCGGGGCAGAGACGAAGTGCTGACGGGTGAACGCCTGTTCGCCACGCTTATAACTGACCGTTCCTAGTCCAGTGCTGAGGTCTAACTGGCGATGATAGTCAGTGATGGGTTCTTTTGTGTCTGCGAAGGAGAGGTGGAGTTTTCCAAGGGTTTGATAGCGTCCAAAGGGGGAGATGCCTGTTCCATATGCGGGGCCATGGTTCACCTTGAAGGCTCCTCTCATGAGCTTTTTAGCCTCGTCGAACTCCTCGGCGGCGAGGTGCTTACGGATTTGTGGAAGGTCTTTGAATCCTCCATGGATGTTGTGTTCGATATTGGAGCCAGACCAGAGGGACTTGTCGTTGAGAACGATTTGTTCTTGATTGGGGTCTCCGTAAACCATGGCGCCGAGACGGCCATTACCAATGACAAGTGACTGGGTGAAACTGTTGGCGGGTTGCTGAAACCAGAGTGTGTTGATAGGGTCAATCGCTGGGAGTTTTGCTGTTGCTAATGGTGTTACGACAGTGGCAGTGAGTTTAGGCGTTCCCTGTTTTGACTCTTTTTTGGGTGCTTTTTTGGGTGCCTTCTTTGCCGTATTCTTTGAAGCTTTTTGCGAGGCCTTGTAAGCGGTCTTTTCCTCAGCGCTCAGCGCACCGTCTTTATTAAGATCCTGCGCATCAAAGTGATCACTCCACTGCTTCTCATCATACTTATTGCCACGGGACTCGATGTTTTTCTTTTTGCCGGCAAGGTATTCGGCTTTTTTTTCAGGCTCGTTTGCTGTTGCAACGAGAACGATCGAGGACGATATGATCGAAGTGAGTATCCATTTTTTCATGATTAATATTTGTTAGGTTATGTGGCAATTGTTAGTAATAAAGTCCTTAGGGGAAATTCATTTCCTAGAAAAGAGGCTCAGTAGGGAAGCGGTTGAGTGCGGGGTGCTTTGCCTCCGGGACACCCTTGAGATTACGGATGGCTTTCCTTAGGTCACGAATCCCTGTGGCGAAAGCGTCAGCAGAAGTGCTTTCATCTGAAAGCAGCCTGATTGCATGGGCAATGGCTTTTTCTAGCTTAGGTGTTATCAACTGTGTCGCCTTGGCAGAAGCCCGCGCTTCGTAGCCAAGCTTGATGAGAGCGTGCAGGCCCGGCTTCCAAGCGTAGCCGTTTTCGAGCAGCGAGCTGTTGTGCTTATGATCTTTTTCTTTGACCGAGACAAGTGGCTCGGAGGGGATCCAGAAGTTCTTTTCGTCACGCAGGACAAAAGCCCCGTGGGTAGCACCGGGAGGCATGCTTGCCTCAGCTTTACCATCGCCCACTTCGACTTCCATTTGGAACCATTCCTCACGGTGACCTCCAGTGGAATCAAAGGGCTTTGGGTTGAGAGTGTAGAAGAACAGAGCCTCGGTAATCTTGTGTTTGCCCTCGCCGGTTTCAAAGCTGACCGACACCTTGTCCTGATGTGATGCCGTACCGGTGACCTTGGCAATAGCGGCGGCTTCAGCCTCAGTGACATCGGTTCCAGCCGGGTTGCGATAGGGCTCGGGAGCCTTGTGGTCTTTGAGGTAGGCAAGCATCTCTGACTTCATGGACTGATGCACCTCGGGGTACTGGGCACTGACGTCGGTTTCCTCGCTGAGGTCTTTGGGGGCTCCGGCTTCATCGTAGATTTGGTAGAGCTCAAGGGTTGGCTTGTGGTTGCCGCCTCCTTTAACTCCGTAGTTTTTGACCAGCTTCCATGGGCCCTTGCGCATGGCCACACTCATCTGGCTGTCCATAGGGAAGTGCCAGAAGATGGCCTTGCGCTCGCTGCCGTCCGGCAGGATGGTGGCTTTTTGCGCGCCGTGGAGGTGGTCATGGATATTGCAGCCGTCCAGCTCAAGGGAGGGGTCTTCCTTGGCTCCAGCGATCTGCATGAAGGTGGGAAAAAGGTCGACGATAGAAATAGGCGTGTGGCATTGCGTACCGGCCGGCACACCGGGTCCGAGCACGAGGAAGGGAATACGTACCCCTCCCTCATAGGTGTTTTGCTTACCTCCTTGGAGGGGTGAATTGTCCGTGTAGGGAAGAACACCCCCGTTGTCTGAGTCGAGGATGACGTAGGTGTTCTCGATGAGTTTGTGGCCGGGATTGCGGGGGTCATCAGTTTCCTCAAGTAGCGTGATGATTTGGCCGACAAAATAGTCCACGGTATCCACCATACTGGCATAGTAGGGATTCGTGTGGCCGTAGTTTTTACCTCCTGATCGATCACGCAGGAAATCCGGGTCTGCGGGAAATTCGAGGCCCATTTTCTTCAGGTATTTTTCAAACCTTGCCCTGTCCCGCGTCTGGATGGGGCCGTGAACGAAGTAGGGCGCGTAGTTGAGGAAGAAGGGTTTGTCGCTGTGCTTCTTGATGAAGCCCAGAGCCATGTCCTGAGGTTTATCAAAGGGGCGCCCATTTTCATCGAGCTGGTAGCGGTCATCTTCTGCAGCGGTAGCAAAGCCGGTGAGGCGATCGGGTTTCATCGCCGACCAGGAACCAAAGAAGGTGTTTTTCTTTTGCTCTTTGGGATTCCAGAGGTCTTCGTCGTTGTAGTACTTGTGACGGCCATCTTTCTCGCTGAAGCCAAAGTGGAAACCCTGATCAAGCGGGAACGGATAGCCGGCATGCTTTCCTCCGGCGTGCCATTTGGCGATGTGTCCCGTAAAGTAACCGGCCTTGCCGAGAACATCGGCGATGGTGGGCTCACTGTCGGGTAAGCCGTAAGCGTAGTAGGGCGAGATCATATTGGTCTCGGGCCTCCATGGCCGGGGAAGACTGCCGCCCATGACGTGATAGACGCCGGTGTTCGTTGGGTATTGGCCGCGGAGAAAGGAGACGCGTGAGGGAGCGCAGGTGGGAGCTGGCGAATACGCCTGAGTGAAGCGACGGCCGACGCTAGTCATGCGATCCATGTGGGGTGTCTGGTAAACGGGTTTGCCATCTAACTTGTGGGAGGCAATGTCCTGCCAGCCGAGGTCGTCGATCATGATATGCACGATGTTGGGCCTTGGAGTTCCGCTGGCATTGATATGGTAATTACCCTTCGAACTTGTTTCTTCGGCTGTAGCAGCAGGAGCAGTAGGATTGGCAAGCACAGATCCGAGGGGGAGTGTTGCTGCAAATAGCGCGAGCCCAGTGTTGGTTTTCATCATTAAATTTATAAGTTTAAGGTTAGAATTAAGATTCGATAGCGGCAAAAACAGAGAGGGCGTTGCTGAGCGTTTAAGGCACTTTTGATGTGATTCGTTTGATTTGATTCTGTGTCTCTCTCCTGTAAGAATATTGCAGGAGAACATTCCAGGAGAACAAAGAGCCTTACTGGCTGACCCTATTCTGAATCTTGAGCCACGTGGCGGCTTCTGAACCAGTCACAGCCACCCATGCCGTGACCTACTTTTTCTTGGCAGGCTTCTTGCGTTTTTGCACCGCGCGTCCGTCAGGGCCGAGCTCAGGCACCTTACCTCCTGGCTGGGTAAGTAAGTCAGGGGTGGGTAGCTCGACCTGCTCTGGCCACTCCGGCCGGTTCAGGTTCTGGTTGAGTATTTCCTGAGTGATTGATTCGGATATTATGCCGTCCTTGGGAACCTCTACTTTGCTCACCCAGGCGATGGTATTAAGAATCAGCTTGCGGTAATCATCGATCGCCCAGTTGCGGTGGAAGTGACCACCGACAAATCCTGCACCGCGTGGTGCGTCTGCAGGGTCACGGCACCAGATTAGGGATTGGGCAGTGCCCAGCTTGTCCGCCGCGTCCTTATTCCAAAATTTGGAGCTGCCATAAGTGACCATGTTTTCCGGTGTGGGAGTACCGGTGGCGAGTGGGTAGCAGTCCTTGCAGCTCTTATCAAAACTGAGATTCCAGTAGAACTCATCAAAGGCCTTAATCGAGCCGCTCAGGCCGCGGGCAACGGGATGACCATCCTTGGGCACCATGTCGGCAATCCAGCTTGGGTTCACGGAGAAGGCATCGGCGAAGTAACCGCCCATCCACTTGTTGTAATATTTCTCCCCGACTTCCACGGTCGGGTGCACACCGTAGTGCATGAACATGAGCGCCGTGCCTTGTTTATACTTCTCATCCAGCACGGCGTATTTGTCACCGTAGTTACCTCCGGCATCTGCGTAGACAATCACCGTGTCCACGCCCTCCAAGCAGGACTCATCTTCGGGCCAGTTGAACCAGTGGACTTTAGCTACCACAGGCAGACCACTCTCATTAAGTGCCTTGGCCAGCAGCAGGGATCCCGCCTTGTATTCGTGAATGCCGTGGCGGTGGGTTGTGCTTCCGGCGATGAAAAGGATGCGTTTTTTACCGGTGGTATCACCCCACTCAATCTTGGGCGCGTTCTCATAAGTGAGACCTGCCTTGCGGTCATTCAAATCAAACTTCACAGGTTTTTTGGCCACAGGCTTTTTCGCCGTTTTTTTGGCAGGTGCGGGATTAACAACCGGGATGCCCGATGGTCTTTTCTTCACAGCTGCGCGCTCGTCATTGTCCTTGGGCGCACCTTCCTTGAGATAAGCGACAATATCGGCCACCTCTTGAGCCGTGAGGCCAAGCTGACCGGCAGACATCATCAGAGACTTGCTCAGCTGGGTGGTGGATTTGATATCCTTGCGGCTGATATTCACCTCACCTCCGCCCATGACCTTGAGGATGGATGACCCCCCGGCGAAAAGGGAGAAGCCCTGGATAACGTGCCCCTTCTTGGTCACAATCTCGGTGGCGTCATAGCCGTGGGCAATGCCCGCGTTCGGGTCAATGATGGCGGTGGCAATCTCATCAAGGGCGCGCCCCTGGCCCCAGCCGTCCAAGGCGGGACCAAAGTCCACGCCCATGCCCCCGACCTGGTGGCACATGTAACAGCGCGCAATGGCCATCTGGCCACGGGCAGCATCTCCCTTGAGGGCGACCACCTCTTTGACATCGAGTTTGATGATCTCCGGGCCATCGACGGGAACCTTGTAGTCCTGGTCACCCTTGAGCTGATTGGGCTTCTTGTTGAGGCCCTTCATCAGACCGGTGAACTTTTGCCAGACGTGGCTGCCGCGGTTGTGCAGCCACCACATGGCGAGTTGTTTGGTATCCTCAGGGCCACTTTCAGCAATATCGACCATGGCGAGTGCCGCCTCCTTGGCCGGGATGAAGCCCAGAGCGGTAAGCGCGTCCTTGCGCTCGCCCAATGGTAATGCACTGGAAAGTCCACGCACCTTGAAGGCCGCGGCGGAAGCATCCGGATGCAGGCGCCAGGCGAGCTTTGCCACGGCGGGTGACCACTCTACCGGGTCCTCAGAGGCATTCAGAGCCTTCAGAATGCGCGGGTAAATCGCGGCCTCCTTGCCGGAACTGGCGGTACCGATGGCCTCGAGATACCAGCGGTCCTCACCCTTATACTGAGAGGCCAATTCCACAATGATCTCACCACAATCCTCAAGGGCCATGTTACGCAGCGCGAGCGCCACCTCGCGGCGCACGGCAATGGAAGGGTCCCCTGCCAGAGCCCTGGCATGCTCGAGCAGCTTGTGCTCCACAAAGCGAAGAGCGCGGAAACATACAATACGCATCTGTGGATCCGTGCTGGACTTCAGCAAGGCCTCGACCTCGGCAATACCCTGATCACCGAGTTGGGCGAGCAACCAGACAGCGCGTGCCTGGATATAGGGGTCCGAGTCAGCAAGCAGCGCCTTGAGCGCAGGTAGCGAGGCCTCCCCTGCCGCCTTGAGGCGGGTAAAGCCGGCGTCACGCACGTTGGTCGCCGGGCTTTTAAGTGAGGCGATCTGGCCCTCGACGGTATTGATGTCAAACTTGGGCGGGCGTGGGTTCTCTCCCTTTCTGGTAATGCGGTAGATGGCTGCCGCGTAATCCAGATCCCTCATGGCGTGGCCGCCGACACCGGGGTCAAACCAGTCAGCCACGTAGATGGCGCCATCCGGTCCCACACAGACATCCGAGGGGCGGAACTGGTTGGCCAGATTGGCCTTGTTCTCGTGCCCCTTGGGAAATTCATTCGCCCGCTTGGAGCGGAAAAAGTCAAAACGCTCCAAGGTAAAGCCAGCCCCATCCGGCTTGGGCAGGTAGCCGAAGATCACATTACGTGCCGCCTCGCCAGAGAGCAACAGACCGCTGTAGTCATCCCCCAAGCTGCCGTTCTCATAAAAACAAATCCCGGTGGGTGAACCCGTTCCGTAGACATCCCCCGCGGGGATCGTGCCCGGATCTTCCTGGCGCCACTCCGCGATGGGTGCGGACTGTCCTGGGCGACGCTCGGTCTGCCACTTACGCGTACCATCATCCGATACAAAACCCAGGTTACCATACTCCATCAGCCAAGTTGTGCGGCAAGCGGGCGGGTCGTCATTGTCGTTCTGGAACACATCACCAAAGGAGGTCACTGTCTCCTCATAGCTGTTGCGCATGTTGTGGCCGACCACCCGCAGGCCTGTGCCATCCGGATTGACTCGTAGCACCACGGCCCCGACGTAGATGTGGCCGTCATCACTCTTCAAGCCCGGCTTGCCACCCTGAAGCGGCCCATCATCAGTCACCGAGGGGGAGCCTCCCTTGTAAACACTGCCAACGCGCAGCGTCCAGCCGTCCTTGTCCGTGACAATATGGCTGCCGGCATTACCGGCGTTGAAGTACCACTGACCACTCGGCCCAGTCGTGACCGCGTGCAGGCTGTGGTCATGATCCTGACCACCAAAACCGGTTAGCAGGGCCTCTTTTTTATCCACCTTGGGATCAAACACCAAGTCCCGGTTGACATCCGTGTAAACGAGCAAATTCGGCGGCTGGGAAACCACCACCTGATTATCAATCACCGCTACTCCCAAAGGGGCGATCAGCTCCGGGTCCTGGACAAAGACATGGCTCTTGTCCGCCTTACCGTCTCCATTGCTGTCTGTGAGCACCATGATGCGATCTCCCTCCGGCACCTGCTTGAAGCCCTTGCTCTCGTTGCGGTACATTCGGTAATTCCTACCCTCGGCCACCCACACTCTGCCCTGGGCATCGACATCCATGTTGGTCGGGTTGTAGAACAGTGGAGAAGTCGCCCAGAGGGTGACCTCAAATCCCTCAGGAACGACAAAGTGGTCCGCAGGAACGTGGGGCATTGGCTTGGCATGGGCGTGCCCAGCAAGCATAACAAGTGTAGCAGAAAAAAGGATACGTTTACTGAGGTTGTTCATAAATAGATTGATTGAAGTGGCAGTGGCCACATGGGTTTGCCTATGAGGGTTTACATACGTAGGTAGAGTATAGAAACTTACTCGACAAGCCGCCAAATGTCATCCTCCGGAATGGAGAACGATCCCCGCAGGCTGTTTTCGAGGTAAAGGTTGAGCTGCTTAAAGTTAGCTGCGCGTTGCTCGCTGGGCTTCTGTGTCAGGAACAATGGCCATTGAGGCTGGCCCCAGTAGCTGTGTGGATACTGATCTCCGTCCCGCTCAATCTGTAAAATCCCCGAGGTGTATCGGTTACCCATCTCACCGAACAGGATATCAATCTGAACCGGCTCGTCACCGAGCTCGATCCACTCACCAGAAGCGATGCCCGCCTTAGCATTAAAACATGGAAACGCCGGATGCCGCTGACTCTTGACCGCAAGCTCCTCCCGCAACGCGGTATCAAAACGGGAGCCGTTGAACACCGGTTTGCCATTGATGGCCACCAGCAGGTAGTTATCCGCATAACCCCAGAAACGGTAACGGCCGGGCTTAGGTGCCTTAACCTTACCCTGATACCACATCATCCAAGACTTATGGTGGCTGGCATCTTCTGAGCGAGCGTAGTCGGCCAATTTGCCGTGGGCCCCGGCAATGCCGTCAAAGGCGAGCGTGTGCCCCTCCTGCAGGCCAGCTAATGCAGCCTCATCACTGAATCCCCCCTCCACTAAGGGCAGGAAATGAGCTCCCATGTGATCCACCAGCGGGAAGGTCCTCGCAGGCAAATTAGTATCGTTGCCAAAGGCAAAAAAGCGACCTCGCAGGCTGTCCTTAGTGACAGCTCCCGGCATTGGGGCGGAAAAATCAGGAAGCCCCTCAAGCATACGACGTTTGACCTCCAACTTACTGCCCTTGCTGAAGCTAGCGACCTCCCCCTTCTCCAAGGCCAGTTGCTCACCACCCGGGGTATCCTCAACCAGGATTTTGCCATCGAGTACCAAGACCTGTGATAAGGTCTGTGATTGCCGAGAATGCGTACTGACCACAAAGCTGGTGCCCAGATCAATGATCTTGCGCTCTTGAGTCTCCACCTCAAAACCAACCCCCTGAGGTGGCACGTGCAGCTTGAGCTCACCACTCTCCAGCTTGAGCGCAGTATTACTGACTACCGTCATCTTGAGTGGTGGCACCGCGATGACATGCACATCGGTCTCACGGAAAACCAGCTCCAGCAGCCCCTGCTCAAGTGCTAGAGTATCACCCGGCTTGAGGCTGCTATCGTCAGCCCCCAAGGGCACGCCATTGAGGAGAATATTTCCCTCCTTGCGGATCAGATAGGCGGCTGTGGACTTGATTTCTGCGATGGCCTCCGCCTTGGTCTCCGCTACGCCCTGTGCCTTGGCCTCTGCTTGAACCTCGGATTTGACTAGTGCCTTCTGCTCAGCAGAGTCTTCATGCCAGCCCGGGGAAACAAACCAGGAAACCACCAAGCCTATCAACAAACAGGCGGCCATTGCCACCCATGCCATTCCAGACATCCCCTGCTTTTGAGACCTTTGTGCCTCTCCATCTTGCTCAAGCCAGCCAAGCACATCCTGGGAAGTGGTGCCGGTGTCAATGTAGTGCCATTGTAGAGCAGCATGGTCATGGAGAAACTGCGCAAAAATCCTGCGCGCCTCGGCATCATTGCGTAAGATCTCCTCAAGAGCAGCCAGCTGCTGCGCATCAAGCCTCTGGTCTACATACGCGCTGGCGTATTCCAAAAGCTCTGATGACGGTTCGTGTTTCATGTTCAATTTACTTACTACAATGCTTAGGTTTTGCTCTCATCGAGCTCCATTTTCACACAATCAAAAAGTGCCTTGCGTATCCTGAAGAGCAACTGATAAACGGCGGTATCACTCCGCCCCGAGGTCCCAGATATCTTCTCAATCGATACCTCATCACGATAGCGCATCTCCATGATTTCACGATGTTCGGGTTTCAACTTAGCGAGACAGTTTTTGAGCGCAAGCTCACGGTTGATCCACTTTTTCTCCAGCATCTCGGAGTCCATCTCAGCATCCAGCATGAGCAGGATGTCCTCATTGAATTCCGCGTGCTGATGCTTTTTGGCCCGCCTGCGATAGGCAAAAATTTGATGCAGCAATATCTTGCGTGCCCAAGCAAGGAAGTTCGTCCCCTCCGTGAAATTGCCGAAGTTGCGCCACATCACAATCTTGCCATCCTGGAGAATGTCCTGCGCATCTTGAAGCGGCTGGACCAGCCCAGTCACATACACAGAAAGGGTGCGCTCATGCTTGTTGAGCAAATGCAAAAACTCCTCCGTCCTCTCGTCCTGAGAGAGCTCGGCATCGTTGTTGTCATCCTCTTCTCGCATTCTCCCTAAATAGTACCTTAGCTCCTTAATTTAACAGTAAAAAACAGACATCGGACAAGGATGCCAAACTTGCCTAATAAACTAGACACAAAACACCCCTGGGAAGTGTTCCCCAGAGGCATTGTGATCATGAATGACATATGAGATACTTGGAATTCTCACATGTAATTCGACTCAACTTGCCTTACCTGCGGCGGCGTAGAGCGAGTGCCAGACCACCGAGGCCGAGCAGTGCTGTTGAGCTAGGCTCGGGGACGGCGTAGGCTTCTAGGACGAGGTCGCCGCCACTGAGCTTAATCTGCCAATCCCATGATGGGCCGTTGGTGAAGCCGCTTGAATCGAAGGAGAACTTATCAGCGCTAAAGTCGGTGATGCCACCTGAGGCAGAGGCAATGATGAAGCTGTAGTCAACGTCGCCTGGGTTGCCCTTGGTCCAGGTGTCAA
>Ga0206128_1003025_pt1 | contig 14494 bp, 12 predicted proteins | sample Helgoland_Spring_7_FD_148601 | JGI IMG/M metagenome (GOLD analysis project Ga0206128, IMG submission 148601) | Pelagic subsurface seawater microbial communities from Kabeltonne, Helgoland, North Sea - Helgoland_Spring_Bloom_20160426_1 | ecosystem: Environmental > Aquatic > Marine > Epipelagic ... | reverse complement strand
CTGCAATGACGCCGTTAACCGGCAGGTCAAGTGGCTCGCCACGTTCAACCGAGCTGTCGAAGACGCGGCCATCTTCAAAGGTGCCGTGATAATGCGCGCTGACCACATCGGTGGGCCCAGGCGTTGCCCCGTCTCCTGATGCGAGTATTTCGTATTGCAAACCGGATGCTGTTGTAACCCTATCGCTCATTGTTGCCTACCTCTTATCGTGTGTCTGGTTCGTATGTTCTAGTTTTAGGCCGACGCAGCGAATGCTTGACGATGACCTGCTGAATCCGCAGTGCTGAGTTTGCTCTAAAACGGCATCCTGCAATCTTATCGCATCTTGAGTCGCGCCTTGTACTGAATCCGGCCGTGCTGGATCCCTAAACCCCAACTTTTCTGAAACGGGGCGCACTACCCGCGGATTCAGAAGAACCGGCCCTATTTTTGAGGCGAATCTCTCATGTATTGTATTGTTGCTGCAAGGTTCTGACTGCCGGCGCCGCCGGCAACCGCCCCGGAGAGTATTTGAGAAACGGCATCAACAAGATCGAGATTTTTTGGGCCCGGCCGGAAACTATTTGAAGCATTTTCTAAAGCAGCTTGCCAAACCGCCAGTGAGGCCTCTGTTTGGCTAAAATCGTTTAGCGCAATGCTGTGCGCCAAGGCTTTGATGCTATGGCCCGCACTGCCAAAAATCGGCGCAATCATGTCAGCATAGGTTTCGATTGAAACACCCGTGCCTTCCAGGGCGTGAATACTCTGCACAACCGCGAGCATTAAAGTCACCGTGGGAAAAATGACGGCAAAATCCAACGTTGCAGGCGCCGTTATGTTATCGCCCAAGTACTGACTCGCAGGGCCAAGGGTTAGAACGACGTCTTGCGCCGACGACCAGGCGGCCTCATGCCCGGCAACCAGAAGTGCGCATCCGGGGCTGCCGATGCCGCTTGGATACGCCAAAATGGCGCCATCTAGATATCGTCCGCCGCGCTGCGTGACCCAGTCTTGCAGGTTGCTCGCTTCGTGCGTTGAGCCGGTTGTGAGTTGAATGAGGGTTTTGCCCGTTAAGTCAGAGCAGGTGCTCAAACCGCGTCGAGACGCTTCGTAGTTGTTTAGGCAAACCAGGATGACCTCATTGGCTGCAATGCCGTCGGCGATTGCGTGCGCGAGGGTGGCCCCGGCGTCTAATAAAGGGGTCGCTTTTGATTCGGTTCGGTTCCAAACCGTGACGGGGTAGCCTTTGCCGAGGAGTGTTTTAGCCAGTGCGGCGCCCATGTTGCCGAGACCCATTACAAAAATATTCTGTGACATGCGAAATAGCTCCGAGGCTGGTCGATTTGAGTGATGGCCTCAAAATAGCACGGGTTGCGGTTAAATTGGGTGGCTCGCCGCATTGGCGGACATTTTTAACGCATTGAGTTTCAGGTGTTGCCAGGGGCAATGGCTGGTTCTTGTCCGAAGCGGCGTCATAAGCCTGCCAAGCGTGGGAGACGCGGGCGAGCGCTCGCCGGCGCTGTTCGTCACCGCTGGGGTCTTATATAGTGCGATGGTAGATCGTTATAAGGACGCAACATGGCAACGCCGTTTCCAAATCACCCACAACTCAGGGGTAACTACGCACCCATAAACTTTGAGGCGCAGATTCAAGATCTGGTCGTTGAGGGCTCGATCCCGGAAGACCTTTCGGGCTCGCTTTACCGCAATGGGCCGAACCCCAAGTATGCCCCGACGGGGCCCTATCATTGGTTTGGCGGTGATGGCATGGTGCACGCGTTCCATTTTAACGAGGGCCGCGTTGATTATTTAAATCGCTGGATCCAAACGCCAAAACATCTCGCAGAGCTCGCAGAAGGCCGCAGCGTGACTCGGGCGAGACAACCCGATCCCGAAACCGGCAAGTTGGTGGCCGATAACGAGAACGGCCTCGCCAATACGCACATTCTCTGGCATGGCGATCAGCTGCTGGCTTTGGATGAAGGCAGCAAGCCCTTCGAGCTGACGCCGATGACCCTCGAGTCGAAAGGGTATACCGAGACCGGCAGACAGCTCTCGGGCGCCATGACGGCCCACCCCAAAATTGATCCTCAGACCGGGGAGTTGCATGGCTTTGGTTATATGACCGGCTATGCTGGCAGTCCCACGATGACCTACCATGTGCTGGATAAGACTGGTGCCTTAATCCGATCGGATGAGTTTGCGGCACCGTATCCGGCGATGGTGCACGACTTTGTGATCACCCAAGACTACGTGCTGTTCCCGATCTTTCCCCTGACCTTTGACATGGCAAGAGCTGCCAAGATCGGCTCGCCCTACGCCTTTGATGCCGCCCAGAGCACGCAGATTGGCGTGTTGAAGCGGGGGGCACCGGTTGCTGACATCCGCTGGATCGAAGGGCCCCTGTGTTTTGTGTTCCATTATTTGAACGCTTGGAATGACCGCGATCAGATTACCGTCGACACCATTGAGTTTGCGGTGGCGCCGAATTTCCCGTTGGCGGATGGCACCTTGCCGTCCTATGCTGACGCGCAAGGCAAACTGGTGCGCTGGCATATCAACCTTAAAAACGGTGTGGTTCGGCAAGAGCCGGTGTTGGATGTGCCCTCGGAGTTTCCCCGTATGGATGAACGCCATGCTGGCAACCGGCATCGTCATGGCTACATTGCGGCGGCCTCTACCCGGCAACGCGGTGATAAAGGGTTGTTCCATGAAATTACCCACATTGATCTCGATTCAGGCAGCACGCGCACCTGGGATGCGGGGGTTGGCAATGGCGTATCAGAACCGGTTTTTGTTCCGGCCTGTGGCGGCGCGGCAGAGGGCGTTGGGTGGTTGCTCGCGACCGTTTACAAACACGACGCCAAGAGTTCAGATCTTGTTGTTTTGAATGCCGAGGCGGTCAATGACGGTCCGGTTGCCACCATTCGTCTGGATCACCGGATCCCGTTTGGGTTTCATGGTAGTTGGCGGCCCAATTGAGCGTTGATCCTAGTCATGCTGAAATGCTTTACCGGGTTTCGGGCGCGGGGCAGGTTGTCTGACTGGGTTTTTGCTACAGAAAAGAACACGGTTATTTTAGGATTAATTTCCCGGCAGGAGTGACGCGCGATGTGGGTTTATTGGGTTGCGAGTGTTTTGCTGTCAGCCGGGATTGGCGGCCTTTTGGGAAGGCGCGTCGGAAAGGCGCGTGAAGGCGTCATGTTAGGGGTGTTGCTCGGGCCGATCGGTTGGGTTGTGTTGTTCTTTCTGCCGAAAGGACTCAGGCCGCAGAATATCGGATATTCGGTGGTGGTCATCCTTTTGGTGATCCTCGCCTTGCTGGTCATCAATGCGCTCGTGCGTTGAGGGTTGGTGGTTGTGCGGCTCGCGATCAGCAATGGCCGAGTTTGACGCGGATTGAGGCCCTGGGCCGTGGTGGATCACTCACGGTTGTCGCCCGTCAGGCCGGAATCAAGTGATTGTGTGGCATCAGAGATCGATCTAAAAATTATGTTTAAAAACAAATACTTGTTGTAAAAAATTAATGTAGTAAGTAGATTTTTAGAAGGAAGGTATAGAAGGAAGACTGAGAAGGAAGACTGAGAAGAAAGACTTAGAAGGAGGCTTGAGATGAACAGTGCGAAAGAGATTATTGAAACATTCTGGCGGATTCAAGATGAAGGCGATTACACCAAAGTGGTGGACCTTTTTGCTGAAGACGCGGTGTTGGTGGATCCGTTTTTTGGCACGTTTGAGGGTAAAGCGGCGATTGGCGAATTCATGAAAAAAATGAATGCGGAGATGGGCGATCGGCAGACCAGCTTCGTGGTGCGCGAGATCGACGGCGGCGGGGACGTGGCCTGGGCGCAATGGACCGCCAAAACCCCAGCGGGCGAGATAGATGGTTGCGGCCTGTATCGCGTTCGAGATGGCCTGATGACGTATTACAAAGATTATATGAACGCGCCCACTAGCCGGTAAAGGCGGCTGGCGGCTAAGCCATCAGCCGATGTCGGACGGACATAAAACACCTTCAGCACCCGCTAAGGCCAGCAAAAGGACCGATTGGGCCCTCTGCTGGATGCGTAAAGCGTGTTTAGTACAGGGTGCCTAACGACGCTGAATCCCAATCAGCCAGTTCATCGTGACGGCCTTCTTTGATCTTCTGCGCCCAGTCTGGGTCCTGGAGCAGGGCCCGGCCGACGGCAATCATGTCAAATTCACCACGAGCGAGTCGTTCGACCGCAAGTCCAATGGGCTGGGTCTTAGAGGCTTCACCCTGGAAACTGCCGATGAAATCGGAGGACAAACCAACCGAGCCTACGGTAATCGACGGCAGTCCGGTCAGCTTTTTACACCAACCTGCGAGGTTTAAGCCGTGTTCACCATCCACTTCTGGGTATTCTGCTTCCCACCACCGGCGCTGGCTGGCGTGCAGCACATCGACGCCTGCATCGACAAAAACCTTTAAGAAAGCCTCGAGCTCAGCAGGAGTTTCCGCCAGACGCGCACTGAAGTCTTGCTGCTTCCACTGCGACCAGCGCAAGATAATCGGCATGTCTTCGCCGACCTGGGCGCGGCACTCGGCAATCACCTCACCCGCAAATTTAGCGCGCTCAACCAAACCGCCGCCATATTGGTCAGCGCGTGTGTTCATCACCCCCCAAAAGAATTCGTCGATTAAATAGCCATGGGCGCCGTGTATTTCAACGCAATCAAACCCCAAGCGTGCGGCATCGCCTGCTGCATTGGCGTAGGCCATGACCATATCGGCCACTTCGCTTTCGGTGGGTTCGGGCTGCACTTGTGAGCCGGTATGGGTGCGACCGGACGGGCTGTCTGAGGCGGCATCGGGTTCCGGACCCGTACCGGGCTGACGCATCATGCCCACATGCCAAAGCTGCGGACCGATTTTTGCTGGGGTCTCATGCGTGGCTTCGACGACATTTTGCCAGCCTTTTAAGGCCTGCTCCGCATGAAAGTTGGGCACTCTGGGGTCGTTGGATGCACCGCCCCGACCGACGGTTGTGCCCTCGGTGATCAGCAGTCCGACGTCTGCGTCGCCGCGACGCTGGTAATAGGCAGCGACGTCTTCACCAGGAATACCGTCGGGTGAGAAGGAGCGGGTCATGGGCGCCATCACGATGCGGTTTGGCACGGTCATACCGCGAATGGTCATGGGTTCAAATAAAGATGCGATGTCAGACATTCTGGGGTCCTTAATTGTTCAATGGGGTCATTCAATTCGAAATCGGTCCGTCACGTCAGGGTTTAGCCAGCGCATAAAGCCCCTTATTGAGGGGCGCCCGATGACGGCTGAGGCAGCATACCGGAGTCTAAGGGCGGGGCCAACTGCCGGGTCTATTGGGTCTGCCCCGACGCATAGAGACTTAAGGGTTGCGCTGGGCTGCCGACTGGGTTTAGCTCAGAGGGTTGCCTGTCAGGCATTGCAGTTGTTGAAGGAGGGGTCGATGAAATATGGCATGCTGTTGGTATTGGCGTTGACCGTTCTGGTGGGTTGTGAGCCGACTCAGCCGACCGACCAGACGTTGAGTGGCGAGACGCTGACCGAGTCTCAGCGGCTGAATCAGTGGCTGGACCGGGAGTTTGTCGCCTATTTAGACTTCAGCCCGATGTCGAAGACGCGACTGGGCGATAAAAGCGATTACGATAAATTGGATGACCCAACGGATGCCGCCGCAGATGTCCGTCTTGCTTGGCGCCGAAGCAGTGTTGCAAGCCTAAAAGCTGAGTTTGATCGTGCCGCACTGGACGCCGAAGCCAAGCGCTCTTATGACCTTTGGGTGTTGATGTTAGATCGAGCTGAAGCCGCGCTCGCCTATCGCAGGTATGAGTATGTGTTTGGTCGAAATGGCCCCCACACCGGCCTACCCAATGCCTTGATCAATTATCACAAGGTCGACAGCGCAAGTGATATGCAGGCTTATATCGCTAGGCTGAAAGCGTCAGCGGATTATTTTGATGCGTATTTACAGCGCGCAAAGCTTGCGGCCGCAGCGGGTATTCGCGCACCCTATTTTGATTATGACGTCGCGGTCAGTCAGATTCAGCGGGTTACCCAAGGCGCGCCTTTCACGGTTGAAGGCACCTCGGCGCTCTGGGCAGATATAACGGCGAAAGTGGATGCGCTGGTCGTTGCCGAATCGATAACGGCCGTCGAGGCGACAGCCCTAAAAGCGGCGGCAAAAACAGCGATTCTAGACGCGATGGCGCCGGCCTATGATCGGATCTTAGGCTGGCTCCATGCGGACCGCGATAGGGTTTCAGACACGGCAACCGGGGCTTGGGCTTTGCCTGATGGCGCCGCTTTTTATACCTACCGTCTGCAGCGGATGACAACCTTGCCGTTGACCGCCGAGGCCATTCACCAAACGGGGCTGGAAGAGGTTGCCCGGATTCAGGCTGAGATGAAGGCGATCCAGGCGTCGGTAGGCTTTGAGGGCAGCTTGCAGGACTTCTTTACGCACCTGCGCACGAGTGACGAATTTTATTTTGAGAACACGGATCAAGGCCGTGAAGGTTACTTGCAGCTAGCCCGGGACTTCATTAAAGGCATCGAGGCCAAACTGCCTGATTATTTCGGTATTTTGCCTAAAGGGCCGCTTGAGGTTCGGCGGGTGGAAGCCTTTCGAGAGCAAGCAGGTGGCGCGGCGCACTATATGCGGGGCACGAAAGATGGCAGTCGTCCCGGCGTATTTTATGCGCACTTGGCCGATATGCGGGCGATGTCGATTTTTCGGCTCGAGAATCTGGCCTACCACGAAGGATTGCCGGGCCATCATTTGCAAATTTCGATTCAACAGGCGCTAGACGGGTTGCCGCGGTTCCGAACCTACCATGGCTACACCGCCTACAGCGAAGGCTGGGGTTTGTACTCCGAATTCCTTGGCAAAGAAATGGGGTTCTACCAAGATCCCTATCGGGACTTTGGCCGGTTAACCGGTGAGATTTGGCGCGCCATTCGATTGGTCGTGGATACTGGGATTCACGCTAAAGGCTGGACCGAAGCCGAAGCGATTGACTACGCGCTCACCAACTCACCGCGTCCTGAGCCGACGGTTCGGTCCGAGGTCCGGCGCTATTTCAATATGCCAGCGCAGGCAACGGCTTATAAAGTGGGTATGCTGGAGATTCAACGCATCAGAGCGAAGGCCGAAGGGGCTTTGAAGGATCGCTTTGATATTCGAGATTTTCACGATCAGATCTTAGGCAGTGGGCCCTTGCCGATGCCCGTGCTCGAACGAAAAATTGACGACTGGATTGCTGCGAGTTTGTAGCAAGCAGGCGGGCCGCGGATTGGTAATCCGCTTACGCGCATAGGAGGCTATACTGCGACCCGGTTTGCAACGCAACCAATAACGACACTGACTTAAAACGAAAGCGAGGAATACCGTGACAGAGAACCAGACCCCAAACTTCATTTCGCTCGACGATGCCGCCGCGATGACCGAGGGCACGCGCATCACCTTCATTCCAGGCCTGCAGGCGCTGTATGCCGAAGCGCTCAAAAATATTTGTTACGCCAAAGGCATACCCGTCATTCGAGCGCTGCATCCGCAAATGGGTGTTGACAAAGTAACCGGAGAAGACCGACAAGCGCGCTTGTATGAACTCACGAGCCAAACCGGGCTGCCGACGATGTTCTATAACAAGGAGCGACCTCGCAATGTTTGGACTGAGCAACTAGCCCTTGCTGAAAGCATCGGCAGCGCGGGCAGCCCAACCTTGATTCCCGAAAATTATAAGCACCGAGTGGATATGTTTGGATTGTGCGCCATAACCCTGGCCGAAGATGGGCTGGTTTGGAATATGCGGATCTTGAACGATGGCGCTTTAAGTCGAAAGTATGGGTACAACGAGCACGCCAGCGCGGCAGCACCTGAAAAAATTGTTGAGATTATTTCGGTGATCGATGCCTGTCTGGATCAACAGGCGCAGCGCGGTTCTCAATATCTCGTAGGCGATGCGGTATCGGCAGCTGATATCTACTGGGCAACCATGAGTATGTGCATTACAGCAACACCCCCCGAGGTTATGCCGGTGACGCAGCAGAATCAGGGGATGCTCAAGTTCTTCGCGTCGAACTCGAAACGGCCTGAGATCGCGAAGGTGCTCTCGCCAAGGATCCTCGATCATCAGCGCTACATTTTAACGACCTATTGTGAAACCCCAGCGGTTTTGGGCGGCGATTTGTTATAAGAGCCGGGCCCCAGGTTCCGTGTTTCAGCTACGACCAAGACCTTATGGCTAAAATGCAAAGTAAGTCGCATCAAACGGGCTAGAGTTTGCCGACCGCCAGCAAGATAAGGTAGCCCGCGGTCACAACCGTGGGGATTACCGTGCCCAAAGTGCCAATCAGTCGTCCGGCAGTGACCCCAGAATTTGCTATCAGGGCTATGGCGTGCAACAGACGAGCGATCACCACCACGGCGCCCAATACCAAGACCCAAAGACCGCTGCCAAGCATGAGTTCAAGCAATAAAAGGCCGATTAAAAAGGTTGGGACGTTTTCAGTGAAATTGCCATGGGCTCGGATTTTACGCTCGAGCATCGCGTTATCACCATGGCCGATGAAAATATTAAGATCGCCCCGACTCTTGATCACTGAAAACATCAGCGCCACTTGTATTAGCATCAGACAAGCAGCACTCAGAACGGTGTAAAGGGGTAATTGCAACGCGATCGATTCCATAATGGGCCTCTGTTTTATTGCCTAAAAGTCTTAGGAGTCTCGCTGATTAACCTTTCACAGGCAAGTTCTGAAATCGGCAAGCCGGTACCCGTGTTGTGCACAAAATCTCGTGGCTGCTGTTAGCGACGGCCTTGGATATAGCCAAAAAATCCTGCTCGATTGGCTTCCATATCAGCGGCCACTTTTTGACTGATCGGGTCGGCCGCAAACCGGGCGTGCCAGCTTTCTAAACCCGGGATACGCGCATTCAAATTAACGCCCGTCAGGGCGCAGCCCATATTGGCAACGCTCAGTGCATAAAAAAGATAAATATCTGCCATCGTGAGTTCCTCGCCAAGGACAAAGGGGTCGAACGTTGCCAGCGCGTTGAGACTGTTGATGCCGCGATCAACTACGGCCACGACCTCAGCGATGAGGGCCTCGGGTGCCGGCTGATTGCTAAAGCTAAAAGGCAGTAATCGCCGGTTGGGCAGTTCTAAATACAACTCTGTCATGCGCATCAACTGTCGATTTTTGTTTCGAGCAATTGGCGTTGTTGGCAACAGCGGTTTGTCCGGATAGGTCTCCTCGATGTACTCGCACAACACGGAGGCCTCTGACAAGTGTTGGCCCTCGTCCGTTGTGAGGCTCGGCACTTTCAGCGCTGGGCTTAACTGGTCGTAGTCTTTTGCGCTGGGGTAAACAAGATCCTCTTCAAAGGGGACGCCTTTATACAATAAGGCATGCTTTGGCATGTTGTAGTAGTTGCTGTACGAGAAACCGTGAAGGGTGGGCATTGTTAAATCCTTGTATCAAATGTCTTCGTGTTGCTGTTCTAATCCGCATCGCGGATCGGTGGCGACTGCTATAAGGGCCGCGGTGTGGCGTGATCATACAGGCTACCTTGGGCTGCCGACACCAAAGAAAGAGGGGGGGCGCTCTGGATAGCAGCTGTATCCCGGTAAAATTAAACGCGAAGGCGGCTCCTGACTCCCGCAGGTTGATCTCTCAACGGCCGTTAGCTCGGTTTAACGCGTTGCTAGACGCGTTGCGATAAAGACGCCGCTTGGATCCCGACCCATGCAGCACCTAATGGGCTCGGCGTCTATTCTAGATCCAGGCCATCGAGCTGACCGTCGTCTCGCCAGGCGCGCAGCAACTTCATGTAAGCGCCAACGCCTTTGCTGTAGGTCTCGCGGCGCACATTGCGATAACGCTTTGACGTGCCTTCTTGATTGTAATAGCCCGGGGTGCAAGTGTCTGGGGAGCCGCCCAGCACAAACCCTCCGCCCTTGGTCTCTAGCTGATCGGCTATCCAGCGCTCCTCAGCATCAAGCGAGACGTTGGCTGACTGGATGCCGCGGCGGCTCAATTCGCTGATCGTGTAGGCCACGTGCCCAGCCTGAACGTCAATGCCGTGGGCATAGTTCGCGCCCAGCTGGAACACAAAACCGCCCCCGCACATAAATAGGTTCGGAAAACCGCTGACCATCAGGCCATGCATGCTGCGCATGCCCGCTTGCCAATGCTCGTAGATCGACTTCCCGGCAACGCCGAAAATCGGAATGCCGAGGCGGCGCTCATAACTTGAGGTAATCTCGAAACCGGAGGCATAAATAATGCAATCAACAGGGTATTCCTGACCGTTGGCGATGATGCCGGTTTCGGTGATGGCCTCAACGCCTTGGCTCGCGCTAACGTCGACTAATTCAACGTTTGGCCGATTGAACGTGTCGAGATAAAAGTCATTAAAGGTCGGTCGCTTACAGAACTGGTTGTAATAAGCCTTGAGCTTCTCGGCAACCTCAGGATCTTTAACGGTATCGTCGACCAGGCCTCGGATGGTCTCCATCGTTTTGAAATCGGCGATCTGCGCCAGACCCGATATCCTTTCTTCGCTCTGGGCAACTAAATCTTTCAGGTTACGGGTAAGCCGCGTCCAACCATCATCGACGAAAGCAGGATCGATCGGTCCGCCTAAAAAGGCCTCACCGAATTTCTTTTGCCGATCTCGCTGCCAACCCGGTTTGAGGCTCGCCGCCCAAGCTGGATCAGTCTCGGCGTTGTTGCGGACATCAACGGATGAGGGCGTGCGCTGAAACACATAGAGTTGCTTTGCGCTTTCACCCAATGCGGGCACGCACTGCACGGCCGTTGCCCCCGTGCCAATAATGGCCACGGTTTTGTCGGCAAGTCCTGCTAAATTGCCGGTTGGGCCGCCACCGGTGTAGTTGTAATCCCAACGACAGGTATGAAATGAATGGCCTTTAAACTGCTCAACGCCTGGGATCCCCGGCAGGCGCGGCCGATTGGCCGGCCCGGTGCCAAGGCAGATATGCCGAGCGCGCATGGCATCTCCTCGATTGGTTTTCACGAGCCACAGGGACTCGTCTTCGAGCCAGCGCAACTCGGTCACCCAGGTTTGAAACACCGCGTCTTTATACAGATCGAAATGCTTGCCAATTCTTTGGGCATGCTCGTAAATCTCTGAGGCATAAGAATATCGGAGTTTTGGTACGTAGCCGGTTTCCTCCAGAAGCGGCAGGTAACTGTAGGATTCGATGTCGCATTGAGCCCCGGGATAGCGGTTCCAATACCAAGTGCCGCCAAAGTCGCTCCCACTCTCAACGATACGGACGTCGCCAATACCGGCCTGACTTAACCGTGCTGCGGTTAGCATACCGACCCAGCCACCGCCGATCACGATGACTTCGCGTTGGTCTTTTAGGGGCGCCCGTTCGAGTGTTTCGCTGTAAGGGTCTTCTTCTAAATATTTATTGGCGAAGGGCGAATCGTGGGAAAGCTGTACAAACTGCGTTTCGGCATCGGGCCGGATGCGTTTTTCGCGTTCTTCGGCGTAGCGTTGAGCAAGGGCATCCGGGTCAAACCCGAGCGCCTCGCTGGAGAGCAGTTCGTTTGTTTTAGTCATCAAAAAATCTTCCCAGTGATTACCCTGACAACCATACCGCATCGCCAGTAATACTGACCAGTGCTTGGGGCACGGCGCTTGCTGGGCGCGTCGCACCATCATTCCATGCGCGTCTGGACGTCGGCGCCGGCTGCAGGGCAAGCGTTAGGTAAGAGCAGTCGCCAAGATGAGGTCTCGTTGGCGGTCCGCGCCCAGCTGGAAGGTATGTTCTCCTACTTCTAAAAAACTTTGCTGACGATAGAATGCAAGCGCCCTAAAATTTTTCTCCCAAACCCCCAACCACAAGACATCGGTCAAGGTTTTTTTCGCTTCTTCAAAGACCGATTGCATCAGCGCCTGCGCGGCACCCGTGCCATGAAGCGGTTGATCGAGATAAAAACGGAGAAGTTCGCTTGGCCACTTGGCTTGAATATCGCAGCTTGGGGCTTTGTGCCAGCAAAGTTGCGCAAACCCGCCCAGACGGCCATCGCGCTCAAGCAATAGGATGGTTTGGGTTTGATCGAGAATTTCTAAGGACTGTTGCGCTCGGCCGAAATACTGCGTGCAGTGCGCGTTCATATCCGCTGCAGAATTAACCGACGTGTAGGCATCTCTGAAGGTCTTTTCAGCGATTTTGGCCAGATCATCCACGTCGTCGATCGTCGCGACGCGAACACGCGTTATCGCTTTAGACGCCTTGGATCGGTCGAAGTTCATAGTAGGTCGCACACTCTACTGCTATTGCTACGGAATCAATGGATATTCTAAAGCTGAGCCAACTTGGGTGCCGCACCGATGTCTTGTAAAGACATCGGCTTCTAACCCCGGCTTTCGGGTTAGTTCCGGTCTACCATATCCTTGGCCAGATGCCGCCAAGTTAATAGGAAGAACAGTGCGCTTGCAGCATATAAGAGCGACATGATGACCATCGCTGACTGCAGACTCTGAGCGTAAACCGCCCCGCAGACATTCTGTAGATTTTCGCTCAACCCGCCGATTGCACGCGGATGGCACTGGTTTCGAGCCAATTCTTCTGCTGCAACACCGAGTTCAGCCGCGCCGCTGACAAAGAAAACGTCGGAGATAAACCCAATGAACAGCGGGCCAAAACCGTAGCCAATTAAATTCGCAATAAACAACAGTACCGCCGTTGCCGTTGCCCGCACGCGCATACTGACGACCCCTTGGCCGATGGTGTACTGCGCGGCGATATAGCCGTATTTCACAAAGCCGCCGATCATCAAGCAAATCGCGGCAAGTAAAAGGCTTTGCGTGGTAAAGGCAACTAGATAGAACGGGATCGACAAGGCCAAGCCGAGGGCCGGCACCCAGGCGATCGCGCCCGGATATTTTTTATAGAGTCTGGTTGCAAGCCAGCCGGTCGCGAAGGTCCCGATGGCCGCTGACAACGACACGGGTGTGTTGATCCAAATAGCCGCTTCACCGGTCGTGATTTCATGGGTGCGAACGAGGAAGATAGACTGAAACGAGGAGATGCCATAACCGCAGAAGGCGGCGACCGTTGCGCCACCGGTCATAAGCCAGAAGGCGGGCTTCGTCAAAAGTTCTTGTATCGCCTCGCGCAAGCTAACCCGGTCGGCTGATTGCGTGCCCTTGGGGTCTGTAAAGCCGCGGGGCGGCTCTTTCACGGTGAGTTTAAAAACGACCGCAATTAACACGCCGGGCAGGCCCACGACATAAAATGCGGTTCGCCAGTCGAATACGTCTGTAACCCAACCGCCTATCAGATTGGCAAACATCGTGCCGAGGGTCACGCCCATGGCGTAAACACCCAGCGCCTGGGACCGGTCACGCGGCGCATAATAATCTGCGATCAGCGAGTTGGCCGGCGGTGTGCAACCCGCCTCGCCAATCCCAACACCGACGCGACACACCAACAAAACCCAGAAGGCGCCAATGGTGACCGAGCCAATGGTGATTTCGGTTGCGAGCCCGCAGAGCACCGTCATGAGCGACCAAAGTGCTACGCAGATGGTCATAATCCACACGCGGTGAGCCGCATCCGCATAGCGCGCCAGCGGAAGACCCACGATGGTGTAAAGCAGGGCAAAACCAAAGCCGGTCAGTAGTCCGAATTGGGTATCGGACAGACCGAGCTCCGGGACAAGTTCAGGGCCGACGACAGCAAGTAGGCCGCGGTCGACGAAATTCATAATATAAATCAGCGTGAGGGCCGAGAGTACATAGGTTCGGTAACCTTTAGTTCCGTAGCCTGTATTTTGGTCGGGTGTTTCACCTGCCTCTGGTGCGGTTGCTGCTGTCATAAAGGGATCTCTTCAAAAGGGTTCAACAATAATCGATGGCGTCTACTGTAAATGTTTCAGTGCGCGTTGTCTGGCAAATCGTTGGTAAGAATGTGCGGCGCTTCGCCCTCAGCCAGAAAGGTTGTAATAAATAAGGTTTTAGATCGCGGCGAGTCTAGCCAACTCTCTTGCTCAGACGCGTTGTTGGCCGCTTACAAAATGCCCAAGCAGGTCACCTACAACGCGCGGGGCGCCTCACAACGCGGCCTAAAATGCAATTTCCGACAGCGCCATAATGCCAAGGATCATTGGCGTGGGCCATTTTTTGAGGGTGGTTGTCCGGGTTAGCAAAAGGGATGGATGCCGTGGTATTTTGAGGCCCGTTGAGTGATCTTGAGCTGCAGATGCAGATGTTTAAAATTTTAATGTTGTTGGTCGTGGTGATGGTGGGTCCCTGGACCGCCGCGATCGCGGCGGCGAGCCCACTGACCCGCGTGCTGTTCGTTGGCAACAGCTATCTGTACTACAACGACAGTCTGCACAACCATGTTGAGCGGATGGCCCAGGAGCGGTATCCGGATACGCCAGGCCGTTTATTTCAATTTAAGTCGGCAACCATTGGCGGGGCGCGACTGAAACATCACAACCTTGACTGGCTGCTGGCGCCCG
>Ga0206128_1003008_pt1 | contig 14563 bp, 13 predicted proteins | sample Helgoland_Spring_7_FD_148601 | JGI IMG/M metagenome (GOLD analysis project Ga0206128, IMG submission 148601) | Pelagic subsurface seawater microbial communities from Kabeltonne, Helgoland, North Sea - Helgoland_Spring_Bloom_20160426_1 | ecosystem: Environmental > Aquatic > Marine > Epipelagic ... | reverse complement strand
GGGGCCTTAATCCATCCTAGTTAACTAGGATCGCCTTAGTTGACGGCTTTCGCCTCAACCACGTCTTTCTGCACCGCACTTGCGCGCGCAATTTCGATCTGCCGCGGTTTCAGCGCTTCGGGCACTTCGCGGGCCAGCTCGATATGGAGCATGCCGTCTTCATGGCTCGCCCCTGTGACACGCACATGATCGGCGAGATGGAAGCGACGCTCGAACGCGCGGGTCGCAATGCCGCGATGGAGATAGGTGCGTTCAGTTGTGTCTTCCCCTTTGCGGGCAGAGACAAAGAGCGCGCCGTCTTTCACTTCGACGGAAAGGTCAGCATCGGTAAAACCAGCGACGGCGATCGAGATGCGATAGCCCTCTTCAGAGGTCTTTTCGATATTATAAGGGGGGTATGTGTTGGCGCTGACGTCGTTGGACATAACACGGTCCATCATGTCTGCGATTTGGTCAAAACCAATAGATGCACGGTGCATCGGTGCGAAATCAAAAGTACGCATGGGTCATCCTCACTTGAGCAATAACAATATGTTAGCGGCCTTCCCATTCGGGACAGACCAGTTCGCGCAGCCCATCATTGGCGCTGCGGTGTTATTGATTTGGGGAGGGGTTTTTCGGTTTCAAGAGGGGGATGAGCGGATTTTTTCAGGGCTTCACAAACTTGGCACCGGAAATTGCGCGACCTTCGATTGCATCTGCATTGCGGCTTTCTTGAGAGCCTGTGACGCTGAAACGTCCACGCCCCGCCGCCAATTCTGCGCGTAAACGCGCAAGCGGGCTTTCAAGTGCGGTGCCGAGCGAAACGGGAATTCCCTTCACTTCGGCCTTGGCAGAGACGACAGAAACGATCTTGGCTGAATCCCCATCCATCGTGAAAATAGGCGCACCAGAAGAGCCGAAATTTACGTCACATGACATGACCAGAACGCCCTTTTGGCGGGCCATGACGTGGCATATTTCTTGCAAAGATGGGGCCTCAGAGCGATCCAACGCATAAGAGACAACACCGATTTTGTCACCCTTTGCTGGGCGTTCAGCGGTTTCAAACGGGATGACTTGCGTGTTGCGAATGGGGCGATCAAGTTCGATCAATGCGAGGTCATTGCGCACGCGATCTGTCGTGGCAGTTCCATCATAGAGGTAGTCAGGATGCACCACAGCGCGGCGCACATTGCGGTATGCAGAGGCGCGGCCATCGCGCCAACCCGCTAGAAATTCCATAATCTCGTGATCAACACGCTCGCCCGTGTCGCGATCAAAAAGGCAATGCGCAGCGGTCAGCACAAGATCAGGGGCGATCAAAGCGCCTGTGCAAAACCCTTTGCCGGCCACATCAAGCCGCCCAACGCCTTCCCAACCGCGCGATTCATCGCCCGTGTTGAGACGTTTTAACCCGCTGGATTGCGCATTTGCGAAAGTCGCATAAGCAATTGCTATAGAGATCAGAAATACGATCCGCGTCATGCCGTCTCCAATTACGTTTCACACCAGATAGGCGTGACCTGCGGCATAATTAAGGCAATCAGCGCAAAATTGGAACGTCTGAGACAGGTTTCGTACTGTCCATCTTCGCAGGGCGCGGACCACCCGTCGCCCAGTCGAGTAATTCCACGGTATGTACCACAGGAACGCCCACAGCAGAGCCGATTTGCATCATGCAGCCAATGTTGCCAGCGGCGATCACATCAGGGTTTTTCGCCATCAAAGTGGTGACTTTACGCTCTTTGAGCTGCTGCGAAATTTCAGGCTGCATAAGGTTGTAAGTCCCTGCGGATCCACAACAAAGATGGCTATCTTTCGGCTCGACCACGCTAAATCCTGTATGCTTGAGCAAGTCTTTTGGGGCTGTCTTGATCTGTTGCCCATGCTGGAGCGAACACGCCGCATGATAAGCCACAGTCATTTCCGGTGCGCCGCCCGCAGGCAGGTCCAAGTCCTTCAGAACTTCGCTGACGTCCTTGGCGATTGCAGCAACACGTTTTGCGTCTGTTTCCAAAGGATCGCCCGCGAACATGTGACCGTAGTCTTTTACTGTGGTGCCGCAGCCAGAGGTGTTGATCACAATCGCATCAAGGCCGTCGGCGTCCATCTCGCGCTTCCATGCTTTGATGTTTGCTGCTGCCGCTGTGTGGCTCTCGGAGGTTTTACCCATGTGATGGGTCAGCGCGCCGCAGCATCCTTGACCTTCGGCGATGACAACTTCGCAGCCAAAACGAGTAAGCAAACGAATAGTAGCGTCGTTGATATCCGTATCGAGCGCGCGTTGCGCACAACCTGTCATCAAAGCCACACGTTTCTTGCGCGGTGCCAAAGGCGCAAAGCTTTGCGGATCGTCGTTACGGCTGACGGGCGGTACTTGTTTCGGCGCCATAGAAATCATCGCGCGCAAGCGCTTTTCAGGTATGATCCGCGAGAAGGGACGCGCCATTTTTGCGCCCAGTAGAGCGATCCGAAAGCGCGTGGGGTAGGGCAGAATACGTGCAAGCACCCAGCGCAGTGCGCGCTCACTCATGGGACGTTTGTAGTTTTCCTCGATATAACTGCGCGCGTGATCGACCAGATGCATGTAATTCACACCGGACGGACATGTGCTCATGCAGGCAAGGCACCCAAGACAGCGATCGATGTGTCCGACCGTTTTTGCGTCGGGTACGCGGCCTGTCTCAAGCATGTCTTTGATGAGGTAAATCCGGCCGCGCGGGCTATCGAGCTCATCGCCAAGCACTTGATAAGTTGGACAAGTTGCAGTGCAAAATCCGCAATGCACACAGGATCGCAGGATCGAATTGGAACGCTGGATTGCGGGGTCTTGCATCTGCACATCGCTAAATTCGGTCTTCATGACAGGCCCCCATCAAGCCGGGATTGAGCAAAGCTATTGGATCAAATCGCGCGCGCAAGTCTGCGCTGAGCTTGGTAATTGGCGCTGGTTCAGGATGAAAGCGGGCGCGCGTACTGAACGTGTCTGCGCTGGCGCGCATTAGCGTCGCGTGACCAGCAACAGTCATTTTTGCGCGCACATCTGTTCCACTGGGCATCGTCAGCCAAATCAACCCACCGCCCCAATCGAGCTGCGCTTGGCTTGGATTGAGTACACTCAAAAGGTCAGGGGCGTCACTGGGTTTGACTGATATACGCCACAGATCGCCTTGCGTGTTTTTAAAGCGGCGCGCATCACGAATATCGCACCAAATTTGAGTGCAGAGGTCTTGGTCATCCAGAGCTTCAATAGGCCCAAATTCTGCCAAAACACCAACAAGTTGCGCTGCACGATACCGTACAGAGGCTTCAAACCCCTCAAGTCGTAGCGACACGGCCCCGTTCACGTCATAGGCTGCGCCGGACACTTCAAAAGGGGAGCCAAGCGCGGCAGACATAGCAGCGACCGCACGCAAGGGATCGAGGCCTTTTATGCGCAAACACAGCTGCATTTCCACGCTCGGCAGTACCTTTATCGACACTTCACTTAGCACGCCTAAAGTCCCGTGCGCGCCACTCATCAGTTTCACGAGGTCGTAGCCGGTCACGTTCTTCATCACGCGACCACCATTCTTCACTACATCGCCCAAGCCATCCACAAACCGCACGCCGAGCATGAAATCACGGCATGCACCTGCGGAAATGCGGCGTGGGCCGGACGCATTTGACGCAGCCACGCCGCCAAGCGTGCTGGTGCCGCTCGTGCCAAGAACATCGCGCAGATCAGCGGGTTCAAAGGCCAGGCGCTGGTTCTCAGCGGCAAGTGCGGTTTCGATCTCTGCAATCGGCGTGCCTGCTTGCGCCACAAGCGTCAGGGCACCCGGCTCATAAAGCGTAATCCCGCAGAGACCACTGGTGTCGAGCACATTTCCATCGGGCAAGCCCATCAAACGCGTACCGCCCCCTTTGATTTGCAAAGGCGTTTTGGCATCGGCGATCAACTCTGCCAGCTCTAATTCTGACGTTGGTTTCATTCTGCTGCCACCTGCAATGCGCGACGCGTATCAGAGGCGTCGAGCGGGAAAACCTTCGCTGGATTGAGCAGCCATTTGGGGTCAAACACGTCCTTCACGGCCATCTGCGCATTGAGATCAGCAGGTGCATATTGCACATGCATCAGATCGCGCTTTTCGATGCCGACGCCGTGTTCACCGGTCAGACAACCGCCTGCTTCAACGCAAAGCTTGAGGATTTCGGCACCCATCGCCTCGCAGAGTTCCAGATCGCCTTCTTTATTGGCATCAAACAAAATGAGCGGATGCATATTGCCGTCGCCCGCGTGAAAAACGTTGCCCACATCAAGGCCGAATTCCTCGGACAACTCATTGATGCGGCGCAGAACCATCGGCAAGGACGACACCGGGATCGTACCATCGAGGCACATGTAATCGTTGATTTGCCCCATCGCACCAAACGCGCTTTTGCGGCCAAGCCAGATGCGAGAAGCCTCGTCACTATCGCGCGCTTCGCGGAACTCAACAGGGTTGTGACGCTCTGCAATTTCGCGAATGAGCTTGAGTTGCGCGTCGATTTCAGGCTCGGAGCCTTCGACTTCGATGATCAGAAGTGCTTCGCACAAAGGATAGCCCGCCTGCGCGTAATTCTCTACGACTTCGATCACGCGGCGGTCCATAAACTCAATCGCAACAGGCAAAACGCCCGCTTTGATGATGTCGGACACGCAAGCGCCAGCGACTTCATTGGAATCGAACCCGACCAAAACAGGGCGCGCACCTTCTGGTTTGTGCAAAATCCGAAGGGTCGCTTCGGTCACAACGCCAAGCTGCCCTTCAGAGCCGCAAATGACACCGAGTAGATCAAGCCCACCACTATCGAGATGCGCCCCGCCGATTTCGACGACTTCGCCGTCCATCATCACCATCGTGACCCCCATGAGATTGTTCGTCGTCACGCCGTATTTCAAACAATGCGCCCCGCCAGAATTCATCGCGATATTGCCTGCAATCGCGCAGGCGAGCTGGCTCGACGGGTCAGGGGCATAAAAGAAACCATCCTCCTCAACAGCGCCAGAAACGCTCAGGTTTGTGCGTCCTGTTTGGACGCGGATCACGCGGTTGGCGTAGTCGGTGTCGAGCACATCGTTCATCCGCGCGACGCCCAAGATGACGCAGTCCGCGGTTGGCAGCGCGCCGCCTGCAAGGGACGTGCCCGAACCGCGCGGTACAACAGGCACATTCATCTCATGGCATATGCGCAAGATTGCGCTGACTTCTTCGGTGGAGCGGGGGAGCACGGCCAAGAGCGGTGGGCATTTGTATGCCGTCAAGGCATCACACTCATAAGCGCGGGTTTCCATTTCGTCCTCGATGACCGCATCCGAGGGCAAGACTTGCAAGAGCCGCGAAACGAGTTCCGCTTTGCGTGAAAGTACGATTGGATCGGGGCTTGGCATGTCCATGGACGCGTCCTTTTCAAGATTGGTAATAAAATATAACCAATTTATTCTGTTGGCAAGCAATGATTGGTAAGCCTATGAGACAGGCATGGATATTCTCGATCGTCTCGCCCTTTTTTCCTATCTCGATTATAGCGCAATCGGGCTGTTGTTTATGCTCTGGCTGATGATCGGTTGGCGCATTGAGCATCCGTCGAAAAAACACGCGTCTGTGTCTGTTCTGATGGCAGAATATCGACGCGAATGGATGCGCCAGATGGTGACCCGCGAGCCGCGCATTTATGATGCGAAAATCCTCGCGAGCTTGCGACAAGGCACAGCGTTCTTTGCTTCTGCGAGTTTGATTTCAATTGGTGGCGTTCTCGCGCTGATCGGAAATACGGACCAACTCATTGGAATCGCCGATGATCTTACATTAGATCGCGATCCTAGCATCGTTTGGGAGCTAAAGCTCTTGGTCACGTTGTTCTTCGTGACAAATGCATTTCTGAAATTTGTGTGGTCCAACCGTTTGTTTGGCTATTGCGCAGTTCTGATGTCAGCGGTGCCCAATGATATTACCGACCCTCGTACTATGCCGCGCGCGATGCAGGCGGCAGAGATTAATGTCACCGCTGCGCGAGGGTTCAATCGTGGTTTGCGATCAGTCTACTTCGGATTGGCAAGCGTCGCATGGCTGGCGGGACCGATTGCTTTGATCGGGGCGAGCTTGATCACCTGTCTGGTCCTATGGCGACGCGAATTTGCATCGCAATCGCGCGACGTGTTGCTCTCTGGTGACGCTCATGGCGCTTAACACCCTTGTGATTGCCCGAATCGCAAATCGCGCTCTAGGGGTTAGTCATGAAAACAACAGCACACCTCATCGCGGCCTTGCTGGCCGCAGCACCCGCCTTTGCAGAGGCACCCAAAGTTACCAATGCAGTTGCGAAATCGACGGGCATGGGCTGGAATTTTAGCGTGACGCTAGAGCATCCCGACACAGGATGGGAACATTATGCAGATGGTTGGGAAATTGTTGACGCGACCGGCAAAGTGTTGGGGACGCGCATATTGCATCATCCCCACGTGAACGAGCAGCCGTTCACGCGCAGCTTGAACAATGTGATGTTGCCGGATGGCACGCGTGAAGTGTTCGTACGTGTGAAGTGCAATGAGGATGGTTGGAAAGACAGCGGCTACAAGATTTCGCTTAGCCGCTGAATTGTTCCTTTAACGCCGACCTTCGCGCAGCCACGCGGCCAAGATCAAACCAGACGCCAAAAGCAAGACAAGCCACGCTGGCAAGAGTGGGGTTTGGCGCACGTTAAGTGTCTCGTAAGCGCCGCGCGGCGTGATCCCGAGCCAGCCACGACCCGCTGCAGGACGTCCTTCGCGCACGGTTCGAATTGTCGGTATGCCGTCCTCAAGACGCGCAACGCCGCCGCGTGTATCATCGATCAAAGGTTGCAGCAGTTCAGCCGTCGCTATCGTTTTCTCAAACTCGCGCGGTGCTGCCGGTCCAAGACCGATGACGGTTTCATGGGTGCCGTCGTTTAGGCGGTAAAGCCCAATCTCGGCACCTGTGAATTGCGTTTCGAAGCGGCCGGGCGCGGTTTCACTCAAGCTTAGTTCAGTGGTGCTGCCATCTGGCGAAGTGACAACAACAGGCGCGGCTGTTTCTTTCAAAGTGCGGCGAGCAATGCGCATGTTTTGACCCGTGGCTTCAGCCAAGAGCGCGTCTTCCTCAAGCTCAGGCTCGCCCATCATCCAATGCGCAAGGCGGCGTAGGAGCTCCAGTTGCGGACCACCGCCCTCAAAACCACGGTTCCAAAGCCACGCATGATCAGAGGCAATCAGCGATACGCGTCCCTCACCCACACGGTTCAGTATTAACAGAGGTTTGTCATCCACCCCTGTCATGATCACATCGCCAGCGCTTGGTTCGACTTCGATCTGGCGCATCCAGCGGCCCCAGTTTTGTGTGTCGGGTAGGCCAGCAGTCACGGGATGGCGGTTGCCAAGATCGCTAATGGTGGGCCGGAACCCCTGTTCGATCACTCGCGCAGTTGGAGCGGCGGGCATGATTTCTGCCAAAGGCGAGCGGTAGATACTGTCAGCAGAGGCAAAGTCAGGACCGGCAGCAACCAGAACCGCGCCGCCCTCTTGCACATAGCGCACCACGTTATCGAGATAGATCGTCGGTAGAATGCCACGCCGCTTGTAGCGATCAAAAATGATCAGATCGAAGTCTTCGATCTTTTCCAAGAACAACTCGCGGGTTGGGAAAGCGATAAGCGAAAGCTCCGACGTTGGAACGCCGTCTTGCTTCTCTGGCGGGCGCAGAATGGTGAAGTGAACGAGATCCACAGAGCTATCGGATTTCAACAAATTGCGCCACGTTCGACCCCCTGGATGGGGTTCACCAGAGACAAGCAAAACGCGCAAACGATCCCGCACACCGTTCATCTGGATCAAGGCTGTGTTGTTACGATCTGTCAGTTCCCCATCAGCGCTCGGAACCGTGAACTGGATCACATTACGCCCGCCATGGGGCAGCGTTAGAGGCAACTCAATGTCTGCGTCGACAGGCACTTCGAAGCGCTGGGGCGGTCCACCATCAATAGAGATTTCGAGTGGCGCAAAACCCGTGCCAGCAGGGGCAGCACCCATATCTTCGATCTTGAGCGTGAGGGTGACAGGTTCACCAAGGATCGCGAAAGCGGGGGCGTTAGTGACGCTAAGGCGGCGATCCCAATCGCTGCTTTTTCCACTCATTAGCAAGTGAAGCGGGGCAGGCATGTCAGGCGCGCGCTCAAGATCATGCAAGCGACCGTCGCTTACCAAAAACGCACCAGCGATGCGCGGGGGCGGGAGTTCTGCGAGCGTGTCGTTCAAGGCGGTTAACAGCTGCGTTCCGGCATCGCCTTGCCCATCAGGAACGGTGACGCGTACAACGTCTGTGCCATCACGTTCCATGAGCGTCTGCTCCAAGCGATCTGTTGCCGTGCTAGATATTTCGGCGCGCTCCGCAAGCTTTTGCGAGGCGCTCTCATCGCTCACAATCACGACGATGTCGTTAAGATTGCCGCGCTCTTCGCGTTGCAAGTTCGGCCCCGCAAGCGCTGCGATGACAACGACACCACCCAAGGCACGAAGCCAAGCCCCGGCCAAGCCCCGCCACAACGCGAGTGCAAGACCCGCGAATACGACAACAGCCGCAGCGATCAAAAGCGCCAAAGGAACGAGCGGATCAAAGACGATTGTTTGGGTCATTGGCCGAGCCGATCGAGGAGGGCAGGCACGTGCACCTGATCTGATTTGTAGTTGCCTGTCAGCACATGCATCACAAGGTTTACTCCAAAACGGTATGCCAATTCACGCTGACGTTCGCCTGCGAAGCCACGCCCAATTGGAAAAATCGAATTGCCACGCGTGTCCATCGCCCAAGCCGCCGCCCAATCGTTGCCGCCAATCACCACAGGGCTGACGCCATCGTTGAGGTTGCGAAAAGGCATGCCCTCTATACGTTCAGCGTTCTTCGGCGCCGCTTCCACCCAGATATCGCGCGCGGTGTGACGACCGGGGAAGTCTTGTAGTAAATAGAACGTGCGCGTCAGCACGTGATCTTGCGGCAAGGGTTCTAGGGGCGGAATATCGAGTGGCTCGGCTAAAGCGCGAAGTTTCGTACCGTTCGGCGAGGACGCACCAAAGCGTGCAATATCAGCATCACGTGTATCAAACAGGATCATCCCACCCGAGCGCAGGTACTCATTCAACTTGGCATATGCGTTCGCAGAAGGGGTGGGCTGGCTAGGTGTAATTGGCCAGTAAAGCATCGGGAAGAACGCGAGTTCATCAGTTTCCAGATCGACGCCGATTGGATCAGCAGGCTCGATCGAAGTTCTGAAAAAGAGCGTCTCTGACAATCCGCGTAGACCCGCCTCTGCCGTGTTATCAATGGCTTCATCGCGGGTGATCACATAGCCCAACACCATTTCAGACGAGGCGGCGAGCGCAAAGTCGTCTTGTTGGGCATCAGCGGGCAAACCAAGCAACATCAGCGCACCCACGCCTGCGACCGCGCCACGTAGGCGTCCCGACATTGCGAGCGACGCGACGATATCTATCATCAAGAGCGCAAGTGCGAGCCCAAGAAGGATGCCCGCCAACGGTGTCTCCGGTTGAGTTTGCAAAGGTCGAATGTCGGTGCCGCTCGGCCAGTTTGCAGCACTCAATTCTGTTTCAGCACTTATCACATTGCGCGCGATACGGCGCGTGTTTCCTTCGTAAAGACCGGGCTGCAAATCAGGGCCAAGTACGTCGCTCAGCAAACGCTCGCCCGCTATCCCAGCGAGGCTATCCGCATTAGAAATCCGCCCAAAGCCATCCATGACGCTGATGGGCTGCCAGACGCTTCCGTCCAGATCACCCGCTTGTGGCATTCCTGCGAGCGAAGAAATCGCAAGACGATCCAGCATACTGACGAATAGCCCAGAGAGCGGCAGGCTAGACCATTCCGCATTGGCGGTGACGTGGAAAAGCACAACCTGCCCATCGCCAAGGGGCTTGCGCGTGACCAAAGGTGTTCCGTCACTTAGGCTCGCAATGACACGGTCTGCAAGCGTCGGATCAGGTTGCGCCATGACTTGCGAGCGCACGGTCACATCCGCGCGTGGTTCAAGTCCGAAAAACGGGCTTTCCTCGGTAAACGCGGCGAGTTCTTTGGGCGTGCCCCAACTCATCGCGCCGCCAACAGTGCGTCCACCCGCACGCAAGCGCACTGGCATGAGTGTGTCCTCTTCGCTGCGGCTGATCTCGCTCGCGGCAAGGCGCGTTCCGGCGAAACGCACGAGCAAGCCGCCTTCTTGGACCCATTCGGTCAATTCAGCTTCTTCAACAGGGGCGAGTTTGGCAACATCGGCCAAGATCACGACATCCGGCGCAGCAGGAAGGATATCGAGCAAGCTGCCCTCAAGTAGTTCTGCGTTTGGCTCTAACGCTTGGCGTAGGTAGTGAAGTGGCGAAAGCAGCTCCAAGCCTTCGCGATCTTCGCGCCCTGCAATCAGCGCCACTTCGCGGCGTCTGAGGCTGTCATCCGACAATGAAACGGCCCCCGCAGAGCGCACACCAGTCAACGCAAAATGCGTCACGCGTGCACGCAGTTCTGCAGGGAGCGAGATTTCTTGGATAGCTGTTTTCGCGCCGCTCTCGAAGACGATATCTGCTTTGGCCAGAATACGCGCAGCCCCCGAGGGGTCTTTGCCGTGCACGTCTGCCTGCACCGTGCGCGCAGGGCCAGCGACAGAGCGACGTGCTTCCAAAATGGTTGCGCCGCCCTCAAAACGCGCGGGGGCAAGTGCTATGCTTTCGCCTTGTGATGCGAGAATACGCAGCGCGCCTTTGGCGTTGAAAAGATCAGCGATTTCATCGCGTGTTTGGCGCGCGAGTTCGTCAGAAAGCCATAGCGTATCGAACCCTTGCTCGGGCAATAGCGCCATCAACGTATTCATATTTACGCTCGGTTCCCACGCATTCGGAGTAAGCCCAGCGAGCGTGCTACGCACCTCATTTGCAGATTGAAACGTCACTTGCTCTGGCGCGCTCAGGTTCAAAATCGCGGTCGTGCGATCGGTGCGTTGCGCGTCATCAAGAATGCGCTCCACCATGCTGATGCGCGCGTTCCAATCAGCAGCGCTCGCCCAGCTTGCATCCATCGCGATCAAAAGCGGGCCGCGACCGATATCGTCGCTACGCGGGTTAAGAATCGGGCCAGCTAATCCAACAATCAGCGCGGCTATCGCAAGCATGCGTAAAAGCAAAAGCCACCAAGGGGTCCTGTCACTGACTTGTTCTTCGTCCTTGAGGCCCAGCAAAAGCGTGACACCCGGAAAGATGCGTCGAATAGGGGCAGGCGGTACAGCGCGCAGTATGATCCATAGGATTGGCAACGCGACCAGCGCGAGCAAAAGCCAAGGAGAGAGGAAACCAATTGCGCCAATCATGCGGAACGCTCCATCGCACTATGTAGCCAGAGTAGCGCGGATTGCGCAGATGCATCCGTGTGATGCGTGGTGAATTGCCAGCCTGTGACACTGCAAAGATGCGAGAGGGTTTCTTTTCGCGTTGCGAGTTTTTCAAGGTATCGCTCTTTGAGATCGTTCGCTTTGAGCGTTTCATATCGCAAGGTCTTGCCCGCGCTCTCAAAGATAGTACGCCCGTGGAAAGGGAAGCTTTCTTCTGCAGGATCAAGTACTTGCATCAACACGCCACGCACGCCGCGATCAGCGGCTTTGGTGAGGGCGGCCTCGACAGCGTCGATGTCACCCATAAAATCTGAAATGAAGAGCGCCCGCGCATGTGGCAGCATCGCGCGCGCTTCTGGCACACCGTAGTCCGTCTGATCTGCATTGGAAAAATGCTCTGCAAGTCGCAAAATTTGTGCACGTCCACGACGTGGTGGCAGGGCAGTTCCTGTAACACCAACACGTTCGCCACCTTTGATCAGCAAGATCGCAGACGCGAGCGCAATGAGCCGCGCGCGGTCGGCCTTCTCAGGGAGGTTCTTGTCGCTCGCAAAACGCATAGACGCAGATGTATCAAGCCAAAGCATCACACTTTGCGCCACTTGCCATTCGCGTTCGCGCACGAATTCCATGTCAGAACGCGCAGAACGGCGCCAATCAATCATGCGGCGCGCATCACCAGTTTGAACCGGACGATATTGCCAAAAATCATCGCCCATGCCCGCGCGCCTGCGCCCGTGCTCGCCCAGCAAGACAGTGCCTGCCAAGTGCTCAGCACGCGCCAGAAGTGGCGGCAGGCGGGAGGCTTCACGCTCCGCATCAAGTCGAAGGGCGCGGGGGGATGTCACGCGGCGTTGGCCTTGGAACCAGTGATAGTCTGCGCGGTTTCGAGGATCAGGTTGGACAAGCTATCGCCCCGCGCGCGCGCTGCAAAGTTCAGCGCCATGCGGTGAGATAAGACAGGTTCCGCCATGTCGATCACATCGTCGGGCGAGGGGGCGAGCCGCCCATCAAGCAGTGCTTTGGCGCGTACAGTCAGCATCAAGGCTTGCGCCGCGCGCGGACCCGGACCCCAAGCAACCGTTTCTTTCACACGTTCGCTTGCGTCGGGTTCGTCGGGGCGGAAGGCACGCACAAGATCGAGGATCATTTCTACAACGCTTTCTCCAACAGGCATGCGGCGCAAAAGGGTCTGAGCCGCGAGCAGTTCGTCGGTGCTAAACACTGCGTGCGCTTCGTCCTCAGCAACACCGGTGGTCGCAATCAAGATGTCACGCTCGGTTTCACGATCGGGGTAGGGCACATCAATTTGAACGAGAAAGCGGTCAAGCTGAGCCTCAGGGAGGGGATATGTGCCTTCTTGCTCGATCGGGTTTTGCGTGGCGAGCACGTGAAATGGTGCGGCGAGCGGGCGATCTTCACCAGCGACGCTTACCATCTTTTCCTGCATCGCTTGCAAGAGGGCTGATTGCGTGCGCGGCGAGGCACGGTTGATTTCGTCAGCCATTAAGAGTTGGCAGAAGATAGGACCTTCGATGAACTTGAACGCGCGGCTGCCGTCGCCGCCTGTTTCAAGGACTTCGGAACCAAGAATATCGGCTGGCATAAGGTCAGGCGTGAACTGCACGCGATTGCCGTGCAGCCCCATGACCGTGGAAAGCGTTTCGACGAGACGGGTTTTGCCAAGGCCCGGGAGACCGATCAGCAGAGCATGCCCCCCACACAGCAGCGCAGAGAGAGTTAGGTCCACAACCCGCTCTTGACCGATGAAGCGGCGGTTGATGGACTCTTTCGCATCGCGCAGACGCGTGCCCAACGATTCGATATCTGTGACTAAATCTTCTGCGCTGGACATGACAACTCTCCCTTGAACTCTAGGTGTGATGCTATGAGACTAGGCGGCGGAGGACAAATAGCAAAACATGGTTGGACAAAATATTGTGACCCCGGATGCGGCAGGCATCGCGGCATCCGCCAAAGCGGCAGCCAAAGGACGTAGTTTACCGCCCGTTCATCTGTGGAATCCACCGTTTTGCGGTGATTTGGATATGCAGATCAAACGCGACGGGACTTGGTTCTATATGGGCACACCTATCGGCAGGTTTGAGCTCGTTAAGCTGTTTTCGTCGATTTTGAAGCTGGAAGACGGGAAGTATTTTCTCGTGACGCCCGTCGAGAAGGTTGGGATTACGGTTGAAGATGCGCCGTTTGTAGCGGTGGACTTTAACGTTTCAGAGGGTGTTTTGACGTTCGAAACCCATGTGGGTGATTTTGTTGCGGCTGGTGCCGAGCACCCTATTCGCGTTGTGCGGGATGCAAAGACGGGGGAACCTTCGCCCTATATCATGGTCCGTGCGGGGCTAGAGGCGTTGATCGATCGCAAGAGTTTCTATCGTTTGGTCGATGTTGGAGTCCACCACGAAGGCTGGTTTGGTGTTTGGTCTGACGGTGTGTTTTTTCAGATTATTCCTTCGAAAGAACTGGACGGGTAACAGCTCTTTTTGCGAAAAGAGCTGGCAAATGCCTTTGCAAAGGCATTTGCTGCTGTTGCGTCTTGTTCGTTTAGTGTGCTTCCGCCCAGTTCGCACCTTGGCCTGCATCAACGATCAATGGTACGTCGAGTTTGACGACAGGATCAGCAGCGTTTTCCATGACATCTTTGGCGGTTTTGATCAATTTATCAACGCCGCCCTCATCTACCTCGAACAACAGTTCATCGTGGACTTGAAGTAGCATTTTTGCAGGCTGGTCAGCAATTGCATCGGGCATGCGGATCATTGCGCGCCGGATAATATCGGCGGCTGTCCCTTGGATCGGAGCGTTGATCGCGGCACGTTTTGCAAAGCCTGCATGAGGGCCCTTTGCATTGATATTGGGTGTGTGAATCACGCGACCAAAGAGGGTCTCAACGCGATCATGCGCTTTGGCGAATGCGGTCGTGTCGTTCATGTATTCTTTGATACCCGGGAAGCGTTCAAAGTAGCGGTCGATAAAGCCCTGCGCCTCAGAACGTGGAATGCGCAGATTACGCGCAAGACCAAAGCCCGAGATACCGTATATAACGCCAAAGTTGATCGCTTTGGCTTGGCGGCGCACATCGGGGGTCATCTCATCGAGCGGTACGTCGAACATTTCCGAAGCGGTCATCGCGTGGATGGGG
>Ga0206128_1003004_pt1 | contig 14581 bp, 33 predicted proteins | sample Helgoland_Spring_7_FD_148601 | JGI IMG/M metagenome (GOLD analysis project Ga0206128, IMG submission 148601) | Pelagic subsurface seawater microbial communities from Kabeltonne, Helgoland, North Sea - Helgoland_Spring_Bloom_20160426_1 | ecosystem: Environmental > Aquatic > Marine > Epipelagic ... | reverse complement strand
AAGAAGGATTTACACCTGAAAAAAACGAATCAAATGTGGCTAAACGACCAACCGATATGCCTAACAACGGTTTTGTAAACAAATAAGAAATGGCAGAAGCATTATTAATAGGAAGAGCAGACATAGTTAAATTCACTGCAATGAATGGAAACGTAGATACGGATTCTTTTATTCAATGGATTAAAACCGCTCAAGATATACATATTCAAAATTACTTAGGTACAGACCTATTTGAAAAGATACAAGCTGATATTATAGCAGGTACTTTAACAGGGGACTATTTAAGCCTTGTAAACGTCCATATTAAGCCTATGCTGATACATTGGGCGATGGTTGAATATTTACCCTTTGCAGCTTATACAATCGCTAATAAGGGCGTATTTAAGCATTCTAGCGAGAACGCAGAAAACGTATCAAAAGACGAAGTAGATTATCTGGTTGAAAAAGAACGTGATTTAGCACAATATTACACCGATAGGTTTATTTCTTATATGAGTTTTAACAACACATTATTTCCAGAGTACCGAAGTAATACAAACGATGATATAAACCCTTCTTACGATTCAAATTTTAGCGGATGGGTGTTGTAAAAAGAAAAAAAGTAGGTAGTTATAAACCTAAACAAGATAACGTAATTAAATTAACGGAATATCTTAAAAACATAGATAACAAATTAGGCAATAAAGTATTGTATAAGTATGGCAAATAGTATTAACTGGGGCGAAACTTATTGTAGTTCTTGGTGGGGAAATATCTCTAACCAGTCTACAATAGATATAGCTTCAAAACCTGAATGTTTATGAGTTGGGGTAGTATATATGCCGTAAGTTGGTGGGGTAATGCTAACGAAGCAAATGGTTGGGGGATAGTTTATCCTTCTACGGCAGGTGGTTCATATTTAACCGCAGATAATACATTGATATTAGCAGATACAACACAGGTTAAAGCAGATGCAACAGAATTATAAATAAAAAAAAATGGCTAAACAAACGGTAAATATTGGAACAACGGCAAACGATGGTACAGGAGACCAACTAAGAAATGCCTTCAATAAATTAAATCAAAACAATGATGAGATTTATGGAAACAACTTTGTAACACAGGCGATGTTAAACGATGACATTGTAGACCACGATGAGCTTGCAAATAGGTTTACTGCCGAAGTTTCAATAAGCACTTTGACGGGAACGGTAAACTATGATTTTTCAGCAGGTTCTACATTTAAATTAAGCGGAGACTTAACAGGTGCATATACTATAAACCTAACCAACTACAAAAAAGGTCAAGTTATAACAATATATCCACTAAAAGCGCAAACTGTAACACTTACTGGAGGTTCTGGAACTGGTGTTTTTAATAAACTAAGTGAGGTGGATTATGACAATACAACTTCTAGTATTTTACAAATCGAATGCGTAGATGACCAAGCAGCCAATCCAGTATTTTTCTATTCAGTTGCAACTTTTGCACCAGATGCAACAATTTAAAAACTAACGTATGCTAAATAAAAGAATACTTTCCTTTGGAGCTGCACCTGTAACCCCCCTTACTGTTGACTACTTAATTGTAGCAGGTGGAGGTGGTGGAGGTAACTATTACTACGCAGGTGGTGGTGGTGCAGGAGGTATGCTAACTTCTTACGGAACAGGAAATATAAGTGGAGGTTTACAACCAGTAGCCGCTACCCCAACACTAGATGTAGGTATTGATTATACCGTAACAGTAGGCGCAGGAGGTGGTGGTGCATCCACAGGAAATAATTCAGTATTTAATACAGTAACCTCAACTGGTGGCGGTTATGGAGCGGGAGGCTCTTCTGTAGGCGCTGTAGCAGGAACAGGTGGTTCTGGCGGTGGAGGAGATGATTATGGTGCTGCAATACCAGGCGGTGCAAGGACATCTTCACCAATACAAGGTTTTGCAGGAGGTTCAAATCCACAAACAGGTAACAGGACAGGTTCAGGTGGTGGTGGTGCAGGAAGTACAGGTATAGGTTCAAATGCATCAGTTTCTTTAGCAGGTCTTGGGGGCGATGGATTAGCATCGTCTATAACAGGCTCTTCAGCTGTTTATGCTGCAGGTGGTGGAGCTGCACAAAATGCTATAAATTTTGGTGTTGTAGGTCAAGATAATGGAGGTTCAAGCGGAATAGGAGGTAAAGGAGCAAGATACACTACAAACTCACTAGATGCTCCAAGTTTAGGAGATATAAACACAGGTTCAGGTGGTGGTGGCGGTTGCCACGCAGTTAGACACCCTAACGGTGCAGGAGGTGGGGCTGGTGTGGTTGTATTAAGATACCCAAGTTCTCGTACGATTACATTATCTGCAGGATTAACAGGCACAACCGCACAAGATGGAACTGATAAAGTAACAGTAATAACAGCAGGTACAGGTACCGTATCTTTTGCATAAAATAATAATTAAAAAAATATGGCACATTACGCGTTTTTAGATTCAAATAACATAGTAACCGAAGTAATAGTAGGTAAGGACGAATCAGATACCCAACACGATTGGGAAATTTACTACGGTAATATTAGAAACCAAACTTGCAAAAGAACATCTTATAATACAAGTGGTGGAACTCATTTGAATAATGGTACACCATTTAGAAAGAATTTTGCTGGTATTGGTTACAAGTATTATGCTTCACACGATGGATTTGCTCCACCAAGACCTTATCCATCTTGGACTTTAAACACCACTACTCTTTTGTGGGATTGCCCAGTAGACTATCCAACTGATGTAGAAGATTCAGATGGTAATCCTATTTTTTACAGTTGGAACGAGGAAAATCAGCAATGGGATATAGCATCTTAATATTATGCAAGATTTGAAGATATACGGATTGAATATTGGAGCGATGCTTTTTAGTGTTGTTAATGAGTTTAACCCTGTACTTCAAACTATAGTGTTAATTCTAACAATAATTTATACAGCAGTAAACATATACAAGCAATTTAACAAATGAGAAAAAAAGACCTAATACATTACTGCGGAGCAGCTGGAATATTCTTAATGGTTATTCTATTACTACTTTACCTAGCAAACAATTCTATACCAGCAGACAATAAAGATATATTTGTATCTATTACAGGTATGATAGTAGGTAGTTTATCTGTAGTTATCTATGCACTTATAGGTAGAAATCCAGAAGAAGTAGCTAACTTGCAGTCTAAGGTAGAGTCTCAAGCTAAACATATTGAGATGCTAGTTAAACAAAAGGATGACATAGAAGCTATGCTAATCAATCTACAAAGTAACTTAATTGACAATATAACTATATTTGGTTCTTCTTTATTTGATACATTTAAAAATAAGAAATAATGCTACACTTTGAATTATCTGAATTTGATAGCCCAGATGAAATTGGTTCTGGAAAGTATATGGACGAAAAGTTTCTACGGATGCTTGACGATGCTCGTGGTATCGCTGGTATTTCTTTTACAATCAATTCAGGATTTAGAACGAAAAGCAGAAATGCCTACGTTGGAGGGAAAACTAACAGCTCTCACCAATATGGATATGCGGCAGATATTCATTGTACCGATTCAAGAAGCAGATTCATTATTATTGATGCCCTTATTAAAGCAGGATTCAGTAGAATTGGAATTGCTAAATCATTTATCCACGTTGACAACGACCCAGACAAGGACGGAAAAGTTTCTTGGGTTTACTAGTACAGCAGGAAACACTTTAACTTATGAGTAAAAAGAAATTTAAAGATACTAAGGTTGGTCAGTTCTTGCTGGAAAAGATACCTAGTGTAGTTGGAACGCTTGCAGGGGATACACCTGTAGGTAGTGTTATAAAGACTCTTATAGGTGGTTCTGAAATGAGCCAAGCTGATAAGGAAATAGCACTTAAAAAACTAGAACAAGAAATCCACGAGTTTGACGGAATAACTAGAAGATGGGTAGCCGATGCTAGAAGTGGTTCTTGGCTTGCATCAAACGTTAGACCTCTTACGTTAGCATTTTTAACAGTTGCTTTTGTGATTGGTTGGGCATATCAATTAGAAGATTTACAAACTGTAAAAGAATTATTAACAATAGTTTTTATAGGCTACTTTGGTTCTAGAGGTGCCGAAAAGATTATGGGTAACAATAAACACAAAGATGAGTAAATACTTTAAAAAGTGCTTTGCACGACCGCTTCGTTAATAATCTACTTGCTTTTATAAAAAAAATAAACTACCTTTGGTGGGAGGAGGCTTAATAATAGTTAATCTCAAATTAAAATAAGCAATATGAAAAAAGATATAAAAGTAAAAGCTGAAAATTACGCAAGAGATTTTGCATTAAGCATTCAAGAAAGAACCGATAAATTACTAAAACTTGATTGTAATATGTATACTAATTTAGGAAGCGACTCTTCAAAAGCAGAAAGATTAGAAGTAAAAAAGAATTCTAAATTTATTTATAAGCAAATAAAAGGAATCGATGAAGTATCTGGTAATTTATTACTAAAATCATTAGATGCCTAAAAAACTAACAAGAAGTAAACTTGTAAAAAAACTAGATAATATTTTTAGTCAATATATAAGACTAAGCAACTCTAAAAACGGTAACTGTACTTGTGTTACCTGTGGGAAGGTTGGAGACTGGAAGAACGGAGGTATGCAAGCAGGACATTTTATGAGTAGAAAACATTACTCAACAAGATGGGACGAGCGAAACGTTAAGCCGCAATGTGTAGGTTGCAATATGTTTAAAGCTGGAGAGCAATATAAATTTAGTTTATATCTTGGTGGAAAACTTTCAGAAGAACTACTAGAAGAAAGTAGAAAGATACGTAAATTTACATCAGACGAATTGGAAGAAATGGTAATACATTATACCAAGGAAGTCAAAAAATATTCTTAATTGAATTGTTTGTTTATTATTGAGGTTAAAAAGGGTAGGATTAATTTCTTACCCTTTTTTTGTTGTATGTAAAAAATAATACATATATTTGCATATAACTTTTAAACAAATGATATGAGTAAAGAACAATCAATTAACGAAAAGCTGTATAACTTACAGCAAGAAATTGGAACGATTAGCAAAGATGCTAAAAATCCATTTTACAAGTCAAAGTACTTTGATATTAATTCACTTATCAAACAACTACAACCATTATTAAAAAAGAATAGGCTTTTATTATTACAGCCAATTGAGGAGGATATGGTTATGAGTAAGCTAATTTGTGTAGATGGTTCGGGCGGTGTTGTTTCGGGTTTAAAGCTACCACAAATAACCGACCCTCAAAAGCTAGGTTCGTGTATTACTTATTATAGAAGGTACACGCTTGCAAGTCTATTAGGATTACAAGCTGTAGATGACGATGCAAACCTAGGAAGTGGCAAGATATTAAAAGAGGAACTACCTTGGTTAAATGAGAATACACCACAGTTCAATAAAGTAAAGGAAGCCTTATTAAAAGGGACTGCAACGATAGCAGACGTACGTACTAAGTACAGAGTATCAACTAAAGTAGAAGGACTACTTAAATAAACATTTAAATTTAAAATTATGACAACAGGAATTATTTCAGGAAGTATAGACTTAGAGTCTATTGACAAAACAAAGTTAGCAAAGGGTAAGTATTTGCAGTTTGACATCATCTTAAGTGATGAGAGCAAGTACGGTAACAACGCTTGGGTAGTACAAGGTCAATCAAAAGAAGAGCGTGAAGCTAAAGAGAAAAAAGTTTCTTTAGGTAATGCAGGACTTAGATGGATTAACCCAGACGCTACAATGGTAGTAGCACAACGTGAAGAGGTTACTAATACGCAGCAACAATCTTCTAGAGAAACAACAGCGGACTTACCGTTTTAATTTAATTGGGGGTTTATAGCCCCCTTTTTTTATGAGAAAGATAATAATTATTTTAATACTACTGTCGGGTTGTGTGCAACAGGAAACTTGCATAGACTTAAAAACAAGATACTACCTTGAAGATGGTACATACTCACACACCATAGAACAAATGTGGTGTGAATAAACAAACTATGAAGAGACAAGCACTAAAGAAATTACACAAAGGAGAAGAGATGCCTTACGATTTTTGGAATTACCTTGTAAATCCTATTACAGGTTACTACGTAGAGCCTAAAGAGAAATACAATAAAAAGAATCAATATAAGTATCACAAAACTTCACAAAGTATATAAATGATAGCACAAGCAGCAAACATAGAAAAGAAAATACTAGACATTAAGTATGGTCGTGTATTAGAAGGTCTTAAAATAGACATACCAGATATAGATGAATACATAAGATTTAAAGCAGGTAATTTTAATCTACTAATAGGACACGCTAACGTAGGGAAGACTACTATAATAACATACCTTTTTACGGTGTGGGCAATGAAGCACAATTTAAAGTTTTTGTTGTGGTCTAGTGAAAACACTTCTTCAGGCTTAGTTAGAAAGATAATAGAGTTCAAGATGGGTTTACCTATACAAGACGCTTCAGATTCTCAGATTAACAATGCAGTTAAATGGTGTGATATACATTTCAAAATAATAGAGGTAGAGGATTTATTTACATACAAGCAATTACTTAAACAAGCCAATGAAATTAAAGACGCTTGGAACTATGACGCTTTATTAATAGACCCTTATAACTCACTAGCAAAAGATACACAAATGATGCGAGGTGTAGGTAGTCACGAATACGATTACCAAGTAGCTTCTGAGTTTAGATTGTTTGCAAAGAAAAGAAGTGTTGCGGTATATTTAAACGCTCACGGTGTTACTGATGCACTTCGTAGGGTACACCCAAGAGACCACGAGTATGAAGAGCTGCCACAACCTTTAGGACTAGCTGGAGTAGAAGGAGGGGGTAAGTGGGGAAACCGCTCTGATGATGTTATTTGCATACACAGATATACTGGTTCAGCTATGGACTGGATGTATTCACACCTTCACGTACTTAAAGTAAAAGAAACTGAAACAGGTGGAAGATGCACACCACACAACGAACCTATTAAGCTGAGAATGTCTAGAAACAATGTAGGGTTTGAGTTTTTAGGTAAAGACATCTTACACTCTAAGAAGACAGAAGTTACTAACCTATTAAAATTCTAAATTATGATACAATCAATAGCCTTATTATTATTAATAGCAACCGTATTTATCTTTATAAGCAACCAAGTAGAAGCTGACGTATATATCCAGCCTATTATTGGTCTTATGTTTGGAGCGTTATATTCCAAAGAAAAATTTAAAGAAGAAAATTTAGTACAGAATACCTTGCAATGCTGCATAGGTTTTATAAGTCTAACGGTAATATGGATAGAGAAAAAAGAATAATAGGGTTAGATTGGCTCAATATTGTAGCTAGTCAGCACGAAGATTGGATTAAAATAGTAAACGGCTTTGGCGAGTTTAACTATGCTGAGGACATCGTACAAGAGGCTTACATTAGACTAATTAAATATGCGAAACCATACAATATTATTAAGAATAACAAAGTATCTAGGGGATATATGTTTTTTACTCTTCGTTCTTTATACTTTCAGTATTATCATTCTAAAAGAAAAATACAGAAAGTTAGTATTGATGACGAAGAAAACTTTTTACAGATAGCAGATGAAACTAATTTAGAGGAACACGAAGCCTTTAATAAAGTATGTACCCTTATAGATGAGGTTGCAGAGGATTGGACTTGGTACGACAGGAAGCTGTTTAAGCTGTATCGAGATACTGATTTAAGCATACGTAAGATAGCAGCAGAAACTAATATAAGTTGGGTATCTATATTTAATACGTTAAAGAATTGTAAAACCGATGTTCGAAGTAAGTTAGGAGAAACGTACGAGGACTATAAAAATGAAGACTATGACAGAATTTAAAGGAGACAAAAGAAGTAAGGCTTACAAAGAGTGGAAGAAGAACCACACGGAATCAAGTAAAGGATTGGGCGATACAGTAGAGAAGTTTACAGAAGCAACAGGGATAAAAAAGTTAGTCAAATTTGTTGCAGGCGACGATTGTGGGTGCAGCGAACGAAAGGAAAAGTTAAACTACTTATTCCCTAACTACAGACCTAACTGCCTTACAGAAGATGAGTACAACTATCTAGAGGAAAGAGTAGGTAAACTAAACACAGTAACCATAGAAGAACAGAAGGCTTTATTAAATATATACAATAGAGTTTTTAATGATAGAAGAGAATTAACTGGATGTAATAGTTGCTTCTTGAATGGAGTTTGGAAAAAGCTGGAAAGAGTTTTTAACGAATACAAATAAATGAGTTTAATAAGAAATAGTAAGTTGGTAAATCAAGCGGTGGACTTTACAGGAGTACAAAACGGAAAGATACACCCAAGTGATGTAGATTTTGTATTTGAGTTTAGTAATCAGATTTTAATATTAGGAGAGGTTAAAAGAAGATTCAATCGAATACCTAAAGGGCAGGAATACTTACTTACACGCATTGCGGATAGATGGGGAGCTGGTGGTTTAGTTATTAAGGTAGAACACGAACACAAAGACGAAAATACTGATATACCTCTAAAGGATTGTTTTGTAACTAGACGTTATGTAGATGGTCAATGGAAAAACTTTGAATATGGAGAAGAACCAATAATTTTGTTTTTAAATAAAATAGGTGTACATTACGAAAATAAAAAATGCAGATTCTAATGACATCAAGAGAATTAATGTACAAGAAGCTAGAAGTAATGGAGGACATCCAACTTACAAGTAACCTGCTTACGTTACAATCAAACGTATTGGAATGGGTTAAAGCCAAGCCAGATAACCTACAGTTAAACGATGTATGCGCTGCGGTTGTTAAGATAAGTTTCTCTTGTAATAAGCTACAGTTAGAGAAGAACAACTATCACATAGCAATGCAAGATTATAGGCAAGATTCTATTAGAGCCGTAGAAAGAGCAAGAAAGGCAGAAGATAGAATAGAAGAGTTAGAGAAAGAACTAAAGGTATATAGAAAAAAACAAGAACTAGGACTATGAGCGATAGTATAAAGAAGTACTTTGAGAACGAGAATAAGAAAGACTATAACGATTGGCTAGAACACCAATGGACTAAGAACACTACACTAGGACTTAACTCAAGAGATGGCATAGTGCAAGACGTTAAAGACCTATACGAAGAGCGTAGTCAAATAGGGATTAAAAAGTATGGAACAACACTAGAAGATAGTAGAGAGTCCTTAGAAGCGTTCCTAGTACATCTACAGGAGGAGTTAATGGATGCGACTTTATATATAGAAAAACTAAAACAATTAAATGGTAGATAAACTTTGGAACTGTGTTAGTTGTGGAGCATCGAATGCGGGAACTAGAACTAATTGCGGAAACTGTAACAAACAAAAGAAATGAGAAAACGAACAACAAAGAAAGAAAACGTATTTAGTTGGAAAGACAATAAGATTAAGTACGAGAAAAAAACAGGGGTGGTACTAACCAAACAAATAATAAATGAAAGAAAGTAAATTAATATGGATGATGAAAGAAGTCCAACAGATGCAGAAAGTTTTAATGGTAATGATTGATAGAATAGAGATAATAGAAAGAAGAGTATTTGAGGAAGAAGAGTAACCTAAAACAAACAAACAATGATATTATTATTCGATGCCGACAGCTTAATCTGGTCTAGCTGCTATAAAAAAAGAAACAACCCAGAAGATAGCCCTTACCACGATAACATAGAAGATGCAACCGCTAAATTCGATGAGGTGTTTATGTCTATTATAAATAAGCTAGAAGACTCTTACGATGTAGATAGGGTTGTAGTCTTTAGCGGTTCGCTAGGGAACTTTAGAAAGCTAATTACACCAAAGTACAAAGCAAACAGAATAAACACCCCTAAGCCCATCCTTTTACAAGAGATGCACGATTGGGTCAAAGAGAACTATAACTCGCTCTACGGACACGGCATAGAGACTGACGACCTAGTAGCTAAGTATTGGTACAACCTATCAAAAGAAGTGGGAAGGGATAACGTAATGATTATTTCAATAGATAAAGACTACAAACAATTTCCCTGCTTGATGTACAACTACCACCAAAAGCATCAAGTTGTATATGATATAACAGAAGAAGAAGCATTGTACAATTTCTATGAGCAGATGATTATAGGAGACACTGCAGATAATGTAAACTACTTTAAAGGCAAAGGAAAGAAGTTCGCAGAGAAGTACTTATCCGATTGCCATACTCAATACCAATACACAAAGAAAATGTATCAACTCTTTAAAGATACATACAAGGGAAAAGCAAAGCAAAGATATGTTGAATGCTATAACCTTCTCAAACTTCGTACAGAATTTTAGGGATTAAACATCTATTCTTTAGTCGTTTATAAAATACTTACAAATATTGTTTAATAATATTGTTGACAATCCAAAAATATTTTGTAGTTTTACATCATAATTAAAAACAAACAATTATGAATTACACCGACTTTATTTATTCGCAGTACACAATCCAAGAACTTACAGAGATTGTATCAGAAAACAAATACAACGATAGCTATTTGGATTCACACGCTAAACGATGCAGATTAGAAATAATCAAAAGACATCAAGCAGAACAAGAAACCTTAACATTAAACTAAACACAAACAATTATTATGACAAACACAAACATCAAAGTAGGAACGTTTCAAGGAAGCTATCCTGTATCAGCGCTAAAGTTCTCAACAGTAAACAGAGATATAGTAAACAATCATTCAAAAAACTTTATTAAAAAAATATCTGCATACGGTTGGATAGTTCCGATTGTAATAGATGATAAGGGAAACATAATAGAAGGACACCATAGAGTAAAAGCAGCAATTGATATGGGCTTAAAGTACGTTCCTGCATATATTATTGATTGGGTAGACACGTCAAACGACAAAGAATACCAAGAATATATAATGAACCTTAACGCTTCTAATAGAAGTTGGTACGCAATAGACTACTTAAAGACTACATCAATAAACCAACCTGACTATAAGACTGTTTACGATAAGTATATGGCATCTAAAGAAATCTTATCAGTAGGTAATGTATTAAATATGTATTTTAATTCAGGTGCTTCTCAAAGGTTTAAAGATGGTAAAAGTAGAATTAAAGATGAGGATTTTGCAAATTACTTATTTGATGAGTTTTATAGATTAAAAGCACTGTACGGAAAAGTAAAGTTTCAAGCATTTACTATAAATAGAACTACTCAATTTATGTACAGCAAATGCAAAACAAGAAGTGAAGTAAAATACATATTTAGACAGTTAGAAATGTTAGCCAAATCAAAGGATGACAATAGTGCAATACTATCATCAGTTGAAATGATTAAACCCTTCTTAAAAGAGCAGTTAGATTTAAAAAGAAGTTAATGATTACAAACGAAGACAATATGCAGCTAATGGCAAGGTACGAAGACAACTACTTTGACCTAGCAATAGTTGACCCTCCTTATGGGATTGACTTGGCTAATATGAATATGGGAATAGGTAACACACCAAAAGCAAGTAAAGCCAAAAATAGAAAATGGAAAGCTAAAGATTGGGATAGTGATGTGCCAAGTGAACAGTATTTTAAGGAGTTGTTTAGGGTAAGTAAAAACCAAATAATATGGGGCGGTAATTATTTTGATTTACCTCCTTGTGGAAAGTTTATAATTTGGGATAAAGAAATACCAAAAGGGTTAAGTTTTAGTGATTGTGAATACGCTTGGACATCTTTTAAGGGTGCTAATAAAATGTTCAGATATAGTGCATACAGAAACAAAAGCGAGAAATTCCACCCAACACAAAAACCAAGTGAACTATACGAATGGCTTTTAATGAACTACGCTAAAGAAGGAGACAAGATATTAGATACTCACTTAGGAAGCGGCTCAATAGCTTTAGCTTGCCACAACTTAGGATATGACCTAACAGCTTGTGAACTTGATAAAGACTATTACGATGCAGCAATAAAAAGAATAGAACAGCATAAACAGCAAATAAGATTATTTTAAATGAAAACAGAATACACACAAGTAATAATAAACAAAACAGAACTACTAAAAAACGTAATAAGAGAACACTTAAATAAAAACGTAAACGAAGTAGGTAGAGAAAAACTATTAATAGAAGCAAGGTTTATATACTTCTACATACTAAGAAACCAAGAACAGATGGTGTATCAAAATATAGCAGATAGCGTTTATATGAATCACGCCTCTGTTTTGCACGGGTGTAATAAAGCAGACTTCTGGATTAAGACAGACCACAAATTTAGAAATAAGTATCTAAAGGTATTGGCAAGCTATCATAGAGAAGTTTATGGAATAGAAAAAGAAGCAGAGACAAACAACCTTAGAGACAAACTAAACAAAGAGAGAGAAGAGAAAACAAAACCTAAGATACAAGAAAAGAAAACAGGAAACATCTACGATAGACTACACCTGTTAATAGACAAAACACCAGAAGAGAAAGCAGAAAGCTTATTAGAACGTATGGAAGCTATATACAATATGATGCAAATGGATTTAAAACGTAAACGAAACTAAAGTTATGATGGGAAGTTTTTTACTATTGTTCTTCTTAGGGTGGACAATAACACTAGCAAGTATATGGGTATATTTTGAGGATTACCATAAGAATAAAAACAATGATGATGCGGGTGGTATTTAACAAACACCTTAAAAGGTTATTGTTATAGTAGAATCATTAATGAAATTATTTGATTGTGGATAAAAGAAAATTCAACGGAGGTAATAAGAACGCAGGGCGTAAACCTAAGAGCGAAGAGATAAAATTAGTAGAAAGACTAAGCCCATTAGAAGATGATGCCTTAGCAGCTTTATCAGAGGGTGTAAAGTCTGGTAACATTAAATGGGTACAGTTGTATCTAAGCTACTACTTAGGTAAACCAAAAGAGACTAAGGATATTACCATCAACGAAGAGCTACCGCTTTTCATAGATTAATATGCGGGTAAAGAAAACCATAGCCCTTGCTAAGCTAAGAGAATTAAAAGGCAGAGTAAGGATAGTTAAGGGTGGAAGTAGTGCAGGTAAAACCATCTGTATCCTATCCATCCTAATTGACTACGCTCTTAAAAACTCAGGAGAAGTTATATCGGTTGTTGCTGGAACAGTTCCTGCACTTAGAAGAGGTAGCTACAAAGATTTTATTCAAATACTAAAAGGATTAAATCGGTACAAAGAAAACCAACACAACAAATCTATAATGCGTTACACGTTTAACAACGGAAGCTATATAGAATTCTTTAGTACAGATGATAGTTCAAAGTTAAGGGGAGCAAGAAGGGATGTGTTGTTTGTGAATGAATCGAATACTATATCTGGCTTTGATGCTTACCAGGAAATGGCTATAAGAACCAATAAACATATCTGGTTAGATTACAACCCAGCTGCATTGTTTTGGGTAGACACTCAATTAGTAGGGCAATTAGATACAGACTTTATTACACTTACCTACAGGGATAATGATGCACTACCTCAAAGCATAGTAGACGAACTATTAAAAGCTAGGAAGAAAGCAGAGACATCAACCTACTGGAAGAACTGGTGCCGTGTATATTTAGATGGGCTTATTGGAAATATTGAAGGGGCTTGTATTCCCGATTGGAAAGAAATAGATACAGTACCACAAGAAGCAAGACTATTAGGACACGGACTTGATTTTGGCTACTCGGTGGACCCAAGTACGATTATTTCTTTATACAAATGGAACGATGCTTATATATACGATGAGGTACTTTATAAAAAGGGAATGCTTAACAGGGATATTAGTAGATTCTTAGAAGCGTCAGACATTAAAGAACTTATAGTAGCAGATTCAGCTGAACCAAAATCAATAGCTGAACTACAAGGTTACGGACATAATATTCACGGTGTAACTAAAGGCAGGGATTCTGTTGTATATGGAATAAACCTAATGAATCAAAACGAGATATATGTTTCTAGCCGTTCTAAGAACCTTAAAAGGGAATTAGGTGGTTATATATGGTCTACAGATAAAGAGGGCAACAAGACCCAGAAGCCAAGCGGACTGCATCCAGATTGTATAGATGCTGCTAGGTACATTCTAACCGACACTTTAGAGAACCCGAATAAGGGTCAGTATTTTATTTACTAAAAGTTTTTTTAATAAAATTGTTGATAATCCAAAAAAAGGTTTTATATTTGGTGTATAATTAAAAACAAACAATATGACTTACAAAGAATTTTACACAGCAGCTACAGAAGGAATCAACTTCAAAACAATATCTAAAGACGATATGCAATTCGCTTACATTATGTTTCACCAGACGTTTGGAGAAGCTCCTAAGAAAGCTATAGAGTCAGTTAAATTCCTAGACGCTCTAACAGACCGGAGAGAAATTAATTAAAAGCTAACTAATATAAACAAGGGGACAACGATGGACAAACACCAACTCTATCCCCTTTTTTTAAAACAAACAGTATGTACGACCCATCAAACGAACCAAAAGAAAACCAATGTCTAGAATGTCTTAATCCTTGCGATGGAGACTTTTGTAGCAAAGAATGCGATAGGGCTTGGATGAGTTAAATTTAATATATTTACAAAAACAAACGATATGAAAGATTTAAAAGAAAGTTACGAGTAC
>Ga0206128_1002997_pt1 | contig 14610 bp, 13 predicted proteins | sample Helgoland_Spring_7_FD_148601 | JGI IMG/M metagenome (GOLD analysis project Ga0206128, IMG submission 148601) | Pelagic subsurface seawater microbial communities from Kabeltonne, Helgoland, North Sea - Helgoland_Spring_Bloom_20160426_1 | ecosystem: Environmental > Aquatic > Marine > Epipelagic ... | reverse complement strand
GGCCGTGGGCGTCAAGGCCTTCAATGCGAGCGAAGGTTTCCACGGTTGCCAAGGATTTCTGTACGGCTTTCTTGTCCATGCGGACAATGCTCGCGCGGCGCTGGAACTGGTCGGCACGCAGGCCGGAGAATGATTTGCCAGAGCCTCCTGTGGGCAGGGTGTGGCTGGGGCCGGCGAGGAAATCACCGACGGCAACGGCAGCCAGGGGGCCGACGTAGATGGCGCCTGCGGTGCGGATTTCACCCAGCCACTTGTCCTCGTTTTCAACGACGAGTGAGAGGTGCTCGGGAGCGAAGGCGTTGCAGATATCGACGGCTTCTTGAAGGTTTTTAGTGAGTAGGCAGAAAGTGCCTTTTTTGAGCACGTCGCGGAGGTATTTCTCCCTCGAAAGGGTAGAGGCCTGCTTCTGGATTTCTTTTTCTACTTGGCTTAATAGCCGTTTGGAGTTGGTGGCGAATCCAACAACGCTGTCACCACCGTGCTCTGCTTGGGCAAGCATGTCGGCGGCGATGAACTTGGCGTTGGCGGATTTATCGGCAACGATGAGGACTTCACTGGGTCCAGGCAAAAGGTCGATGCTGACAGCGCCTACGAGTTGGCGTTTGGCCTCGACAACATAGACGTTACAGGGGCCAAATATTTTTTCAACAGGGGCGATCGATTTGGTTCCCAGTGCCATGGCGGCGATGGCTTGGGCGCCGCCGACTTTGATGATCTCAGTAGCACCACTCTCGACAAGGGCGTATAGTAGGGCGGGGTTAAGCTTGCCGTCGGGTCCTGCCGGTGAGGCAGCGAGGATTTGTGGAACTCCTGCAGCCTGACCAAAGGCGGCGGTCATGAGTGCTGTGGAAACGAGTGGGGCTTTGCCTCCAGGAACATAGACGCCTACCCGATCATAGGGGGTGAAGCGTTCGCCGACTTCGACACCTTCCGGATTTTTTGCCTTCCAGTCCTTGCGCATGCTGCGTTTGGCGAAGGCATGGATATTGCGTTTGCTGATGGCAACGGCTTTTTTGACATCCTCGTCAACAGTTGCGTAGGCTTCCTCAATTTCCGCCTTGGATACAAAGAGGGACTTGTTCGTGAGTTTCAGTCCGTCAAACTTCTGGGTGTATTCTAAGACGGCAGCATTACCACGCTTCTGCACATCAGCGATAATTGAGGCAACAATGTCCTCAATTTTTTTACCCGCGCCACCGGGGGTAGCACGGCGGTCGAGGTTTTTAACGAAGCGTGCGTAAGCAGCATCCTTGTAGCTGAGGACTTTCATGCCCAGCGCATACATGCTGTGAGCGTTTTCTGCAAGTGCGAGGTTTTCAAAGAGGACTAGTCTTTTTTCTTAAGCAGAGGGAAAAGAACGACGTCACGAATGGTAGAGGCTCCGGTGAGCATCATGATCAAGCGGTCAATACCGATGCCGATACCACCTGCGGGGGGCATGCCGTTTTCGAGGGTTTCGACGAAGTCGTGGTCAATTTGCTGTTCTTCCTCGCCGCCGGCTTGGTGTTCTAGGCGTTCGCGCTGGAGGTCGGGGTCGTTGAGCTCGGAGTAGCCGGGGGAGATTTCCTGGCCGTTGATGATGAGCTCATAGACCTCGACGGTTTTTCCTCCCGGTGTGACTTTCGCCAGAGGAATAAGCTCAGAGGCGACACGGGTAACGAAGCAAGGGTCGAAGGTGTGTTCCTCAACTTTCTTTTCGAAGACTTGCTGGACAACCTCATAGTCTTCCATGTTGTCAGAGAGTTGCACGCCGAGTTCGTCGCATTTGGCGCGGCGGGCTTCGGGGGTGATATCGAAGAAGTCATCACCAGCAACCTCCTTGATCAAGTCGTGGTAGTTGGCACGCTTCCACGGGCGTTGCAAATTGATGGTGCGCAATGTCTCGCCTTGCTCGTCCTTGTGCTCGATGTGCAGACCACCACAGAATTTCTCTGCTAAGTGGCAGGTCATTTCCTCAACCATGTCGGCCATGGTTTCAAAGTCACCATAAGCAGCGTAGGCTTCGAGCATGGTGAACTCTGGGTTGTGACGGCGTGAGATGCCCTCGTTGCGGAAATTACGGTTAAGTTCAAAAACTTTGGTGAAGCCACCGACAAGCAGGCGCTTGAGGAAGAGCTCAGGCGCGATACGCAGGGTGAGGTCCATACCGAGAGCATTATGGTAGGTCTCAAAGGGGCGGGCAGCGGCGCCACCGGCAATACTTTGGAGCATGGGGGTCTCGACTTCGAGGTAGTCACGCTCGTGGAGAAAACTGCGGATCTCGGCGATCATTTTGGAGCGGGTGATGAAGATCTCGGCGGAGTGCTCGTTACTCATCAGGTCGAGGTGACGCTTGCGATACTTGGTCTCTCGGTCCGACACGCCGTGCCATTTGTCCGGCATGGGGCGCAGCGACTTGCTAAGCATGGTGAGTTTGTTGACTTTGACGGAAGGCTCACCTTTTCCTGTGGTGAAGCTCTCTCCCTCAACACCGATCCAATCGCCGAGGTCGAGCAGTTGGTAGAGATCCCAGTCGGTCTCGCTGACACCTTTTTTGTTGAGGTAAATCTGGATGCGGCCTTCGACGTCACCGATGGTGGCGAAGACGGACTTGCCCATGTCGCGGATAGCGAGCAGTCGGCCTGCGATGGTGACTGCCTTCTCGTCTGCGAAGTCAGCCTTGAGTTTGCCCGGGGTGGTGGTGGTGTCGAATTTTGCTCCGAACGGGTCAATTCCGAGTTCGCGAATTTTGCCAAGCTTTTCACGCCGGACGGCGATGAGTTCTGCTTCGGTAGATTGGGGAGTTGAATCGGACGTGGACGTGGCTGGCTGGTCGCTCATGAGGCGCGCAGAATAGGAGCGAATCGGAATAATTCAAGGGCGGAAATGAGAGGCGATTCCTTTACTGAATAGCGAACCCAACAAGACGCAAATCACCCAGTGCCGCTCGCTCCCCTTCAGGGAATCCAGCACGGGCAGATATTTCTCAGGATTCTTCCGTGGCTCTAGCCAGGATAAGCGCCTTGGATGTAACCTTCCAGCTGACCGATGAGCGCATCTTGAGCGGAAATGGTCCACTTGACGAGGTCGCCGATGGTGACGATGCCGACGAGTTCGCCCTCTGCAACGACGGGAAGGTGGCGCACGCGTTTTTGAGTCATGGTTTGTAGGCTGTGTGCTACAGAGTCGCCCTCTTTGATGGTGACAAGTGTGCTCGTCATAATAGAGCGAACATCGATGTCGTGTGATGATTTCCCCTTGAGGATGACATTGCGGGTGTAATCACGCTCGGAGATGATGCCGATGAGGGCGCCATCGTCGATGACGGGTAGTGCGCCTACGTTGCATTCTGACATTTTTTCAATAGCGTTGAAGACGGTTGCTTCAGGGTTGATGGTCCAGAGTTTTGAACTCTTGTTTGATAGAACAGATGTAATGGGATCTGATACTTCCATAGTAGTTTATAGGTTTGTTTTATTTGGGTGGAGAAATGACCGTTGAATGGTCATCGTGTTTGTTGGCGTTAAACGCTTGAAACGCAATCCATGTATCCTGAATGAGAGGACGAAAAATAGGCAAGCGTACAAATGTTTATAATATAACATAATGCCATCACGGTAGGAGTGGGGCAAGGCAAAAGGAGAAAAATAGCTAAAGCTTCCTTAGTTTTAAAGTCTTCTTCATCAATTAATTGGAGCTCTTTACTGGGATGCACGGGTTTAAGGCATTTGTTTTTTGGGGCAGCGAAAGACAATAGAGAAGTGAGTAAATGGCATTGAATTCCATTTGAGCTTTTGGTTTGGCCCGTTCACCTATAAAAGCGATGCCATGGGATCTTTACTGGCTTTATTAACGATTATTTTTGTCTCATTGCTTATTGTTCGCGTAGGGACCAATGCCTTGGTGTTAACGGGGATGTCCATATCTGCAGCCAGGTTCCAAGCCGCGTCGGCATTTTTTGGGGTCGGCTTTACGACGTCTGAAGCTGAGATGGTCGTTGGCCACAGGGTCAGGCGACGGATTATTCTTCATTTGATCATTGCAGGTAATATTGGCCTGACATCAGCCTTAGCTACGCTGATTGTGACCTTTGTGAGTAAAGGCGATGAGGGCGCTTCTGCGCTTTTTTCGATTCTAGGTATCGTGTTACTCAGTATTCTAATACTTTACGTGTTGGCTAGCACAGGTTTTATTCGTAGGCCACTGGATGGTATGATGCGTTATTCTTTGGAGCGTGCGGGTGTGGTAAGGGCACTGGATTATGAACTGTTACTCAAAGTGGAACATGGATATTGTGTTTCTGACTTTAAGATTGGTAAGGATCACCCCTTTGAGGGTAAGGCGCTTTATGAATCCCGTCCCAATGACCAAGGCATTGTCATTTTGGGCATTACCAAGGCCGAAGGTTCCTTTGTGGGAACACCCAATAAGAACGAGGTTCTTCAATCGGGTGACACACTGATGGTCTATGGTAGTGAAGAAGCAGTGGACAAAATGGCTCATCCAGAGCAGTAAGGGGCCTACGCTTTTCCAGCGCGTATATATACATGGCACGAAAGAAAAAAGACGATAGGCCGCCAACGCTCAAAGATGATCTGGCCACGCTGACCAAGGTGAATTTAAACACCTTTGTCGTGATTACCACCTTGTTTGGTTACTTGCTCGGGGCCAAATACTTCCATGGTGTATGGCTCTATGATGGCTGGTTACTCTTTCATACCTTAATTGGTACGGCATGCACCGCCTTTGGATCTGCAGCGTTTAATCAGCTGATGGAAATTGAGGAGGATGCCAGGATGAAGCGCACGGCTGACCGTCCGCTTCCCGCTAGGAGAATGATTCCGGTGAATGCTTTTGGTATCGGATGGGCTTTGTCCGCATTCGGCATTATCCACCTTGCTTTGAAGGTGAGTCCGGCCTCGGCTTATTTGGCGGCGATCGCACTGGGAGTCTATGTTTTTCTCTACACTCCACTGAAGCGGCGCAGCTCGACGAATACGCTTTTAGGCGGAGTTCCCGGAGCGATTCCTCCGATGATTGGCTGGGCGGCAGTAGCTCAAGCGGGTGGCGCTGCTGGTAGCTGGGCGGATGGACAAAGCTGGTATTTGTTTGCTCTCTTATTTCTGTGGCAGATGCCTCATTTTGTCGCCATCAGCTGGTTGGTACGTGAGCAGTATGAGGAGGCAGGGTATGTCATGTGGACCAACGGTGATGTATCTGGCAAAAAGGCGGCCGCGATTGCTGCGGGCTTCACGGTAGTGCTGATTTTATTGGCGCCTCTTGGCTGGTGGCTTGGCTATGCCGACGTAAGCTGGTTGGTGGGCGGATCTCTAGTGGGCATCATCATGCTGTGGTTGTGTTTTCGGTTTTCGGCTGCAGGGAACCGTAAATCGGCGCAGCAATTATTCTTCTACACCTTACTTTATCTGCCGCTGGCACTCGGATTACTTGCCATCGGCTGGAAGCAAGGCTAGGGTGCGCCCGTTATCAAATCAGACACAAGTTTTACCATGGATATGGAACCAGCTGAAAGAAATCCAGCAGAGCTACGCCGCACAGCATTTAAACTAGTAGGCATTATGGTTATTGGTGCTGTGGTGGTTCTAAGTGCTTATTTTGCCAAGTCTAAGAAGAAGGCAGAAGAGAACGAGGGCAGGCCGCCAATCACTACAAAGATTAGTCGCAACTTCGCGGCCAAGAATCAGGAGGGAAAGCTGGTTGCGACCTATGACCTTGAGGGCAAGGTCTGGTTTGCCATTCCTGTGTGTGTGAAGCAGCTTGATGAAAACAAGCACGCCATAGCGATGATGAAAGAAATCACCGAGCATTATGAGGGTAACGATAACTTGAGGTTTGTCGCTTTTTCAATCAATGGAGTTGACCAAGGAACGAACCCTGAGGATCTCAAGCGTGCCATGGAGCAATTGGGTATTGACGATCAGCGGTGGTGGTTTTTGACAACAGGGGATACCAAGAAGCAGAGAGGTTATATTAAAGATCAATTGCGACTTGGTCTAGTTTCTGAGCGGTCTTCGGGAGACCCGGCGGGTAAGTGGATATTCCCCTCACAGATTGCTCTTATAGATCGAGGCATGCATATCCGTCAGCGCTATGATTTCCGTGAGGCGGAACAGTTTGAGGACGCTGCGCGTGAATTATTGAAAGAAAAGCCTGAGCTCAAGGATGTTGAGAAATTTGGATCGGCGCTCCATGCGGTTGATGAACTTAAAAAAACCCTCTACACGAACACTGACTTTGTTCTGAGTGAAACTAAAACAGGAAGCAGAGAATGACTGATAAACAAAAAATAACGACGATTTACGTTAGCGCGGCAGCTCTTTCCGTGCTGATCCTTTTGATCACATGGTTGATCCGCCCTAAGCCGACGCCGCTTGAGAAACCGCAGTATGTTGAGCAAGGCATCTCGGCGCCTTTGCTGAGCCTGAAAAAGGATCTGGTTCTTAAGCGTCAGGATGGCAGGGATGTGAAGATATCCGAGCTCAAGGGTAAGGTATGGGCATTCGCCCAATTTTATGCGAGCTGCCCGATGTGTGCTAAGCGCAACTCTCAGGGGCTGAAGGCGCTCTACGACAAGTATAAGGATAATCCCGATTTTGTGGTTGTATGCATCACGGTCGATCCTGCGACTGATGGTGTCGAGCAGATGAAATCCTATGCGGAGGCTCTTGGTGCAGACAGTAATGACTGGTGGTTTTTGACCGGCGATGCAACGGCTCTTACCGATTATATGGTCAACGAGATGAAGTATCAGTCAATTGTGAAGCGTAGTGATCCGGATGAGGCTGCAAGGCTCGGTGCTTTTGAACATGATATGTCGATTGCTATTTATGACAGGAATCTCTCGATGGTCACAAGGCACGATCTTTACAATGCCCGCAAAAAAGGCCAGGTGTTTTTGAAAGGTGAGGAGGGCAAGCTACACTTCACCGTAGAGTCATTACTTGAACAAAAGTAGTAATATGACGGATCGTCAGGACTTAAATAACTACCTCGAGCGTGAGCCTAATACGGCCTTGCTGAGGAAGCTTGTTTTTATTTCATGGGTGCTCAGTGGCGCCGTATTTGGCCTCGTTGTGGTGATGGGCAGATACAAGCTTGATATCGGCATGGAGCTGCCCTTGTTGCCACCCTTACATGCGATCCTCAACACGCTGGTAACGATCAGCCTTTTGGTGGCTGTCGTTGCGGTAAAAAACCAAAACATTACTCTGCACAGGCGAGCGATCGGCTTTGCGGTTGGGTTTTCGGTATTATTTTTGCTCAGCTATGTCACCTATCATGGCACCCAGCAGGAGGTGAGGCATGGTGGCGAGGGCATGGTGCGTAATATTTACCTGCTTATCTTAGGCAGTCACATTCTGTTGGCGGCGGTAAGTTTGCCCTTTATTCTTATTACCCTGTCTCTTGGCCACACCAATCACTTTGCTCGTCACCGGAAAATGGCGCGCTGGGTGTTTCCGCTGTGGCTTTATGTCGCAGCTACAGGGCCAGTTTGCTACCTGATGCTTAGGCCTTATTATTAAGGGGAGCTCCAAGCGATTGATCGCAAAGCACAACGGAAAGCGATAATTCTTGAAGTTTTCGCATTCCAGCCTAGGGAGCGGGTATGTCATTTCATGCATTAGGTCTTCATAAACGTATTTTAGATGCGATTGATGATGCTGGTTACAGCAAGGCCACCCCGATTCAGGCAAAAACGATTCCTGCTATCCTTGAGGGTAAGGATCTCATTGGGCTGGCGCAGACGGGTACCGGAAAGACAGCAGCATTTACCCTGCCGCTGCTCTCAGAGCTGGCACAGAAGACGCATGAGCTATCGACACGCGGCACTCGGGTTTTGATCATCGCACCCACTCGTGAGTTGGTGGCTCAAATTAACGAGAGCATCCGCACCTATGGCAAATACACCAATCTGCGCACGGCGATAGTGATCGGTGGGGCCAGCGAGCGACACCAGATTGAAAAGCTTCAGAGTAATGTTGATATTGTCATTGCCACGCCAGGACGCCTTATGGCGCTGATGGAGGCTGGGCATTGTAGTTTTGGGAAACTTACCCACCTCGTTCTTGATGAAGCCGACAGGATGCTTGATATGGGATTTATGCCCGATATTGAGGCCATTACCGCAAGCCTTCCCAAACGCCGTCAGAGTTTGCTGTTTTCCGCTACACTACCTCCACAAGTTGAGCGTTTGGCAAAGAAGACGCTGAAAGACCCGGTGACCATTGAGGTAGGGGACCGCAGTAACCCAGCGGAGACGGTCAAACAGTTTCTTTATCCTGTGGAGCAGCATCTCAAGGCAGATTTACTTAAGCACTTGCTAGAGGATCACCAGTTTTTCTCCGTCATCGCTTTTGTAAGAACGCGAGAGGATGCTGACAACTTAGCGAAGGAATTGCATGGTGCTGGGATCTCCGCTGAGGCGATTCATAGTGACCGCTCGCAGAATCACCGAACACGGACACTGCGCGATTTTAAGGCCAGCAAGATTAGGGTGCTGGTGGCCACCGATATTGCTGCACGCGGCTTGGATATCCCAGACGTCACCCATGTGATCAACTTTGATTTTCCGCTGCAGAGTGACGATTATATTCACCGTATTGGGCGTACTGGTAGGGCTGGCAATGAAGGGTGTGCCCTGAGCTTTGTCACATCCTATGATGGTGAGCGCTTAAAGAAGCTGGAGCGCCATATCGGCAAGACTCTGGCTAAGCGTTTTGCTGATGATTTCAACTACAAGGTTCCTGCACCTGAGGAACCAAAGGGCAGAAGGCCTCAGCAAGGAAAGCCCAAGCGCCACTCGAGTGATCGTTTTGAAAAATCAGGACGTAGTGATGCTAAAAAAGCAGCGAAGAAAACCGGCAAGCCGGACTATCGCAAACGTAACAGGAGGTAGCAAAAAAAGAAAAACCCACCAGGCACAAGGCGAGGTGGGTTGGTAAGATTGTGCTGAGCGATTCAGTTATGCGCCGACGTTAAAGCGGGCAAAACGGACGATGTTGATATTGTCACCAATCTCTTTGCTCTGTGCAGCGATGTGCTGTTTTACGCTGACCTTGTCATCTTTAACAAATGCTTGGTCAATGAGACAGGACTCAGAGAAGTACTTGTTAATCTTGCCGATGAGAATCTTCTCGATGATTTCGGCAGGCTTGCCTTCAGCCTCGAGCTGCTTGCGATTGATTTCATTTTCTTCCTCAATGGTAGAGGCGTCAATGTCGTCGCGAGTCAGGCCAGCAGGATTGAGGGCAGCAATGTGAAGGCAGATGTCGCGAGAGAGACCCTTGAAGGTCTCGCTGTCTTTAGTGCCAGCGTTTTCTGCGCTAAGCTCGAGGAGAACACCAACCTTGCCACCCATGTGGATGTAGCTTGAGATGGCTCCGTTTCCTTCGGCAGTGTAGCGAGTGATGCGCTTTACCTTGATGACTTCACCAAGCTCAGAGAACTTAGCGCCTAGAGTATCTTGGATTGTGCCGTCACCGTAGGCGAGGCCAGCAGCTGACTCAGCGTCAGCTGCATCGGACTGAGCGATGGTTTTGGTGATGTCAGATACAAAAGCTCCAAAGGCTTCGTTCTTGGCGACAAAGTCTGTTTCACAGTTGATCTCAGCGAGCACGCCACTGTCAGCACTTTCGGAGACGTGGGCGGCGATCAGGCCTTCAGAGGTCTCGCGGTCAGAACGACCAGCTGACTTAACGATTCCTTTTTCGCGGAGGAGTTTGACGGCAGCGTCCATGTCACCATCGGTCTCGGTGAGGGCTTTTTTACAAGCCATCATGCCGGCGTTAGTGGCCTTGCGGAGCTCTTGAACAGCAGATGCGGTAATTGCCATAGTAGTAGGTAATTTGAGTTCGTTGTTGGGGGGGATTAGTCCTTGGCGACAACCATTGAGTCGACGAGATTCTGAAGTAAAAGGCGAATGGAGCGAGTTGCGTCATCATTACCTGGTACTGGGTAGTCGATTACAGATGGGTCGGCGTTGGTGTCAACGATGGCGATGACTGGGATATTAAGGCGACGTGCTTCTGCAACAGCAATGGTCTCACGTGCGGAATCGACAATAACCATAGCAGCAGGAAGTTTTTCCATGTCACGGATACCGCGAAGGTTACGAAGCAGCTTAGTGCGCTCACGTCCAAGGGCAGAAAGTTCTTTCTTGGACATCTTCTTGGAGTCAGGTGACTTTTCGATGTCTTCAAGATACTTGAGGCGTTCGACAGAACGGCGGATGGTGGCAAGGTTGGTAAGAGTACCACCAAGCCAACGGTGATTAACATAGTATTGCCCAATGGCTTCTGCAGCTTCTGCCACGGAATCTTGAGCTTGGCGCTTGCAACCAACAAAGAGGATTTTTCCTCCCTTTCCTGTAATTTCCCCGATGAAATCTGAGGCTTTGTCGAGGCATTTTACTGTTTCCTCGAGGTTGATGATGTAGATCCCGCCCTTGTCCTTCATGAGGAAAGGTTTCATTTTTGGGTTCCATTTGCGGGTCTGGTGTCCGTAGTGAACTCCAGCGTCGACCATTTCGTTAATCAATTCATTGACCATGTTTTTATTGGATGTCCTTCCTTAATTCAGGATGGCTCTGGTAGGTTGGGAAATCCGCCGCGCTTTAGGTTAAGTCCTTCAATTTCCCGTAGTTGAAGCGGCGGCGTTACGAAGGATGGCGGGTTGGTAGGGGATGTGCCCTGTTTTGACAAGGTAATTTTAATCTTCTGGAGCAAAAAAAATGAAAAAACGGTAAGCTCTTTAACGATTTAATTTGGACTTGTTAAATAATGAGAGCGATCGTCCTCATTCAAGGCAGCAAGGCACCAAAATCCCATCTTTCATGCCGTGGATTTTCTTTTTGTCAGCAGGAACGATGGTGGCGAGGCAGCCACCAAAGCTGGTGTGCCCGTCACGATCTGTGAAAAAGTAGGGGCAAAGCCTAGCGCGCCCGCTCATCATGCGTTGTTCGCCGGTATCGGGGTCGAAGTAGGGGTGGGTGATGATTTTTCCAGAATGATACTGCTGCATCATTCTGGGTTGGTCGTTGAAGGCCGCGGTGGCATCTTCGATCTGCTGATGCCACTCGTTGCCAGGCATGTCGTGGCCGATGTGAACACCGCGTGATCCCCAGGCGAGCTCGGAGAAGCCGCTGATTTTTAAAACCAGGTGACGTTCTTTCTGGCTGAAATGGGCTACTTCGTCCCAAGAGTGCGCGTCGAGGCGGGGTAAGGAACCCTGAGGGGGCAGTGGTGCGGGATCGACGACCCAGCCAAAGGGGGCTATCTCGCGCAGCCGTTTGAGGTGGTTACTACGCAGTTCTTTTTCCCAAATGCCACGCAGTGAGGGGGACCAGAGCAGTGCCAGCCAGAGTTTTTCCTCCAGGTGGGGTTTGCATGGGGGTGTTAAATGAGGTGATTGAGCAAGCTTTTTGACGTCGGGGATGTTTTGCCAATCAAACCATTCAAAAAACCGATAAATACTTTCCTCGTTGTCGGTCGGATCATGATTTTCTGCACGATGGATGGAGATGTTTTCACACTGCTCAGAAAGCCAGGTCATCTCGGGGCGGTAGTCATCTGATTCGTCACTCACTAGAACACGACCACCTTGTTCGGGGTAGAGGTTCTGAAATCCATCACGGATACCGTTGGCGCCACCTAAAATATCAAATCCATGTTCGGAGTAGAATCGGGAGAGCCATAGGGTAATGCCCATACCGCCGGGCACAGAGTCGAGCTCTGTGAGTGCGAAGCTGTTGCCCTTTTCATCTTCGTCTTTAGCCGTCAGGATGAGATCGGGCCGAATCACTCTGGGCATGGTTTCTCTCAATGCTTGTGATTGCTGCAGCTCGATCATCCAGTCCGGCTTTCCGGCATCGAGTAACTGGTGAATCCACGCGGGTAATTTGCCTTTGGCACTACGTTGGTAAATCGAATCGGAGGCACGCTGAAACTGTGCCAGAGGATGACCAAGCTGGGTAAGCGCTTTGGTGGTTTGTTTATCCAGAGCAAGTGGCTGGGGTGAAAACAACCAGCTACCAGAATGCCTGAGCTGTGACTCAGGCAGAGCATTCTTGATGGTTTCGAGTTTCACAAGTTCCATGTTGGTTTTTGATAAGGACATTTCATCGAAGTCTACGCATCTGACCCGATAGAATATCAAGGTGGCCCTAGCAAGATATCTATTTCACCAAAATGACCCGACTCAGACAAGACATTCTCCCGTGTTTTCCATCAAGCAGGCTTGTCAGAGTCTGCCAGTCAGCTAGTATCGCTTCTTATGGAGCATTGTGACACACCAGCCTGCCAATCCGCGGGGGAAATCTTTAAAGAACTCGAGGAGATGTACGACGAGCACAACCTCTACTTCCAAACCATCGGTTCTGTTCTTGAGGCAGCTGATGCACTGGACGTGCCCCAGCGGCTGAAGCTGATGCTGACACAGCCAAAAAACGAGATCATGGTGCACTGTCCGGTCGAAATGGACGACGGCACATGGAAATTACTCAAGGCTTATCGCGTGCAGCACAACAATGTGCTCGGTCCCTATAAAGGAGGCATTCGCTACCACCCTGAGGTTAAACTCGATGAGGTCAAAACCCTCGCTCTACTCATGACCATGAAGTGCGCCCTCGCTCGCCTCCCTTTCGGCGGCGCTAAAGGCGCGCTGCGTATCAATCCGCGTGATTTTAGCAAAGATGAGCTCATGCGCGTTACCCGGCGCATGACCTCTGCTCTGGGCGACAACATCGGCCCCGACTACGACATTCCCGCCCCAGACGTCGGCACCAACGCTCAAGTGATGGCATGGATGGCCGACACTTACATTAACTTCGCAGAGTCCTCGAGCAAGGTGACCGCTCGTGGAGTTGTCACCGGCAAGCCCCTTGAGTTCGGCGGTTCAGCAGGTCGCGAAAAGGCCACGGGTCAAGGTCTTGTCTACGTTCTCGATGCATTACTCCCTGGCATGGGTATCGAGCTGAACAAGGTTACCTGCAGTCTTATCGGCTATGGTAACGTCGGCTCTTGGACCGCTCGCCTGCTTCAAGAACGAGGCACGATACTCAGAGCGGTGATGGATCATACTGGCGCGATTCTTAACACCAGCGGAATTGATGCCGAAGCACTTGCAGCACACGTAAGCGCGACGGGAGGGGTTAAAGGTTTTGCTGGCGCCGATGCTGTCGACGAGGTCACGTTCTATTCAACCCCCGTTGATCTCTTTATACCTGCCGCCCTCGAGCAAATGGTCGATCTGGAACACGCGGAGCGCATGCAATGTAAAGTGCTAGTCGAGGGAGCAAACGCCCCCACCACTCCCCACGCTGAGCGCTACTTATTAGATAAAGGTGTTGAGGTGCTGCCTGCTATTTTATGTAACGCGGGTGGTGTCACTGTCAGTTATTTTGAATGGAAGCAGAACCGACAATCGGAAACATGGGACGAGGAACTCGTTGACGAACTGCTTAAGAAAACTATGACTCGGTCAGCCGAACGCGTGCTCGAAATGTCCCAACGACTGGACTGCAACATGCGCATCGCTTCCTACGCGTCTGCCATTGAGCACATTGACAACGTCTACGAACTGCGCGGAGTCTTCCCTTAAGTTGGCTAGCTAAATGACGCGGAGATGCGGGTCCTTTTTAAGTGCAAGCCCTTAAGCGCTTCATACAAAAGCGAATTTCTCGCCGTTAGCTACGCAGGAAATTCTCTAGCATCTTCATGCCGTCCTCGGTGAGGATGGACTCGGGGTGGAACTGAACACCATGAATGGGGAGCTCCTTGTGCATGAGACCCATGATGGTGCCATTCTCAGTTTCCGCGGTGATCTCCAGGCAGTCGGGCAAGGTGTCGCGTTTGACGATGAGGGAGTGGTAGCGGGTGGCTATGATCGGGCTAGGAAGGCCGGCGAAGACACTTTTACCAGTATGGAAAACAGGGGATGTCTTGCCATGCATGAGGTGTTCTGCGCGGACGACTTCTCCTCCAAAAACCTGACCGATAGACTGGTGGCCGAGGCAGACTCCAAGGATAGGAATGGGTTGCTTGGCGTTCTGGCCAAACTCGCGGATGACATCGCAGCTGATGCCGGCTTCATTCGGCGTGCAGGGACCAGGGGAGATGCAAATGCGCTCAGGGGCGAGTTCGCGGATTTCGTCAATGCTCATGGCATCATTGCGCACCACCTTCATTGCCGCCCCAAGCTCGCCGAAGTACTGCACGAGATTGTAGGTGAAGGAGTCGTAGTTATCGATAACGAGGAGCATTTGAATAGTGAATTTAGAATAGTGAACAGTGAATTATTCCACTTAGGCAAGGGTCCCTGTTAGCCCGATGGTCTTTGCTAGCCCGATGGCGCGGATGATGGCCATGGATTTGTTGACGGTTTCTTCGTATTCGTAGGTAGGGTTACTATCGGCAACAACACCTGCTCCGGCCTGGACGTAGGCCTTGCCATCTTTGAGCAGGCAGGTGCGCAAGGTGATGCAGGAGTCGTGGCTACCATCCCAGCCAAAGTAACCTACGGCACCCGAATAGGTGCAGCGCTTGTTTTTTTCAAGCTCGTTGATGATCTGCATAGCGCGGATCTTGGGGGCGCCACTGACGGTGCCTGCAGGGG
>Ga0206128_1002991_pt1 | contig 14629 bp, 8 predicted proteins | sample Helgoland_Spring_7_FD_148601 | JGI IMG/M metagenome (GOLD analysis project Ga0206128, IMG submission 148601) | Pelagic subsurface seawater microbial communities from Kabeltonne, Helgoland, North Sea - Helgoland_Spring_Bloom_20160426_1 | ecosystem: Environmental > Aquatic > Marine > Epipelagic ... | reverse complement strand
TAGAAATATCATCAAAGCGTTTAGGAGCTGCTGTTGTTTTAGATCATACAGAAGTTGTAGGTTTGGTAACCGATGGTGATTTGCGGAGAATGCTTCAAGAAACCACAGATTTATCAGGTATTACGGCCAAAAATGTGATGACAGAAAGTCCCAGACAAATTGATGCACACAGCCTAGCTGCAGAAGCTTTATCAGTAATGAAACAGAATAATATAACGCAGCTTATTGTTATGGAAAACAAAAAATACGCGGGTTTAATTCATTTACACGACATTTTAAAGGAAGGCGTTTTTTAATATGACAGTTACCACAAAAACAGACATGTCTTTTTTAGGACATTTAGGCGTTTTGAGAGGGCATTTAATCCGCTCAGCAATAGCTGTTCTTGTATTCACAGTTTTAGCATTTGTAAATAAGTCTTTTCTATTCGATCAACTTTTATTGGCTTCTAAAGAGCCTGATTTCATTACCTATAGAGCGCTTTGTAAAATCGCAGAATGGTTTCATTTGGGCGATGTTCTATGCATAACTGAACAGCCATTTATACTAATGAATGTTGATATGTCTGGTCAGTTTACCATGCACCTTTGGGTCGCTTTTATAGCTGGAGTTATCGTTTCCTTTCCTTACTTAATTTGGGAGTTATGGAGGTTTGTTAAGCCAGCCTTGCAACAAAAGGAAGTCAACTATGCTTCAGGAATTGTGTTTGTAATCTCCTTTCTTTTTTTTATTGGCATTTCTTTCGGCTATTATATGATTGCTCCTTTGTCAGTTAATTTCTTAGGTTCTTATCAGGTGAGTGAAATGGTTTCAAATCAAATTAATTTAAGTTCGTTTATTAGCACTGTTACCACCATTACTTTTGCTTGCGGATTGATATTTCAATTGCCCGTAGTCGTTTATTTTTTAGCGAGTTTAGATTTAATTTCTCCTGCTGTGATGAAGAAATACAGGTCTCATGCCATTATAGGTGCTCTTATTATCTCCTCGATCATAACACCACCAGATTTATCCAGTCAAATACTCGTAACTCTTCCTCTGTTGGTTTTGTATGAATTGAGTATTCATATAGCCAAATTTGTCATTAATAGATCGCACACCAAGAATGAAATTACGCGCTGAAAAAATAGTTAAAACATACAAGGAACGTACCGTCGTTAAGGGGGTTAGTTTAGAAGTAAATCAAGGCGAAATTGTAGGTCTCTTAGGGCCAAATGGTGCTGGTAAAACAACCTCTTTTTACATGATTGTTGGTTTGATTAAGCCTAGTAAAGGTTCCGTGTTTTTAGATGGCGAAGACATTACCTCCCAACCCATGTATATTCGTGCTCAAAAAGGCATCGGTTACCTGGCTCAAGAAGCTTCTGTTTTTAGAAAATTATCTGTTGAGGATAATATAAAAGCTGTATTAGAAATGACCACGCTTAGTAAAACTGCGCAAAGCGATAAATTAGAAGAACTTTTAGATGAGTTTAGCTTACATCACATCCGCAAAACACGTGGCGATTTATTGTCGGGTGGCGAACGTAGAAGAACTGAAATAGCTAGAGCACTAGCCGTAAATCCGAAATTTATTTTATTAGACGAACCTTTTGCTGGTGTTGATCCAATTGCTGTGGAAGACATTCAGTCCATTGTTTATCAGCTTAAAAAAAAGAATATTGGAATTCTTATTACCGATCATAACGTACAGGAAACACTTTCTATAACAGATAGAGCTTACTTACTTTTTGAAGGAAACATTCTTAAAGATGGAACAGCTGAAGAACTTGCCGCAGACGAGCAAGTACGGAGAGTTTACCTTGGGCAAAATTTTGTGTTAAATAAAAAAGTAAGTAGCACAAATTAATTAGACCAAAGTAGTTTAAACCTACTTTATTTTAATTCTCTAGTGTTCAATATTTACAAGATACATAGAGATCGTAGTAGCCAATTACCAACGATTGTATGTTTGAAAAAAAATTAAAAGGCATCCTCTTTTATGAATAAGTGTTATATAAGTACATTTTGCATATATTTACAACTTGTTTTCTAAAAAACTACAAAACTAATGATAAAGAATTTACTACTAGCTTCGTTGCTATTGCTAAACACATATTCAGTTTTCGCTCAAAATAAAGCTGATGAAAGTACAAAGTTGATTGCAGGTCCAATGCTTTCTTATATAGACGATTACCATGCTCAAATGTGGATGCTTGTTTCTAAGGAAACAGAAACAGTTACCATAAAATTGGAAAACTTTGACGAAGACAGAAACCAAGAGTTGATTTTTAACCTCAAAGATGAAAAGAGTTACAATGACTCTCGATGGTTTGATTTTCATGTTTCAGACTACAACAAAGGTGATGAAATACCTCTGGTTCTTACACTAGAAGAATTAATTCCTGACACAGAATATAATGTCGAGGTTTACTTAGATTCTGTTTTAGTAGAAGATGAAATGGATATTTATACGCCAAGAAATTACTTAGCAGATACCTATTTTCTTTTGGGTCATAGCTTAAATTTAAGCGACCCTAAGGACGATGGCGATGGTATTTTAGATGTGATGTCTGATGTTGAGTCTGATTTTATGGTTTGGATGGGAAATAATGTTTACTTCGATACTAATGAATCAAATTCTTTTCGCTCTATGCTTTTTAAATACAAGCAAATTCGAAAGCGCGAAAAAGTAAACAGCTTTATGAAGTTGATGCCTCACATAGCGGTTTGGAATCAAATGGATTTTGGTTACAAAACAACAGACACTCGATATGCTTTAAAGGATTCTACCTTAATGGCATTTAATCTTTTTTGGCCCAATGCTCCAAAAAAAGTGTACAATTATTCTTTCAAGGATGTCGGAGTATATAAAAGATACGATTACGAAGACGTGGAAATCTTCATGCTAGACAATCGAATGTTTAAAACAGATTTGACTACCGAAGAGCCTCATTTACTTGGTGCAAACCAAATGAATCGTTTTATAAATGAGATTATGGGTTCCAACGCCTCTTTTAAGTTTATAGTTATCGGAAATAGCGTGCTTTCTGTTGGTGAAGATGAAGCTCCTTTTACTGATTATTCAGAAGAGTACGATGAATTAATTCGAAGATTACATTTGTCTAGAATTAACGGAATCGTTTTTATAACAGGAGATACATTCGAAACCGAATTGATCAAAGAAGAAAGAGAATTTGCATATCCATTGTATGAACTTAAATTCCCAGGATTAAGTACTGACGGTAGTTTTGGTGGTAACTTTGCTAGAGTTAAAGTTGAAGGTGAAAATAGAAAGAGAATTTGTACCCTTCAAGTCTTTAATGAACTAGGTGATGAAGTATTCAAAAAGAAGATTCATGAGTCCGAAGTTTCCTACTAATTAGTATTAAAAATACTCTCGCAATTTAAATGTATGTCATATAGATTATGAGAAAATTTAGAGTTCTACAGTTATTTGCGCTTTTTGTTTATTTCGCAGCGTATGCTCAAAATTTACATGTAGATTATACTCCCATAAATGGAAATTCTATTAGCGATATACAAACAGTTACTAATTCTGTAACTCCATATTTGTACAAAAATTCAATTGACTTATCTGGACTTCATGTACCACTTAAAAAGGAGTTATTTATTAATTTAATGTTGCCGTCTATTTTGATAGCGAAGCATGAAATAGACCAAACCAGACGTTTAGTTAGCACTCTAATTGATTCAAGCAGAAATAGAACGCTCGAAGAAGAAACGTACCTAAAGGATTTACTTAAAACCTATAAATGTACTTCTAACGAGGAGCTTTTAGTTCGATTGCAAACCCACCCAACCAGTATCGTTATTGCTCAAGCAGCACTAGAATCTGGGTGGGGTACATCTCGTTTTTATAAGCAAGCAAACAATATTTTCGGTGTCTGGTCTTATTCAGAGAACGAACCACGTATTAAGGCTTCAGAGGCTAGAGATGGGAAGCCTATTTTTGTGAAAAAGTATGAAACTTTACCAGAATCATTTGCTTCCTATTTTAAAACACTAGCCAGAGGTCCCTACAAATCTTTTCGTTCCAAAAGAGCCCAAACTAAAGATGTTTTTTTGTTAATTACACATCTTCAATTGTACTCGGAGTTAAGAGAGGAATACGTTTCTAGACTTGAATCTCTAATTCGTTTCAATAATCTAGAACAGTACGATAGCTATACACTTAAGGTTAATACCAATGAGTAATACTACAGAAAAAATCAATAATTCAGGTCAGGTTTTAGCTTGGTCAATGTATGATTTTGCCAATCAACCCTTTACCAATCTCGTTCTAACTTTTATATACGGTACTTTTTTTACTACGGTAATTGCTTCTAATGAAATTGTTGGAACTCAACAATGGTCACATGCAATTTCTATTACTGCAATAGTAGTAGCTCTATTATCTCCATTTATGGGTGCTTTAGCTGATAAAGGTGGCTACCGAAAAATGTTTATGTTTTTCTTTACTTGGCTTACTATAATTGCAACTACATTACTCTATTTTGTGCTTCCTGGTCAAGTTATAAACGCTCTTTTTTGGTTTGTTATTGCAAATATCGGATTTGAAATGGGTTCTGTTTTTTGCAATGCTTATTTGCCTGATATTTCTCATTCAAAAAATATTGGACGTATTTCTGGATACGGATGGTCTTTAGGCTATGTTGGAGGTTTACTATCGTTGGCTTTAGCAATGGTTTTTTTAGTTCAAACAGATACACCTATTTTCGGGTTTTTAAAAGGCGAAGCAGGGGCTTATCAAAATATACGTGCAACTAATTTGTTAGTCGCTGTTTGGTTTGCTGTTTTTAGTATTCCTACTTTTTTGTTTGTTAAAGATAAGAAACCCGACACCAAAGCCTTTTTGAAAAATGCGAAACACACGCTTAAAGGTTTCAGATCAACAGCCAATGAATTAAGAAATTACCCGCAAATTATAAGATTCTTGCTTGCTCGTTTAGTTTACAACGATGGGTTGGTAACCGTATTTGCATTTGGTGGGATTTACGCTGCTGGTAGTCTTGATTTTACATTTGATGAGATAATGGTATTAGGTATTGTGTTAAATATAACTGCAGGTTTAGGTGCCTTTTTAATGGGTTATTTAGACGATAAAGTAGGTGGTAAAAAGACGCTTAAAGTTACTCTTTTAGGCTTGATGCTTGCCATAGCTTTGGCTGTTTTTGCTCCAGAGATAAGACCTTTTTTACAATATGTATTTGGAGGTAGCTCGGTTCCTGACTGGGTAAATGCTAAAAATATATTTTGGATTGCAGCAGTGCTAATCGGTGCTTTTTCTGGTCCCAATCAAGCATCAAGTAGGTCGCTTATGGGACGATTTACGCCCGAGGAAAAGAAGAATGAGTTTTTCGGATTCTTCGCTTTTTCCGGAAAAGCCACTGCTTTTGTGGGTCCTTTTTTACTAGGATCCTTAACCGTTGCATTCGAAAGTCAACGTGCCGGTATTTCTATTGTTTTCTTTTTCTTTTTGTTTGGATACTTTCTCTTAGGTAGGGTAGATGAAGAAAAAGGAATGGAACAAGGTGGTTTTATCTAAGCTCTAGTCTCCTTGTTTTTGGATTAAATCCGAAACAGCTTGAACCCATCTCTCTTCAGTGTTTAAACTCGGAACTAAATCTAAATCTGTCCCTCCATTCTCCATAAATAATTCTTTAAATTCTCCGCCAATTTCTACTGTGGTTTCAAGGCAATCAGCAACAAAAGCTGGTGAGAATACCAAAACTCTTTTCGCACCAGATTTAGCAAGTTTTATCACTTCTTTATCTGCAAAAGGAGTCAGCCATTTGTTGTCTAATCTTGATTGAAAACAGATGCTGTACTTTGACGGGTCTAGATTCATCTTAGTTGCTAGTATATTTGTTGTTGCAACGCAATTTGATTTGTAACAGTACCGATTATTTGATTGACAATCACATGTATTTGAGCTGCAGTTTTCTAGCTTTAACTTTGAAATATGTCGTGTTGGGAGTCCATGATAACTAAATAAAATATGATCATAAGAATCTAGATCATACGCATTTGCTCTTGTTAGGATGGATTCTATGTAACCAGGGTCTTGGTGGAACTCCGATATAAAAGTGAGTTTGGGTATAGCCCACCACTTTGAAATATATTTCATTACTTCCTCTATTGCTGTACCACTACTAGACGATGCATACTGAGGGTAAAGTGGCAAAACGATTATTTCATCATAGTTTGCCATTTTCATTTCCTTTAGTACATTTTTTATTGAGGGCTTGTAGTAGCGCATTGCTAGATGCGATGTGTAATTGTTTGGAAGTTTTTCTTGTACTTTTTTAAGTAATTCTTTACTATGAAAAGCTAAAGGTGATCCCTTTTCTGTCCATAATTTTTTATATTCTTTCGAGGATCTAAAAGAACGAAACGGGACAATAATTAAGTTAACCAAAATTTTTCTAAGTATCCAAGGAATGTCAATGACACGGTAATCATTTAAAAATTCAAACAAGTATATGCCAACATCTTTAACCCCAGGACTTTTAGGTGTACCTAAATTAATCAGTAAAACTCCTTTTTTCTTCATGTTTTTTTTCATGATGCAAATTTAAGCGATTTTATTTTTATAATTTAAGACGGCTCCTTTTTTTTGGTAAGATATTTGATATATAAGTTTGTGTATAATTAGTTAAAATCAGATAGGCTTATTATATTTACCTTTTAAATAAATCTCGCTATTTTCATGAAGAAGCTAAAACTTAGTTTGTTATTTATTCTTTTCGTTCTATTAAGCGACAGCTCAGCTCAATGTGACTTGCCTATTCCCTTTGAAGGGAATACAGGTACTAACATGACTGTAATGTTAACTACAGCTTTTATAACTTCTCTAGATGCAACAGAGGAGAATGCTTACATGGTTGCTCTAACTGATGCCGGTTTAGTTGTAGGTTCCAAAGCTGTTTATGGAGTTTCTCAGACATCAATAGCCATTTGGGGTGACGATACACTTACACCAGATGAAGTAGATGGCGCATCAGAAAATGAAACTGTAAGTTTCCAGTTGGTAAACGGAACAGATATATACGATGTAGTAATGCCTACAGCTGTTAGCTTTACAGCAAATGGTTTGTCTGTTCAAAATGCTGCGGCTCAATTAACTTTAGTAGTATGTGAAAGTACCACCATATTGGGCTGTACAGATTCTTTAGCTTTAAATTACAATAATTTAGCAACCGAAGATGACGCAACTTGTACCTACAATATTTCTGGATGTACAGATTCTACGGCTTTAAATTATGACCTTTCAGCAACCCTAGACGATAACTCATGTGAGTATGATGAGTCTACAGTTGATGCTTGTGATTTACCCGTATCAACTGCCTTAAATACAGGTGTTAACATGACTGTAATGTTAACGTCTCCTTTTGTGACCTCCCTGAATGCTACAGATCAACTAGCTTATTTAGTTGCCAAAACCGAGGCTGGTTTAGTAATTGGTTCTGTATTTATTACTGGAGATAGTCAAACCTCTTTAGCTTTATTTGGAGATGATTCAACAACGCAAGATGAAGTAGATGGCGCAGTGGCTAATGAAACTATAAGTTTCCAGTTGGTAAACGGAACCGATTTATACGATGTAGTAATGCCCACAGCTGTTAGCTTTACAGCAAATGATTTGTCTGTTCAAAATGCAGCGGCTCAATTAACTCTAGTAGTATGTGAAAGTTATACCATATTGGGCTGTACAGATTCTTTAGCTTTAAATTACAATAATTTAGCAACCGAAGATGACGCAACTTGTACCTACAATGTTTCTGGTTGTACAGATTCCACGGCTTTAAATTACGACCTTTCAGCAACCCTAGACGATAACTCATGTGAGTATGATGAGTCTACAGGTGATGCTTGTGATTTACCCGTATCAACTGCCTTAAATACAGGTACTAACATGACGGTAATGTTAACGTCTCCTTTAGTGATCTCCCTGAATGCTACAGATCAACTAGCTTATTTAGTTGCTTTAACTCAGTCAGGTTTAGTAATTGGTTCTACCTTTATTACTGGAGATAGTCAAACCTCTTTAGCTTTATTTGGCGATGATACCACAACGGAAGATGAAATAGACGGGGCTGTGGCAAATGAAACGATAAGTTTCCAGTTGGTAAACGGAACCGATTTATACGATGTAATAATGCCCACAGCTGTTAGCTTTACAGCAAATGATTTGTCTGTTCAAAATGCAGCGGCTCAATTAACTCTAGTAGTATGTGAAAGTTCAACTATTTTAGGTTGTACAGATAATACCGCTTGTGATTTTGATTCGCTAGCAAATTCAAACGACGGTTCGTGTAACTATCCAGATCCTTATTCAGACTGTTTTGGCGATTGTATTAACGATTCTGACAACGATGGTGTGTGTAACGAACTAGAAGTTGTTGGTTGTACGGATAGTTTAGCTATAAATTACGACTCTACAGCCACGGACTCTGATACCAGTTGTGAGATTGCTGGATGTACTTCTATTGAGGCTACTAACTACAACAGTGCTGCAACTTTTGAGGATGATACCTGTGTTTTTGATTTGCCTTTTATTTACGTTACTAATCCGAATAACAACGCAATACTAACGAACCCTGCTGTTACATTTGAGTATGAATTGTTAAATTCAATCATTTCATCTGATGTAAATGGAATACACATTAAATATTCTATTGATGGAGCTGATTATGTTTCGTTATTTGAACAGACAGGAAGTTTTACTCAAAATTTTGACAACGGTTCGCACTCAGTACAATTTATTCTGTACGATAACAATGTACCTATTTCTCCAAGTGTAGCCAATACAATCAACTTTACCATTGGCGAAATTGGATGTACAAATTCTTTGGCAGCTAATTACAATCCTAACGCAATTGAAGACAACGGAACTTGTTTGCCTATTGCAGATGTTGTTTTTTTTGACAACAATACGGGATCAAATCACACCTTGTTTGTAAATATTGATGGCAATCTAGATATTAATGGTTACAGCTCTCAACCTGGTGATTTATTGGGTGTATTTTACCAACATGACGGCGCTTATTTTGGTGCAGGTTTCGCTACATTAACCGGAGAAAATTTTAGTTTTCCTGCTTGGGGTGATGATGCTACAACAGATGATATTGATGGCTTTACTCCAGGTCAAAGTTTTGTTTGGGCTTTTCAGTTTTCCAATACTGGAAACAGTGTGTTCTTGGAGGCTAACTACGCAACAGGTTCGTCCTCAACATTTGTATCAAATGGACTGTCGGTTATTCAAAGTTTTGATGTTATGGAGTTTACAGATATTTCAGGGTGTACCAATCCAGATTATTTAGAATACAATCCTTTTGCTGATATTGACGATAATTCCTGTTTAACACTAAATATCAACGGTTGTACCGATAGTACTTTTTTAGAGTTTTGGGATTATAATCCAGATTTATTATCTATTTCAATTCCTGACTTTGTTGCTAATACTAACGATGGTTCATGCGCAACCCCAGTAGAGTTTGGCTGTACCGATTCTACTTACACTCAATATTGTGAAGATTGTAATGTGAGTGATCATTTACTATGTACCGAGTTGGTCGTTTTAGGTTGTAATGACATTCAAGCAATAAATTATGATATGGATGCAGGGGTCGACGATGGTTCGTGTGAATTTGATGTGTGTATAGAATTGGAAATTGGAAATTTTGATATTGTAAATTCTACAACTTTTAATATTCCTGTTTTATCATTCGATATTTCGAATATGAGCGACGAACAGATTACATCACCCATTTTCAACTTAGTCTTAGCATCAGACGAATATATTTCGGTGAATACTGCATCAATTTCAAACACTCAAATTAATCCGGGTGCAACTATTACTATTGAAACTCCTATAACGAGCGATCTATCCTTACTCCCCGCATCTATTATTTTAGATGGTTATGTGAATATGTTAGCAGAGTCTTTTGAATCGAATTCAATTGACTGTAATTTTTATTTTAATGAAGTTTATCTTTTAACGAGTCATATCGGTTGTACGCAAGCTGATGCATATAACTTAGATACTTTAGCAACCGTAGATGACGGTTCTTGTATTGATTTTATTCAGGCGTCTGTTACTGTATTTAACCCTATTTGTCATGATAATTTTGGTGCCGTATCCCTTTTTATTACAGGTGGTATAGCTCCTTATACCTCGCCGACTATTTATACTGAATACTCACTACTTAATAATCCTGAAGAAATGAGCGTTGAGGTTACTGAGAATAATTCTGTAACTATGTATGGTCTTGAAGATGGACAATATTCAATCGAGATTCATGACAGTATAGGTAATGTAGAATTTTTTAATTTCACCATTGTCTCTCCAGCAGAAGTTCTTGTTGAAGTAGACTTCTCAAGTTCATTCCTACTTACTTCTACTGTTAGTCAGGGGAATGCTGTTTTTTACCATTGGTTGTTAGAAGGTGAAACGATTGCTCAAGCAAATAATTCAACTCACTACGGACAAGAAATTGGTAATTACCAATTGTACATAGAAAATCAAAATGGTTGTGGCTCTTACTCTAATAGTGTTTTCTTACCTACTTTAGGTATTGATGTTGTAGACGATTTTGATTTTACACTTTATCCAAATCCTGTAAAATCAGTGCTAGGTATAAATTTATCGAGAATGTATAGCTCTACTACTGTTTCTATAACAGATGTGTTGGGGCAAGAACTGTATGCTTTCAGACAAAAGATTCATGCCGGTGAAACTAAGATCACTTTAGATGTTTCTGATTTAAGTAGCGGGATCTATTTTATGGTTGCTGAAAATGGTTCGCAGAAAACGGTAAAAAGATTTGTTAAAGAGTAGTCTTTAGTATGAATTCAGTTCACTTTTCAGGTAATTGATTGTGAAACTTTTTGTTTCATTGAGTAGTTCTTCTGGTGCTCCTTCACACAAGATTCTCCCACCACCTTTTCCACCTTCGGGTCCAAGGTCGATGATGTGATCTGAAAGTTTAATTACATCCATATTGTGTTCTATAACTAATACCGTGTTTCCCTTATCAACTAATTTGTCTAATACTTCCATGAGTACTCTAATATCTTCAAAATGAAGTCCAGTTGTAGGCTCATCTAGTATGAAAAGGGTGTTTCCAGTATCTCTTTTACTTAATTCGGTTGCTAGTTTAACTCGCTGAGCTTCGCCACCTGAGAGTGTTGTAGATTGTTGACCGAGTGTAATGTATCCCAAGCCAACATCTTGCAGTGTTTTCACTTTTCTGTAAATTTTCGGGATTGCTTCGAAAAACTCTACTGCATGATTAATGGTCATATTGAGAATGTCAGAAATTGATTTTCCTTTAAATCGGATTTCTAATGTTTCTCTATTAAACCTTCGTCCACTGCAACTTTCACATCCAACATGAACATCAGGTAGGAAATTCATTTCAATAATTTTCATTCCCCCACCTTCACACACTTCACACCTTCCTCCTTTAACATTAAATGAAAAACGCCCCGCTTTGTATGCTCTGATTTTAGCTTCTGGAACTTCAGAAAAAATCTTTCTAATATCTGCCAACACTCCGGTGTAAGTGGCTGGATTCGATCTAGGCGTTCTACCTATTGGTGATTGATCAATGTCAATAACCTTGTCTATATTCTCTAATCCCGAAATACTTTTATAGGGCATCGGTTTTTTCAATGCTCTAAAGAAGTGAGCATTTAGTATTGGGTAAAGTGTTTCATTAACTAAAGTTGATTTTCCTGAACCAGACACACCGGTAATACTAATTAGTTTACCAAGTGGTAGTATTAAATCTACATTAGAAAGGTTATTACCTGTAGCTCCCAGTAACCGAAGTTCTTTTCCATTGCCTTGTCTTCTTTTGTCCGGTATCCGAAAACTTTTTTCTCCATTTAGATATTGTGCGGTTAACGTATGAGATTTCATGATTTCTTCCGGAGTTCCTTGATAAACAATTTCGCCTCCATGTTTACCTGCACCTGGACCAATATCTATTACATAGTCTGCAGAGTCAATCATTTCTTTATCGTGCTCAACAACGATTACCGAATTACCTAAATTTCTTAATTCTCTTAGAGATTTTATTAAACGTGTATTGTCTCTTTGATGAAGTCCTATACTTGGCTCATCTAATATGTATAACACACCTACAAGTTGAGAGCCTATTTGTGTAGCTAAACGTATTCTTTGAGCTTCTCCACCTGAGAGCGATTTAGAACTTCGATCTAAATTTAAATAGTCTAACCCTACATCAAGTAAGAATTTTAATCGAATTTTAAGTTCCTTAATTATTTCAACTCCAATTGCTTTCTTTCGCTCATTCAATCGATTTTCAATAGTTGCAAAAAATTCATAAAGTTCAGCAATGTCCATTTTAGAAAGCTGAGAAATATTGAAGCCTTCAAATTTAAAATGTAGTGCTTCTTTTTGCAATCTAAGTCCTTCGCATTTAGAGCAATTCACTTCAATCATATAGTTTTTTGCCCAACGTTTTAAACTTGAGGAATCTGAATTATGAAACTGGTAACTGATAAAGTTTGAGATTCCTTCAAAATTTAGATAGTAATCTTGAGTTATTCCCATGGTGGTATTTGAAATTTTAAATGATTCCTCTGCACCATTTAAGATCACATCTATAGCTTTTTTTGGAATTGTATTTATCGGATCCTTTAGACTAAACTTATAACGTTTGGCGATTAAATCTAGTTGCTTGTCAATCCAAGAGCTTGTTCTTTCCGATATAGGAGCCAAGCCACCTCTTTCAATTGATAGACTTGGGTCCGGTATAATTTTAGATTTGTCAATGATCATTTCCATACCCAAGCCATTACACGTTTTACAGGCTCCTTTGGGCGAGTTAAATGAAAATATGTTTGGTTCTGGATCATCGTATGCGATCCCAGTTGTAGGACACATCAAGTTCTTACTAAAGTATCGAAACTCGTCTTTATCAGGTGCATAAATCTTCAACACACCCTTTCCATACTTTAATGCAGTCTCAATTGAATCTTTTAATCTTTTATCGATTGCATCTTTTATTTCAAGTCGATCGATAACAATCTCAATATCGTGGCTTTTATAGCGATCCAGTTGGAGACCAGATATTATGTTTTGTATGGTTCCATCTACGCGAACTTTTATAAATCCTTGCTTAAGAATATTTTCAAATAGGTCTCTATAATGCCCTTTACGTGCTTTTACAATAGGGGCGAGGATGAGAATCTTTTCATCCTTGTAAGATTCTGTTATTAAATCTTTTATTTGATCTATTGTATAACTAATCATTTTTTCTCCTGTGTTATAGGAGTATGCATCGGCTACACGAGCAAATAAAAGTCGTAAAAAGTCGTAAATTTCAGTTATTGTTCCAACCGTAGATCTTGGATTTTTGTTTGTTGTTTTCTGTTCAATAGAAATAACTGGACTTAAGCCATCAATTTTATCTACATCTGGTCGTTCTAAACCGCCTAAAAATTGTCGTGCATACGCAGAAAAAGTTTCAATATACCTCCGTTGTCCTTCAGCATATATGGTGTCGAAAGCTAAGGACGATTTACCCGAACCACTTAAGCCTGTAATAACCACAAGTTTATCTCTAGGTATTTTAACGTCAATATTTTTTAAGTTGTGCACTTTTGCACCTTGAACGTTTATATAATTCTGCGGCTCAGCCATTAATTAGTTGCTTTCTTTAATGATGGTGAGTTTTTGTCCTTTCTTCACTTTAAGATCTAAAACTTCCCTGTTTTGCAAAATTAGTTCTTCCAAACTAATTTCATTCTCTTTTGCTACATTTTTAAGCAAACTTGTTCTAGTTAATTCAATTTTTAGCGTATCCTTCTTTTTTTCTTGAGCGCTATTATTTATAAATTGTGTTGTGTTTTCGGCAACGTAGTAGCCCTCTTGCGGAACCGTTATTTCATAAGCGATTTTATCTTTGTTTTTCAGATCAGCTTTTCTTAGCCACGGGTTGTATTCCTTTAGAATTTTATAATTTATATTCAAATTGTTGGCATACTGTGTAAAGTTTGAAACTGCAGTGTCTAATAAAACATACTCGAGTGGAGCTGATGTATACAAATCTTTCTTTCGTAAGTGAAATCCATACGTTTTTGGATTTGTTAGAATTTCTTTAATGGCTGAGATTCTAAAAATATATCGAGCTGTTTCACTATTCAGTAGTAAATCATAATAATTTTCTACCTCTTGTTTCTTTAATTGTTTTTCTAATCCTCGCATTCCCATATTGTATGAGGCTGCTGCTAAAGTCCAAGATCCAAACTTTACATAGGCTTCATTTAAATACTTACACGCAGTAAGGGTTGCTTTTTCTAGATGGTATCTTTCATCTACTTCAGCATCAATACGCAAACCATTTTCTTTTGCAGTAGCTTTCATTATTTGCCAAAAGCCAGAAGCACCAGAGGGCGATACTACGTTTGAGAGACCGCTTTCGGCAAGAGCCAAATATTTAAAGTCATCTGGTATTCCTTGCGCTTTAAGTATGGGTTCAATGATTGGGAAATACTTGTTTGCTTTTTTAATAAATAAGAGTGTTTGAGATTGCCAATAGGTATTTACAAGTAATTCTCTGTCAAATCGTTCTTTAATATCATTTTGACTCCC
>Ga0206128_1002989_pt1 | contig 14631 bp, 15 predicted proteins | sample Helgoland_Spring_7_FD_148601 | JGI IMG/M metagenome (GOLD analysis project Ga0206128, IMG submission 148601) | Pelagic subsurface seawater microbial communities from Kabeltonne, Helgoland, North Sea - Helgoland_Spring_Bloom_20160426_1 | ecosystem: Environmental > Aquatic > Marine > Epipelagic ... | reverse complement strand
TGTATATATGGAATTTTATTTGAGTCTTTAATTACATAGTCTCCCCTTAATTTATAGAGAGATGCAATCTTATCGATTGAAAAATATGCATTGGAAGAATTTTCCAGCGGTTTAATCGATATTAAATTTGAGCTTAATCTAATATTATTAGCGGTAAAGTTATTTTTGTTATTCAAAAGATATACATCAAGATCTTTAATTTTTATTTTTCCAACAGAAGAGTTCGTTACTATCAAAAGCTTAATCTAATATTATTGGCGGTAAAGTTATTTTTGTTATTCAAAAGATATACATCAAGATCTTTAATTTTTATTTTTCCAAAAGAAGAGTTCGTTACTATCAATCTAGAATTTAGATCTGCATCAAGGGTTGACTGTTTCGAATTTAGAAACTCTATGTTAGAAATAGTTGAATCCTTAATTTCTAATCTTGCAAATCCAGTCTGATCAATCTTTAAATTTAAATTCAGCTTATCACCAGTCAAATTACCTATAATTTCCGAATCATGTAAATCAAACAAACCAGAAACATTAGAAAAATTATTATTAAAAAATTTTAAATTTTTAACATCAATGGCCAATTTATTAAGTTTGATGGATGCTGATTCTGGGTTCCTGGGAAATACAGAACTTAATAAATTCTCATTAATCTTTTCTGAATATAAATCCCGGGGTCTTGAATAAAACTCTTTAAATGCTCAGGAAGTTTTTTACCTATTGAGATATAGCCATCATATTTACTAATATCCCTAATAAGCATATCAATCTTTTGGTTGTTGAGTTTGAGAGATGGATTTGACAGATTGGTGATAAAAATTTCTGTAGGCAATCTAACTAACTTATTCTTTGATAGTGAATTTATAGGCGAATTGAGTTCAATGTGCTTTAGATCAGAATATATCTTTAATACTGATGGAGAGTTTTTTTTTATATTAAGATCTATTTTAAAAAGGTCGTTTCCAGAAACCTGAAGATAAATTGAATCAGTGATGAATTCTTCTACATCTAAATTAATATTCGTTGAGAATGTTAAATCATATGTTTCAGTTAAACCTTTGCCTGAAAGAAGAAAAGAAAGTTTGTCTTTCATGAAGGATGCTGATAATAATCCATATGCTTTATCTAAATCAACTATAAAGATACTCGAGAAAGTTTGTCTTTCATGAAGGATGCTGATAATAATCCATATGCTTTATCTAAATCAACTATAAAGATACTCGCATTATCAAAATTAATCTTGTGAGAGTCAGTGACTGGCATAGAAAAATTTTTTGTTTTTAGGGAAATAGCATTGTTTAAGATTAAACTTGAGAGTTGAATCTCACCTTTGTGCTCTGCTTGCATATTAGGCAAATTAATACTCTCTTCACCTAAATCTAACGCACTTTGTAAGTCAATTGATTTCATATCATGAAGAGAATAAAAATTAATTTTTTCTGTCTTATAATTAAACAAGCCATAGGCTGCATCAAAAGAGAAATTATTTGATTTGCCGGATGGTGAAAACACATATAAATTTTCACTATCCACCTCAACAATTGGTTCAGAGAAATCAATTATTAAATCTTCGTTAACAGTAAACCTAGATTCATTGCTAAATATTTTTACTTTGAAATTAGGAGTTTGACTTGGACTATTTATAGAGTAATTCAAATAAATAGAATTTTTTTCAAAAAGATCTATGCTTCTATCAATATAGGAACCCACTCTGTTCAATGATTTTTGAAGAGAAAATGTAATTAAATCTTTATTAATATCATAGCCTTTAAGCTCTAAAGATAATGAATTTATTGAACCTGAATCAATCTGCAAAGCTAAATCAATCTGAGAAGATTTATTTAAAATACGAGCATTAAGATCAAAAGCTTGGCCAGAAACACTTCCCGCACCTAAAATTGATACTGGAATATAGTCTTTCTTGTGATTTTTTAATCTCGAGCTATCTGAATTAACTAGGAATTTCATATAATTTCCCTGTCCAGAAAAATTACCGCTAAGATTTATGATTTCATCAAAATATAGATCATTTAGATCCAGATCTTTAATAAATCCAGAGTATTTTGGAATGATGCTATCAAATGATATGAAAAAATTTTCAATAATTAGATTTTTTATTTTATTAAATGCGCCACTTTCAATAATTTGAGATGAAACAAAAAGTCTTGGAACTTGAAGAGATTTTTTTTGAAGATTAATGGATTTTTTTTGAAGATTAATACGAATTGGATATTCCTCATCTATCAATGGATGCAAAAATTCACTTAATTGCAATGTGCCAATATTTTTTCTAGACTGAAAATAGAAAGATCCTTTGTTTGGCTTAATTGATAATGAGCTAAAAAATAAGCCATTGGAGTTAAAAGAACCTCTTATAATTGATTGATCATGCTGCAATTCTCCAAGAGCATTCATCTGAAATGCTAAATCTTTTACAGGTGATGAGCTGAAAGCTGGAATCAAGCTAAGCCATTTAAAGGAGTGAAGATTTATTGAGAAGCGATAAGATTCATCAACAATATCAACAGCAATGGTGCTGAATTTATTGTCATGCAAAAAACTAAGCTGCCCAGAAAATGATTTTAATAACTCCCCAGAAAGATCACCATTTATTTCAAGTATCGAATCATCTTTACGATATTCAAAATCTTTAAATGAAAGCGAAATTTGTTCATCAAAATTTAGGAAAGAGCTTGAAGATGAATCAGCACTTTGTATATTTGAATGATCAAAGTACCCATCTCTTATGGCAATATTATTTATGTTTAAAAAGCTAAAAAATTTCTGTGGCTTAAAAGATAGTCCTATATCTAATTCTGTGGATTGAATAAGCGTCTTCTGATTGTGGATAATATTTAAATTAAAAAACTTTAAATTTCTGTTTAAAGCGTTTCCGGTACTTTCAAGTTTAGAAAAGTCTATTGAGTAAGAAGGTAAAAAATAGTGATCTATAGTTTTAATTAAACTCGAAGGAGAAAAAGCAAAAATAGAAAGGAATAGAAAAAAAATCCAACTTAAAATACCTACAGTAATAGTAGAAAGAAAAAATAATTTTTTCATGCTCTATAAGTTTGAAAAAAAACTTCTTCTAAAAGCTCTCATAACAAAATAAATTCCTACCCATAAAACTAAAGTTATTAAAAAACTCACCATCAATACAATATATGAATAATTATAAGGAGAAAGTAAAAGATATTTACATGCTGTGTAGATGGTAGATGATCCTGAAAAGAAAACCGATAATTGAAAATAAGAAAAAATTCTAAATCGAAAAACATACAAGTGAATAATGTAAGAGGTTGTAATAAAAAAAAGCATATTAAAACCAATCACATTCGAAAATAATAAATCGATTACCAGTCCGTAAATCAATGCAGCTGAGCTTTGAATTTTCTCTGGCAATGCAAAAACCCAGTATGCAAAAATTAAAAAACCAAAATTTAATTCTACAAATAATTTAATGCTGACTGGATTCATGAAATCATCAAGCGCAAAACCCAGCATAATTGTAAAAAGAATAATTAGATGATTGCTAAATTTCATCAGCTTCACTGCCTATTATTCCAAAAAAGTTTTCTTCCAAAGGGTTGGTTTTTAAAGTTATTACAACTTCAATTTCATTAATTGAGATTGAATTGATAGCTGAGATATTTCCAATCTCGATATCTTTTAAAAAAATGCCACCTAAACCAGATGTAAAAATAGCATCGCTAATCTTATTTTGAAAATCATCAATATTTTTATTTAGTTTGCAAGAAATTAACATTGGCTTCCCTTTGCCTCTAGCATCACAATAGAAAAAATTCGATTTAATTGGCAATAAGTGCTTGGTATCTGAAAAAAGTATGACTTCAATAAAGTTCAAATAGGTGCTTTTTGTTTGGCCAACATATGAACTCCCTGCAAAGACTGGAGTATTTTCAAGTACTTGAACCTGATTTAGATTCTGCAAGAAGATTTTATGTGTTGAGCAGCAAAGATAATTTCTTAAATCTATGGAAGCTATCTTAAATATATTGATATCGTTACTTTTCAGGGAGCTAATCAATGTCTTTTGAAAATTAATAATTTCGAATGACTTTTCTGCTTCTTTACTTTTAATAAATTCCTGAGTCCTAATTTTATGAATTTGTTCTTTTAAATCTTTGTTTTCTTGAGAGAGGTTTCTATTTTGTTTAAATGAATATAATAAATTACTAACATTTTCAAAAATGCTTCTAGAGACCATTTGTGCATAGAGATTTGAAGCTTGAACAAGACCTCTCAATGGAGCAAAAGTTCCGTAGCTAATATCACTAAATAATAAAAATACTGACAAGATAAAGCCAAACGCATAATTTCTAACTGGAGTATATGTAGGCGTAGATCTCGCCATATTTTAGTTAATTATTCTGTTGAAAGTAGATCAATATTATACTTATCAATTATTTCAAGTGCCTTGCCTCCGCCTCTTGCAACACACGTTAATGGATCTTCAGCTACGATTACTGGGATTCCGGTAGAAGAAGAAATTAATTTATCCAGATCTCGCATTAAAGCTCCTCCGCCAGTAAGGACAATTCCTCTTTCAGCAATATCTGCTGCAAGCTCAGGTGGAGAGAGCTCTAAAGCATTTCTTATTGCACGCACCATCCCAGACAATGGATCTCTCATGGCCTCATAAATTTGAGAGCTTTTCAAAGTAAAGGTTTCCGGGATTCCCTCAGCTAAATTTCGTCCCGTTACATTCATTTCAAGATCTTCAGAGTCAGGAGATGCGCATCCAATAGTATATTTAATTTTTTCAGCTGTGGATTCTCCAATAACGCAGCCGTAGTTCCTTCTAACCCATGAAGTAATTGAGCTATCCATAAGATCGCCACCAATTTTTACTGACTCAGCATAGACCACTCCATTCAGAGAAAGGATGGCAATTTCTGAAGTCCCCCCTCCGATATCCACAACCATATTCCCATTAGCTTCCTCAACGGGAAGACCAGCTCCCCTCCGATATCCACAACCATATTCCCATTAGCTTCCTCAACGGGAAGACCAGCTCCAATAGCAGCAGCCATTGGCTCTTCGATTAATTTTACATCTCTAGCTCCAGCACCTAAAACTGATTCTCTAATAGCCCTTCTTTCAACTTGAGTTGATCTACAAGGTACACACACGAGAACTCTTGGGCTGGGTTTAATAAACCTTTGCTCATGAACCTTTGCTATAAAATGCTGAAGCATTTTTTCTGTAACTTGAAAGTCAGCAATTACCCCTTCTGACAAAGGTCTAATAGCTTTAATATTACCTGGAGTTCTTCCAAGCATTTTTTTGGCTTCATGCCCTACCGCTACAACAGTCTTTTGGCCTCGACTTTCACGAATAGCCACAACAGAGGGTTCATTAAGGACTATTCCAATATCTTTTGTATAAATTAATGTATTGGCTGTGCCTAGATCTATTGATAAATCATTAGAAAATAGGCCTCGAACAGTTTTAAATAGATTGAAATCCACTATGATATTCCCTGTAAATTCATTTTAGGATGCTTTTAGTTTAATATTGCGCATCGGAATTAAAATAATATCATATGGATCAAGAAACCGTCAGAACTATTTGCTATCTAGCCAGACTGGAAATAGATGAAAATAAGTCTGAGAAAATACAAAAAGATCTCGAGACAATTATTGATCTCATAGGTAGCTTACAAACAATAGATACTTCAGATGTTGAGCCTCTTTACAGCCCACTTGAAATGACAGCTTTGATGCATGAAGACATTGAAAAGTCAGACAATAAAAAAGAGAAATTCCTTGAAAATGCAGCTGCTTCAAATGAGGACTACTTTCTAGTACCGAGAGTGGTTGAATGAGCATTCAATTTAAATCAATTGCTGACCTTAGAGAAATGCTTGATGACAAATCAATATCTGCTTCGGAGCTAATTCAAGAATCTCTTGAATTGGCTAAAAAATATAAAGAATTAAATTGTTTTGTAACAATGAATGAGGAATTTAGTGTTAAGAAAGCTAACGCTATAGATGTAAATAAAAAAACTTCTTCACGGCTTTCTGGGATTCCTTTGGCGCAAAAAGATTTATTTTGCACAGAAGGCTTAAGGACAACATGCTCTTCAAAAATACTTAGTAATTTTATCCCTCCATATACTGCAACAGCAGTTAAGAAACTTGAAGATGCTGGCTCAATCACTATTGGCAAAACAAATATGGATGAATTTGCGATGGGATCTTCTAATGAAACTAGTTTTTTTGGTAATGTTCATAACCCTTGGAAAAAAGGATATGTACCAGGGGGGAGCTCTGGAGGATCTGCTGCAGCTGTAGCAGCCGGAATTGTCCCAGCTGCAACTGGCACTGATACAGGGGGATCAATCCGCCAACCTGCTGCACATTGTGGAATAACTGGATTAAAGCCAACTTATGGCAGAATTTCGAGATGGGGAATGATTGCTTTCGCCTCAAGTCTAGATCAGGCAGGACCTCTGGCAAGAACAGCTGAAGATTGCGCAATATTGTTGAATACAATGTCAGGGCATGACGCAAAAGATACGACATCCTTAAACTCTAATGTTCCTGATTTCTTAGAAAATATTAATCAACCTATTGATGGGTTAAAAATAGGCCTTATTAAAGAATTTAATCTCAGCGACTTAGACTCCCAAGTTCAAGCACGTTTTGAGGAGTCAAAAAAAGCCTATGAGAAATTAGGCGCTCAATTTATTGAAGTCTCACTGCCGAATATATCAGCATCTGTTCCGACCTATTACTCCATCGCCCCAGCTGAATGTTCATCAAATTTATCAAGATTTGACGGTGTTCGCTTTGGACATAGAGCTGAAAGTACAGATGATTTAAATGATCTATACATTAAATCAAGAAGTGAAGGTTTTGGAGATGAAGTCAAACGAAGGATACTCATAGGAACATATGCGCTATCTGCTGGATACTATGACGCCTACTACAAGAAGGCACAACAGGTTAGAAGATTAATCAAGAATGATTTTGATAATGCTTTTCAATCAGTCGATGCTTTAATGACACCGACCTCACCGAATACTGCATTTAAATTTGGTAGCAAGGGTACTCAAAATCCCGTTGAGCTTTACCTAGAAGATCTCTTTACAATTTCATCCAACTTGGCGGGTCTGCCTGCTATTTCAATTCCGCATGGACAAGTTAATTCCCTTCCAGTTGGACTTCAATTAATTGGAAATTTTCTGAGAGAAGATCAGCTACTTAATGCAGCACATATTTTTCAAAAAAATTCAGATTATCATCTAGCTAAGCCTAATTTAGGAGATTTTTAATGAGTTGGGAAACCGTTATTGGGCTTGAAACACATGTTCAGCTATCAACAAAAACAAAGTTATTTTCAAGAGCCTCAACTGCTTTTGGAGCAAGTCCGAATACAAATGTAAATTTAATTGATTGTGGTCTTCCAGGAGTTCTGCCATCTGTAAACAAAGAAGCTTTTTACAAAGCGATCAGATTTGGAATGGCTGTTGGTGCACAGATTAATCAAACTTCAATATTATTAGATTTGGAATGGCTGTTGGTGCAGAGATTAATCAAACTTCAATATTTGACAGAAAAAATTACTTTTACGCTGATCTCCCAAAGGGTTATCAAATTACTCAAATGGATTTACCAATTGTTATAGGCGGGTCTATAGAAATTATCATAGATGAATTAACTAAAACCATTAATATTACTAGAGCCCATTTAGAGGAAGACGCTGGTAAATCAATCCATGATGAATTTGAGGGCTTTTCTGCGATAGACTTAAATAGAGCAGGAACCCCGCTGTTAGAAATAGTCTCAGAGCCAGAGATTTCTAATGCAAAAGAGGCAGTTGCATACATGAAGGCAATGCATCAGCTTGTTACCTTCCTAGATGTGTCTGATGGGAATATGGCACAAGGCTCCCTAAGGTGTGATGCAAATGTATCAATAAGAAAAAAAGGTGACTTAAATAGAGCTGGAACCCCGCTGTTAGAAATAGTCTCAGAGCCAGAGATTTCTAATGCAAAAGAGGCAGTTGCATACATGAAGGCAATGCATCAGCTTGTTACCTTCCTAGATGTATCTGATGGGAATATGGCACAAGGCTCCCTAAGGTGTGATGCAAATGTATCCATAAGAAAAAAAGGTGATAAAGAACTGGGCACTAGAACAGAAATAAAAAACATTAATTCTTTTAAATTTATTGAGAAAGCGATTAATTTTGAGATTAAAAGACAAATTAAAATACTCGAAAATGGAGAAAAAGTTGTTCAAGAAACAAGACTTTATGATAGCTCCAAAGATGAGACTCGCCCAATGAGATCGAAAGAATTTGCAAATGATTATAGATATTTTCCAGAACCAGATCTGCTTCCAGTTATTATTTCTGATGAGGAAATACAAAAAATTAGAGATGAATTCCCAGAGCTTCCAAAAGAAAAAGAAATTCGTTATCAACAAGAATATGGGTTAACAGCGTATGATGCGCAAATCATTGCATCCTCTAAGTCCATGGCTGATTTCTTTGAAACTGCTTTACAAAAAACGAAAAATTACACCCTTCTATCAAATTGGTTGATAGGTGAAATTAGTGCGTACTTAAATAAACAGCAAATAGAGATTAATGAATCAAAATTAAGCGCGGATAAGGTGGCCATGCTAATTAATCGAATTGATGACCAAACTATTTCTGGTAAAATTGGAAAATCTATATTTGAAGAAATGTGCACAAATGGATCTTCTCCAGACGAAATTATTAAATCTAAAGGCTTAGAACAAATATCTGATGATGGAGCAATTGAAGAGATTATTCTGACAGTGATTAATGAAAATCCAACTCAAGTAGAAGCATATCTTGCGGGTAAAGATAAACTATTTGGTTTCTTTGTTGGGCAAGTAATGAAATTAACTGAAGGCAAGGCAAATCCCAAAGCTGTTAATAGCATCTTAAAAGATAAACTTAAGTAATAAATAAGCTTAGAGTCTCGGCAATATATGCCGGCTTATCTACTCCCTTGATTTCCATTGATACCTCATTTTTAACTAAAAACTGTCCTGGATTTTTTTCCGTCACATCAATACATTTAGTATGAATACGAACTTCTGAATTAACTGGAACTGGACTTAAGAAACGCACTTTATCCAAACCATAATTCAAACCCATTTTTGTTCCCTCAAGCACCATACCAATTTCTTGTGCGAATGAAATACCAGCAACTAAGGATAATGAAAGAAAGCCATGGGCAATTGTTGAGCCAAAAATAGGTTCTGCTTGTTTTGGATCAACATGTATAAATTGATGATCCATAGTTGCATCAGCAAATTTATCAATTCTTTCTTGATCAATCACCATCCATTCAGAAGCGCCAAGATCCTTACCAATTACCGAATCAATTTCATTAGGTTTTACAATGTGTAACATATTATTCTCCCATTAAATGTTCTTTGTATTTTTCTCGTAACTCAACCTTCAACAACTTTCCTGTTGCGCCATGCGGAAGCTCTTTGACAAAAATAATATCGTCGGGCAGCCACCACTTAACAACTTTTTCTAGTAAGAAATCATTGATTTCCTGCTTATCAATTTCATTTCCATCTTTTGTGATCAAGAAAAGCAAAGGCCTCTCATCCCACTTAGGATGGGGAACTCCAACGACGCATGCTTCAAGTACATTTTCATGAGTTAGTACAGCATTTTCTAAATCGATTGAGCTGATCCATTCTCCACCAGTCTTTATGACATCTTTTGCTCTATCAACAATCTGCATGCATCCGTCTGGATGGATAGTTGCAACATCTCCTGTATCAAACCAACCCTCTTCATCTACTGCAGGACCATCTGCTTTGTAATATTTATGCATAAAAGGACCATCTGCTTTGTAATATTTATGCATGATCCAAGGACCTTTAACCTTTAGGGCGCCACTGGCCTCTCCGTCTCTAGGAAGTTCATTATTTTCATCATCAACAGTCTTAATCTCCACGCCAAACATCGGATAACCCTGTTTTGTTTGAAGCTGATATCTTTCTTCTTTAGGTAGGCTCATGGTTTTCTTGGTTGGTGCATTTAGGGTTCCAAGAGGACTCATTTCTGTCATTCCCCATCCATGAGTTAAAAATGCATCATGCTGCTCATCAAATGCCTTGATCATTGCATAAGGTGCTGCAGAACCTCCAACTAAAACTTGATCAACTGTATCAAGCTTAAGACCCTTTCCTTCAAGATACTGTAATAGTCCAAGCCAAACAGTTGGAACACCCAACATTGAATCAACTGATTCTTGCTTCACCAGCTCATACAAAGACTCTCCATCCAGAGCATGACAAGGCAAAACTAAAGTTATTCCTGTAATTAATGCGCAATAAGGTACTCCCCAAGCATTAACATGAAACATAGGTACAACCGGTAAGACTGAGCTAGAAGAGTCGAAACCCATAGCTCCAGATACTGAAATTGCATGCAAAATAGTTGACCTATGAGAATATAAAACTCCCTTGGGGTTACCAGTAGTGCCAGAGGTGTAACACAAAGCGACTGCATCATCTTCATTTAATTCAGGCCAATCATATTCATCTGACTCGTCAATAATTAACTCATCATAACTTAATGCATTTTTTAAATTATTATCTGGGATAGAATCTTTTGATGAGGCAATAATTATAGTTTTAACTGTATTTAATTTATCTTGAACACTCTCCACAAGCGGAATAAATGTAGGATCAACAATTAAAACTTCGTCCTCTGCGTGATTGAGTATGTATATTAACTGGTCAGGGGAATATCTTGGATTCAAGGTATGAAGGATAGCTCCCATGCCAGATACAGCAAAATAGGTTTCAAAGTGCCTACTATTATTCCAGGCAATAGTTGCTACTCGATCGTGTGCATTTACGCCAAGTTTTGCCAGGGCATTAGCAAGCTTTTTAGATCGCTTAATTGACTTTCCATATGTAGTTGAATTTATTGAGCCATCTAATTCTCGTGAAACTAACTTGCCATCAAAATTATATTTTTCGGCATGTAAAATTGCCTGCGGGATAGTTAAATCCCAATTCATCATATTACCCTTCATTGAAATAACCCCTTTATTTATAAGTAATCTAGTTGGTTTTTTACAGAATTATATTCTGCATTAACTCTTAAGAATAAATCTTATCATATGAAAATAATATTATTTATTTGCATGGGTATATCTATCTAAACCTTGAAAATCTTTACAAGTCACAATATTTTTAAAGCCACAGTCTTTTAAAATATTTGAAACCTCTGCTGCTTGAGAATGACCATGTTCAAATATAATTTTCCCTCCAAACTTTAGAGAATATATTGCTTGTGAAGCAATTTGAAAAAAACTTTGTGAGCCATTTTCAGTGATCAATGCAATGAAAGGCTCATGATTAAGATCTTTAAGATGGGGATCATTTGGTTTTATGTATGGTGGATTGGAAATAACCAAATCAAGAGAATTCTCTATCGAGCAAGCCAACCAATTAGACTGTATAAAGGTTACATTGAAAGCATTGTGTAGCTCTCTATTGATTTGAGCAACTTCCAATGCTTGACCTGAAAGATCTGAGGCAAGAATTTTTAGATCTTTGTTTTTTAAACAAATTGATATGGCTATGCAACCTGAGCCTGTTCCAGCCTCAAAAATTGTTGCGTTTTTGTTTAACGATAAATCTAATACCCACTCAACAATTAATTCTGTTTCTGGTCTAGGAATTAATGCTCTTGAGTCAACATAAAATTTATACCCCATGAATTCTGATTTATTTAAAATATAATCAAGGGGAATGCCGGCTAAGTATGATGAAAAAAAAGTATCGAGTTTTAAGGTTTCTTCAGCTGATAAATCATATTCATCTTCAAGGGTAATAATTGTATCGTTTACCCCAAGAGACTTTAAGAAGTATTTTAGGTCCCGTAAAATATTTTGATACTGAGACTCTTTTGATCTAGCAAGAGCAAAATAATATTTAACGCTTTGATTCAATTATGAGGTTTCTTCAAGGTTAGAAAGCTGGGCTAATTGATTTTCAGTAATTAGGGCTTGGCAAATAGAAATCATATCGCCATCCATCACTTGGTCTAAATTATGTTGAGTTAGCTTGATTCTGTGATCAGTGATTCTTCCCTGAGGGAAATTGTAAGTCCTAATCTTCTCACTTCTATCACCAGTTCCCACGAGAATTTTTCTTTCACTGGCAATTGTATTTTGCTGCTCATCAATCTCATTTTGTTTTAATTTCGCGGCCAACAGAGCCATGGCCTTAGCCTTGTTTTTATGTTGTGATCTATCATCCTGACATTCAACAACAACTCCGGTTGGTATATGAGTTAGTCTGACGGCAGAGTCAGTTTTATTAACATGCTGCCCCCCTGCACCGGATGCTCTGTAAGTATCGACTCTTAGTTCGCTTTTATCTATCTCTATGTCTTGCACCTCATCAACTTCAGGTAAAATTGCAACGGTAACTGTTGAGGTATGAATTCTTCCTTGTGACTCAGTTTCAGGCACTCTTTGAACACGATGAACGCCTGATTCAAATTTGAGAAACTTAAAAACCCCTTGACCATTAATTTTAACCACAGCCTCTTTTAAACCACTGGGCTCTGATAGCTTTGTATTTACAATTTCAACCTTCCAGCCTTGACGCTCAGATAACCTTGAATACATTCTAAATAAATCTGCTGCAAATATTGCTGCCTCATCACCGCCGGCTCCCGCTCTAATCTCAAGATAAGCAGCCCCGTCATCTGCCTCATCTTTAGGCAAAAGCATGAATTTAAGGTTTTGCTCAAGCTCTTTAATCTTATCTTGATTAGCTGAGATTTCTATTTTTGCAAGCTCTATTAGCTCTGAATCTCCTGAATCTAAAAGTTCCTTTGCGCCATTTAATTCTTTCTGGACATCTTGAAGTGATTGAAATAAATCAACGATAGGTGTAATTTCAGAATATTCCTTATTTAATTGAGTGAATTGCGCCATATCATCTGTCGCACCCTCTCTTGCAAGAGCTTCATGGATCTCAGTGGATCGTAATTTTACGCTCTCTAATTTTGCAATAATAGAATCTTCAAGCACTTCTAATTTCCTTAATCATAGACAAAATAGCATGAGGGGTTAATGTTGAAATATATTGTAGCTGATCCTCTGAGACAAGATGTATTTGTTTAAGCGATGTATATGGGTCATCTGAATTTAGTAACTCTAAGAAATCTTGTTCATTAAGATTATTAGAGACATCCTTAAGAGCAATATAGGCTTCTTTGCGAGCAATATAGGCTTCTTTGCGATTATTTTGATTCGCTTGTTCTTGATTCAAAGATTCAATTCTTTTCTGAATAAGATCTCTTGCTTTCAATGCCTCAGAGGAGCGTTCTTCTAAATTCTCTTGGGTAACAAGCTCAATATCCTCAATTGTGAACAAATAAGCATACTCCAGATCTCTAACTTGATTCTCTATGTTTCTAGGAACTCCCAAATCAATTAATAGCATGGGTTTGTTCTTTCTTTCTCTCATCACTTGCTCGATTAACCCCTTTCCAATGATAGGTAGAGGTGAATTAATAGAGGTGACTAAAATATCTGTATTTTGAATCAGAGCTCCAAGCTGAGATAGCTGAGTTGTTTCAATAGAAAGAGAGTTATTAACTTTTAATGTTTTCTTTGATCGATTAACCGCATTGATGTTAGTGATGCCATTTGTATAAAAATTTTCAATAACGCTTATTGCCATCTGACCAGCCCCTACAATTGTAAGTTTTTGTTGAGTTGGATCCTCAAAAATCTCTTGAACAATTTTTAATGACAGGCCTGAAACGGATAATGGATTAAAACCAATCTGTGTTTCTGTTCTTGCTGCTTTTGCAATTGATGTAATATCCTCAGTTAGTTTTTGAAATGGGCCATTCAATGAACCGAGTCCAATATATGTCTGAATTGATTGCTTGAATTGACCCAGTATTTCCTGCTCGCCCAACACCTGTGAATCAAGGCCGCTTGCAACATAGCACATATGTTCGATAGCCTCATTGCCCTTAAAAAAATACAAATCATCATTCAGATAATCGCTTGAACCAAAGAATTCAAGGGTTTTTTTGGCAATTTGCGTTATATTTAATGAGGCGCCATAAACATAAACCTCGGTTCTATTACAAGTAGAGAGAGCAAAAAATGATTCTATAGAATCATTAAAACTACTGTCAAAGAAGTTTTTAAAGTCTTCTTGATTAGAGTCATTTATAATAAAAAGCTCTCTCTCTGATAACTTTGTAGTTTTATGATTTATGCCAAATAGCTGTAATTCCATAACAAAAATTATCTCAATATTTCTTTTAATTTTCTTAGGTTCATGTACATCAATATCTCACTCAACATTTTCAGAAAGAGTATTTGTAGGCAAGTTATCTTTTACCAACACTCAAAGCCGCTCTAACTATAATGTAAGAGTTAATGCATTGCCTGAAAAAGTTATTATACAGATTGGCAAACCTTTATTTGGAAATCTATTAAAGATTGAATTTGATCATTCCGCAGGCCTGTCGTTTGATCCAAAAATTGATAATGAGTATCTCTATTTATTGCAGAGTTTTGAAAAAAAAGACTATGTCAATTTTTTTAATTCTTGCTTTAG
>Ga0206128_1002988_pt1 | contig 14631 bp, 16 predicted proteins | sample Helgoland_Spring_7_FD_148601 | JGI IMG/M metagenome (GOLD analysis project Ga0206128, IMG submission 148601) | Pelagic subsurface seawater microbial communities from Kabeltonne, Helgoland, North Sea - Helgoland_Spring_Bloom_20160426_1 | ecosystem: Environmental > Aquatic > Marine > Epipelagic ... | reverse complement strand
TACACCCTCCTGCAAGTTAAGCTTGTTACTCCTTCAAGTGGTAAGCCCTTAAGGTCAAGGAGTGCAAATAATGTCGGCAGCTTATTCGCTGTTAGAGTTAATTCTTAGCATGGCTATTCTTTTCATTCTTATCGGTGCGGCTACGTTCTCACCAAGCACGATAGTGCTTGAGTATCGCTTAGATCATTATGCGCAGGGCCTGATTACTAGCTTGCGCTTGGCGCGATCCAAGGCCTTGCATCAAGTTGAAACCGTGAGTCTCTGTCCAAGTAAAGATGGCATCGTCTGCACCAAGGAACAGTATGAATTGGGTTGGATTCTATTTCATGACCACCAGTTACCTCGTGGCCAACGAGAGCCAACTAGGGAAGCCTTGATATGGCGGCAGTCAGCATTAGCTAGCGGCTATAGCTTACGCGCCAATGGTAATGCGACCGATGCCGTGAGCTTTTATGCCTCGGGTCGAAATAGTGCAGGTGTTGGCGCTAGCTTCTACCTTTGCTTTAGTGACAATGTGCGCCAAGCACAGGTGCTGAGTCTTAATAGTCGTGGTCGTTTACGTCTGTTAGAACGTGATCCGCAAGGTATCCCACGTAAGAGCAACAAAAAACCAATAACTAACTGTTTATTGGAATGAAAAATTTACTGCATCTTGATTTTCAATCTGGTTTTAGCCTTATAGAATTAAGCATCAGTTTGCTGTTGTTGAGTTTTTCTTCTGCCTTATTACTGCGCTCACAAATAGGTAATCAACAGCTGATGACACGCTTAGCCTATCGCCAGAATGCTATTTTATACAGTGCCTCCATATTCGAAACGATGCAGCAAAATAAAAATCAAATCGCGATCAATAGCTATCGCTATAACTCGCGTGATGAAAAGCCAGAGGTAGATTGCTCACAATCGGATAAACCACAGGGGTCAGCTGTAGATTGTAATGTCAGCTATTGGCGTTGTTTACTTAAGTCGACACTGGAAGACTGCCTATCAAATCATACAAGCGATCCATCGACTGTAAAAACGGCGACAGCTTATTTACCAAATGCTGAATTAGAAATCACATATACAGCTGATGATGGCATCAATATGACGCAACTCGATTTGCATTGGTTTGGTAACGGTTCACAACAGCAGCAGCTAAAGCTGGTGCGTCAATGGTAGCGAGTGAGTGGATTGTAATAGGCCAAGGGTAAGAATACAGGCTTATGGCTTGATCGAGCTATTGCTTGTTACGGCTGCAGCCAGTCTTTTATTTGTCTTGCTGATACAACTTTTTCTGCAATTGAGTCAGACTACTTTTCGCTTAGAGCAACAGGCGGTGCGCAACGAGGTGGTGTATTTCGCCTTGACCGAAATGAAGCGTGATATCCGTATGGCGCGGTATCTCCCCTGCGGCCAAACGGCTACAAAAACGTCGATATTAAATATGAATGACAATAACTGGTGGCAAAACCCATTCGATAATCAGCTGCGTGGTTATGATTCCAAGCGGCTGCCACAGGCCATAGTAAAAGATGCGATTAAAGATCATGAGGCATTAATGATTTTACGGGCGGGGGAAAACCGTATACCTATTAAATCTTACGAGGCCAATCGATTTGTATTGGGCGGTAAAGCTAGTCTAGCTTGGTTACGCAAGGGTGCCTTATTGATTGCCTGTGATCCAAACCATACCGTGCTATTCCAAGCAGGTGTAATTAACCGTAAGCATCGAACGATTGAGGTGGGTTTAGATAGCACGCAGATTCCGGGCAATTGCAGTCAAGCCATTGGCCCTCCCATAGTGGACTCTGGCCTACCGGGACAGTGTCAGCAGCAAGCATATGATTTTCAAACCTTGAGTTATATCACCGACTATTATGCTGCCATCTATTATCTCTCCATGTCTGTTTCTGGTAAGAGTCCAGCGATTTATCGTGAAGCGCTTACACTGAGTAGTAAGCAGGGTCGAGTCTCTAGTCGGCGAGAGGAGCTGAGTTCAGGCATTGCGCAAATGAGTTTTCGCTATGACCTCGATGTCGACCAAGATGGCTATGCAGAGGCGCGGCGGACAGCAGCTGAAATCAGGCAGCAGGGTTTGGCTTGGCCTAGTGTTAGCGCCGTTGAGATGCTGCTTCAGTATGACTCTAGCGAGCAGAGCATGCTGCCAGCTGTCATTAGGAGTACACAGTCTGATCGCATTCACGTGGCTATTCGATGATGGACAGACAATCGGGACTGATACTACCTGTGGTACTTCTTTTTTTGATGGTATTTGGTGGCTTACTTTTACGTACTAGCCAGACGGTGAATATTGAATTGCTACTCAATCGTTATCTACAAGATGAGGTGCAGGCATTCTTGGCAGCCGAGTCTGCTCTGTCAAAGGCGCAGCAACATCTCATGTCTGCCAGCTGTAATTGGCTCGCATTTGACCAAGATAGGACTGATGGCTTATTTGTCTCGACAGAAGAAATATCGGCGTATCAGATCGACTGGCTGACACAAGCACAGAAGCTAGAGCCTAATACTAACTTTGAGCATCTTGCACAGCCACCGGCGTATAGCATTCAATATTTAGTAGAGACTGCTGCCAAAACGCAAGACATCCGTTGGTTTCGAATTATTAGTCGCGGAGTCAGCAGTTCAAGCAGTCATACCGTACTCTTAGAAAGTCTTATTGGGTTGCGTTATGAGCATGATTTAGACTTTGCCAGCGCCAATAAAACAGCAGTGTCATGTTGTTGGCGGGAAGTCTCTTTATGACACTACTTAATCTGCCACTTTGTGTAGCCGACAATACTGGTGGGCGTCAGGGTTTTAATCTTATCGAGCTGGTCATTGTGCTTTCACTCATTGCCGTGTTGAGTGCTACTGCTATGTTTTTTTACCAGCAGTACAGGGCGCGGATCTATCGTTTGGATGCACAGCAGAGTTTGCTCGCCTTAATGCAACAACAGCAGAATTACTACAGTCAACATCAGCGCTACCAAATCGATATGGGGACAGGGCAAGATTTAAAAAGATCTGATGAGTTAGAGGGTGATAAGAAAACGGTGGTTTCGCAGAACGGCTACTATCTTATAACCGTACTTGCCTGTGAGGACGATGGCAGCAATCAATGTGTGGTATTAAAAGCGACACCAAAAGAAGCAGATGCAGCGCTACTACATTACAGTTTGGATTCAAAGAACCGTAAAAGCCCAGAAGCTAAGTGGTAATTTTAATCAGTTAATTTGTTTCGTAATTCTCGGGGTAAGGCAAAAGCAATATCTTCTTTTACGCCAGCCACCTCACGCACATCGGCATCACTTAGTCGCGAGACTTTTTCCATCACCTGCTGGACTAAAATTTCAGGCGCTGACGCGCCAGCGGTAATACCAATAACACTACTGCCATCTAGCCATTGTTCCGAAACTTGACTGGCGTCGTCGATAAGATAGGCAGCGATGCCTTTTTTACTTGCGATCTCTTTTAGACGGTTAGAGTTAGAACTATTATTTGAGCCGATCACCAGCAATAGGTCGCAATCATCTACGATGTCTTTAACCGCATCTTGGCGGTTCTGTGTGGCATAACAGATATCATCTCGCTTCGGCGCTTGGATTTTTGGAAAGCGTTGTTGCAAGGCTTGGATAATGTCTTTGGTGTCATTGTCATCAACCGATAAAGTGGTTTGGGTGACGTAGGCAAGCTCATCATTATTATCTAAGGCCAAATTAGTAACGTCTTCTATGGTTTCAACCAAATAGATCGTGCCACCATTCACCTCATCATATTGACCCATAGTGCCCTCAACTTCTGGGTGGCCTCGATGACCGATTAAAATCGTATCGCGTCCCTGTCGGCAATTGCGAATAACCTCCATATGCACCTTGGTCACTAAAGGACAGGTTGCATCAAACACGGTTAGGCCGCGTTGCTTGGCTTCTTCTCTGACCGTTTGTGCAACACCATGTGCACTGAAGATGACGGTGGAGCTATCTGGTACCTGTTCTAGCTCGTCGACAAAGACGGCGCCTTTTTCTCGTAGGTTATTGACCACAAATCGATTGTGTACAACTTCATGACGGACATAGATGGGTGCGCCAAATTGATCTAAGGCACGTTCTACAATCTCGATGGCACGATCGACACCCGCACAAAACCCGCGCGGGTTAGCCAGTTTAATCTGTACTTTTTTCATCGCTGCTACTCTCAAGAAAAACATCTAACAATAAAATGATCGCACCAAGGCTAATGCATATATCAGCTAGGTTAAAGCTGGGCCAATGACAATTATGGCCACCCATATAATCAGATAGCGGATAGAAAAAGGGTATGCATTGGCTGCTGCTTGAATAATAAAAGTCGACAAAGTCAGTGACCTTGGCCTGCACGATACGATCGATCAAATTACCCAAAGCGCCAGAGATGATTAAGCTGATGGCTAGCGCCAAACGTTTTTGCGATTGATCCAAGCTGCGCAACCAAAATACAAGATAGCCGGTGACGCCTATTGCGATAAAGCTAAACAACCAACGCTGCCAGCCCCCCGCATCACCTAAAAAACCAAAGGCGGCGCCTTCGTTATACACCAGCGTCATATTTAGATTAGGCATTAGCGGAATACTTTGAGCAAATTTGAGATTGCTGACGACAAAATATTTACTGATTTGATCGGCGGCAGTTAAGACGCCGATCAAGAGTAGCCAGTTACGCATAGAGACGTTGTTCACCATCGCCGTCCACATTACTCACGCAACGACCACAGAGTTCAGGATGATCGGTATGACTGCCAACATCTGCACGCTGATGCCAACAACGTACACATTTCTCATGACTGGAGGCGGCAGCATGCACTTTGATTTCAATGTCATCCGCTAGTGTCAGGACATCACAGTCGGTAGGGGCTTTATCTAAGCCTGCAACCGTGGCCTCAGAGGTAATAAAGATAAACCTAAGTTCATCGCCGAGCTTAGTTAGTGATTGCTCAATATCGGTGGGTACGAAAATTGCGATAGCTGCATTTAGATTGGCGCCAATAACACCAGCCTCACGTTTTCCTTCCAATACCTTAAGCGCCGCTTGGCGCACATTAAAGATATTGATCCAATCTTGCTCGCTAATGGCATCGTCACTATTCAGTTGTGGCAGGGCCTGATACCAATGCTGCAAGAAGACCGAGTCACTGCGTTCACCTGGTAGTTGGGCATAGGCCTCTTCTGCGGTAAAGCTAAGAATAGGTGCTAACCAGCGTAGTAGTGCTTGGCTAATATGATAGACCGCTGTTTGTGCAGAACGGCGCGGTAGGCTATCGCTGACTGTGGTGTAAACACGGTCTTTAATAATATCGAGGTAGAGACCACCAAGCTCAATACTGCAAAATTTATGCAGGAGTTGATACAACTGATGGAATTCATAGGCTTCATAGTGGGCACGTACTTGTTCTTGCAGCTGTGCGGTGTGATGCAAGATCCACCGATCCAAGGCAAGTAAGTCTTGATCCGCTACTAAGTCAGTCGCAGGCTCAAAGGAGTCTAAGTTAGACAAGAGATAGCGCACGGTATTTCTCATGCGACGATAAGAGTCTGCTGTGCGTTTTAGGATTTCATCTGACACCGTCATTTCTGAACTGAAGTCACTGGAGGCAACCCATAGTCGTAAAATGTCTGCACCCAATGATTTAAAAATCTTTTGTGGTGCAATAACATTGCCTTGTGATTTGGACATCTTATGTCCCTGAGCATCAACTGTGAAGCCATGAGTTAAAACGGTCTTGTAGGGTGCACAGTTATTCATCGCGATGCTGGTCTTCAATGAAGACTGGAACCAACCGCGATGTTGATCTGATCCTTCTAAGTAGAGGTCGGCAGGGAAAGACAATTCTGGATTTGCGCGCACTACTGACTCATGCGTGACACCAGAATCAAACCATACATCCAGCGTATCGCTGACCTTGCTGTAGTCTGCTGCTTCTTCACCAAGGACATCACTCGGCTCTAAATCAAACCAAGCCTGAATGCCTTCTTTTTCAATACGTAATGCCACCTGTTCAATTAGCGCGTTACTGTCTGGGTGTAGTTCTTGTGTTTCTTTATGCACAAATAATGGAATCGGCACACCCCAAGTGCGTTGGCGTGAAACACACCAATCTGGGCTGTTGCCTAGCATGCTAGTGATACGTGCCTTACCCCAGCTAGGCAGCCAACTGACGTTGTCTAATTCTTCTTGGCAACGTTGCAGTAAATTGTTTTTGGTCATGCTGACAAACCACTGCGGTGTGGCGCGGAAGATCAATGGTGTTTTTGTGCGCCAGCAATGTGGAAAGCTGTGTTGGATTTTACTTTGGAAGACAAGTTTATCGGCCGTGACCAGCGTGTCGATGATGTTCACTTCCACTTTGTGTACGTGTTGGCCAGCAAATAATTCAACCTGTTCACGATAAACGCCATTGTCATTCACTAGGTTGAGTGTTCCTAAGCCATAGGCTTGGCCGACGATAAAGTCATCCACGCCGTGGTCAGGTGCTGTATGGACTGCACCAGTGCCTGCCTCAGTGGTGACATGCTGACCTAAAACAACAGGCACACTACGGGCATAAAAAGGATGTTGTAGTGCACTGTGTTCCAGCACCGCACCAGCACAGCTGGCAACGATGCGATAATCTTCAATGCCATAACGTTGCATTGAAGACTCAACCAGGGCCTCTGCCATGATCAGGTATTCACGCGACTCGACTTCAACCAAGGCATAGTGCAGTTCGGGGTGTAGGCTGACGGCTTGATTGGCCGGTAAGGTCCAAGGTGTTGTGGTCCAGATTACGATGTGCGCATCTAGCTCTGCTTTAGCACCAGCAAAATGCTGTTTGAAGTCAGCCTGATCGACCGGCGTGAAACGCACATCAATGGTGTAGGACGTCTTATCACGATACTCAACTTCCGCCTCGGCTAGGGCTGAGCCACTAGCGACACTCCAGTAGACTGGCTTGAAACCTTTTTCTAGATGACCGTTGTCGATAATCTTAGCCAATGAGCGGGCAATATTGGCCTCGACTTGGTAATCCATTGTCAGGTAAGGATTTTGCCAATCGGCAAACACACCCAGACGAATAAAGTCCTCGCGTTGGCGGCTAACCTGCTGCTGTGCGTACTCGCGACAGGCTTGACGGAATTCTTTGGCCGTAATCTTATGGCCAGGCTTACCTTTTTTCTTTTCTACCATGACTTCGATCGGCAGGCCATGACAATCCCAGCCTGGAATCAATGGCGCGTTATAACCTTCCAACGTACGACTCTTGACGATGAAGTCCTTCAAGATCTTATTTACCGCATGGCCGATATGGATGTCGCCGTTGGCATACGGTGGGCCGTCATGCAGGATGAAGCTCTTATCTGAATCCGCACTAAATTCTCGAATGCGCTGATAAATATCCATCTCCTGCCATTGCTTCAGTAACTCAGGTTCTCGATTGGCCAGATTTCCTTTCATCGGAAAACTAGTCTTAGGCAGATTTAAGGTCTTCTTGTATTGCTCGGTCACAGCAGTTGTATTCCTAGGATAGATAGCAGTGTTATTGATTGAAGTAGGTCTGTGCGGACTCTACATCTAATGATATTTGATGTTTAAGGGCTTCGAAAGAAGAGAATTTCTTTTCGTCTCGAAGCTTATGTAAGAAAGTGACGTCTAAGTTTTGCCCATAGAGGTCTTCTGTGCAATCAAAACAATGCACTTCAAGTTGGTTACGTTGGCCATTCACTGTTGGGCGGTTGCCGACATTAGCTACCCCCTGCCAATGATTTTGGCCATTCGAGGCGGTTACGACAAAGACACCACGAATCGGTAGGACTTTGCGACGTAGTAAAATATTTGCCGTTGGAAAGCCTATGGCACGGCCTCGTTTGTCACCATGAAAGACCTTACCTTTAATACTAAAAGCTCGACCTAGTAGTGACTCAACAAGATCAAAACGTCCTGCCTGTAATTTTTCACGGATCGCTGAACTGCTCACACGAGACTCGCCATGTAGCAGGGTGCGGCAGTCTTGCACAGTAAAGCCAAGCTCCGCGCCCATGGTCTCTAATAATGCTAAATCACCGATACGTTGATGGCCAAAGCGGAAATCATCACCGACCACAAGGTGTTGGATATTGAGGTCCTTGAACAAGATCTCACGAATAAAATCGGTAGCTGGCATGTTGGCCAGTTGCTGGTTGAAACGTAGGCAAACGAAATAATCAACAGCATACGCCTGCGCTAATTCTAATTTTTGGCGTAATGTGTAGATGCGAGCGGGTGCCCGTTCGCGTAGGAAAAATTCTTTTGCAGTCGGTTCAAAACTCAATAGCACTAATTTAGCCTGCTGTTCTCGTGCCTGTTCGCTGGCATAACGCAGAATGGCTTGATGACCCAGGTGGAAGCCATCGAAATTACCGATACTCGCAATGGTCTGCTGCTTCAGCTCGGACAGCTGGTTTGAACTTCGTATTAAGCGCATAGCAAATTATGGTGCGGGGTATTTAAATTGTGCTGGGCGTAGGCCGAGCAAGAATAAGGAGGCTGCATACGCTAGCACAGCTATGGCAATCAAGGCAGTTAAAACCAAAACGCGTATCACCACTCCCCACTGCGCCCACTGACTAGGGTCAGGTAGGAGGCTCAGTAACAGACTGCTCAGGACTAGGGTCGCAATAACAATCTTAAAAAGTAGTCCCAAGTAGCGAATGTCTTGTTTCAATACCTGTTCTTGGCGTAAGCAGCGATACAGTAGAAATGCATTTAAGTAAGCCGCTAGGCTGGTCGCCAAGGCCAGTCCGGCATGAGCGCCGATCCATTCTTGTCGATGCCAGAGCCAGAGCAAAGACAGGCTGAGTGCAATATTGACACCGATGGCACTGACGCCAATCAGCATAGGCGTGCGTGTGTTCTCGCGTGCGAAAAATCCGGGGGCCAGTATTTTTATGGCAATAAAAGCGGGTAGGCCTAAGCCATAAGCGATCAGACTGAGAGATGACATCTGTGTATCTAACGCGGTGAATGCACGGTATTGCATGAGGCTGATGATGATCGGTTCAGCCAATAAGATCAGCCCAACAGTCGCCGGGATTGCGAACAAACAAGTTAAGCGTAAAGCCCAATGTAGGCTATTATTAAAGTCATCACTGTTTGCTGCGACAAATTGGCGCGATAGCATTGGTAATAGGACGGTTGCGATAGCAACACCAAAGATGGCTAAAGGCAGCTCTACGAAACGGTCTGAGACATATAGCCAGCTAATACTGCCGACCGTTAGGAAAGAGGCAATGACGGTATTAATAAGTAGGTTCAGCTGCACAATAGATGAACCAAAAATGGCTGGCAACATCAGTTTTGCAATACGCTTAACCCCGGCCTTAGCACCGGTTAGTCGGGGTATCGGCAGACATTTCTCTTTTAGTAAGAATGGGATCTGTAAGGCCAGTTGTGCCGCACCGCCAATGAATACACCCCAAGCTAGAGCGATAATCGGCTGTGCCATCTTGGGGGCTAAGAAGATAGCTGCGAGGATCAAGGCAACATTCAGTAATACCGGGGTCAGCGCTGGGATGGCGAAACGCTGTTTCACATTGAGTAGGCTGGCCGCCATCGCAGTCAGTGATATAAAGAATAAGTAGGGGAAGACGATCCTCAGCATATCGCTCGCCAGCTGTTGCTGCGTCGGATCGTTAAAGCCGGGGGCAAATAAGGTGATCAACCACGGGGCGGTGAGCATGCCGAGTGCCGTGATAAACAGTAAAGCGAGGCTGAGTAGGCCGCTGCTGTGATCAATGAGACGGCGAAATGCACTCTTATCCTGCTTTAAATGTGAGGTCATCACTGGCACAAAAGCCTGTGAAAACGCGCCTTCGGCAAAGATTCGGCGTAAAAAATTCGGGATGCGAAAGGCCACAAAGAAGGCATCGGTGCCGGCATTGGCACCAAATAGGATGAAAATGACGGCATCTCGCACATATCCGAATATACGTGAGATAAAAGTAGCGCCGCCGACCGTTAAGGTCGCCTTTAAGGGAGGTTTAGTCACAAGCTATTAAGTTGATTTATCAGCAAAAACCTTAAACTATCACTCGCTAAATAGCACCCCTGGCGTTGCTTTATCGAGCGATACCTGGTGGTGATGTCTGCGGTTGACATTTATAGGTGGAGATCGCATAGTACGCGACCCAATAAGCTAGTACTGCATTTAAAAGGATAATACGTGGCCAATAGCGCATCTGCACGTAAACGAGCCCGCACTGCGGAAGTATCTCGTCAACATAACGTGAACATACGATCAAATCTTCGCACGCACATCAAAAACGTTGTTAAAGCGATTGATGCTGGTGATGCTGAAACTGCACAAAAGAATTACACTGCGGCTACCCCCGTTATCGATGCTTCGGTAAGCAAGGGTATTATTCACCGCAATAAGGCTGCTCGTCATAAGAGCCGCTTAAACGCACGTATTCGTGCGATCAGTGCTTAATTTATTTAGCTAACTGATCTAGATTTAGGCCTACTTTAAGTGAGACGCTTGCATTAGCGTCTTAGCGTGCTACCTAAGCGCGCTAAAGTAAGGCTAGATTATCCCGATGGATTAACTCAGGTTCATCGATATAACCCAGTAATTTCTCTATCGCTGCTGACGGATGGCCAGCAATCTTTCGGCTTTCCTGACTGTTGTAATTACTCAGTCCGCGCGCAATTTCTTTCCCTGTGGGATCGATTAAATGTACCAAATCACCCCGCTTGAACTCACCATCGACCGCTGTGATGCCGACTGCGAGCAGGCTAGCGCCATCTGAAAGTAGGACGCGTGTTGCGCCTGCATCCAGATGTAAACTACCTTCGGCCTGTAATTGATTCGCGATCCATTGCTTGCGTGCAGTCAGGGCCTCGATGGTTGGGTGTATCAACGTACCCTCATACTCACCACTAGCAACCGCTAACAAGGCCCCTTCAGTGCGGCCAGAGGTGATGATAGTAGCCGTTCCAGAGCGTTCAGCGCGTCTGGCCGCAGAGACCTTAGTCACCATGCCACCACGACCTAAGCTGTGGTGTGAAGGGCCTGCCACGGCGTCTAGACGGCTTTCTTGAGCGCTACATTCGCGAATCAGTTGTGCATCTGCATACTGACTCGGGTTGCGATCAAAGATACCGACCTGATCGGTTAGGATCACTAAATGGTCAGCATCGATCAGATTAGCGACTAATGCGGCTAGATTGTCGTTGTCACCAAAGCGAATTTCTTCGGTTGCCACGGTATCATTTTCGTTGACCACTGGGATCACATTGAGCTTTAAAAGGGTCTGTAAGGTCGAGCGGGCATTGATGTAGCGTTGGCGATCACGCAAATCTTCGTGCGTGAGTAAAATCTGCGCGCTTTGTAGGTTACGTCTCTGTAGGGCCTGTTCATAGGCTTGGATTAAGCCCATCTGGCCAATCGCAGCTGCGGCTTGGAGTTCGTGTAGTGCCCGTGGGCGTTCCTGCCATTGCAATCTAGCCATACCTTCAGCGACTGCGCCAGAAGACACGAGAATGATTTCATAACCCTGCTGATGTAACCGGGTTATATCCGCACACCAGCGATCAATCGCTGCTAGGTTAAGTCCTTGGCCATCATTAGTGACCAGAGAGCTGCCAATTTTTATGACCCAGCGAGGTTTGTTCTCGCTACTCTTCTGCTGTTTCTTCATGCTGATTCATCTGTGTAATGACATCTAAGCAAAGCTGTTTCAGACCTTCTCTGGTGCTGGATGAAACGGTATATAAGGGGCCGTCCCACGCGAGATCTGTGACCAATTGTTGTACCCGTTCTTCTGCTTCTTCTGGTAGTAGTAGATCAGACTTCGTACAGACCAGCCAGCGTTCTAGGTTGGAAACGGATTCACCATAGCTTTGCAGCTCTTTTTCAATGGTGTTGTATTGCTCCAAAGGCGGGCCATTCGATTCTAGATCACCGATATCGACTAAATGTAGTAGCAGACGACAGCGTGATAAGTGCTTTAGGAACTGAATGCCTAAGCCTTGACCCTGTGCAGCACCCGCGATTAAGCCAGGTAAGTCAGCCATCACAAAACTTTGTAATGGGCCTACACGGACAACACCGAGGTTAGGATGCAGGGTGGTAAACGGATAATCTGCGATCTTTGGTTTGGCGTCTGATACGGCGGTAATCATCGACGATTTACCGACACTAGGCATGCCAAGTAAGCCGACATCGGCTAATAGTTTCAATTCTAGGCGCAGTGCGCGGATATCACCGTCGCTGCCTTGGCTGATCTTGCGTGGTGCACGGTTGGTCGAGCTTTTAAAGCGGGTATTACCAAGGCCGTGGAAACCGCCATGGGCAACCAGTAGTTCTTGCTCTGATTTGCTCAGGTCACCAATCAACTCACCGGTGTCTTCATCGTAGACTTCGGTGCCAGTAGGTACGCTGATATAAAGATTATCTCCAGAACGGCCAGTACAATTGCGACCTCCACCCGGACGTCCAACGTCCGCCTTAAAGCTACGCGTGTAACGAAAGTCTGCGAGCGTGTTGATATTGTCGCTGGCGCGTAGATAAACGCTGCCACCATCGCCGCCATCACCGCCATCAGGGCCACCTTTCGCGACAAATCGCTCGCGACGGAAACTCATACAGCCTGCGCCGCCATTTCCACCAAAAACGTTTATCGCTCACGACGGAAACTCATACAGCCTGCGCCGCCATTTCCACCAAAAACGTTTATCGTTGCTTCGTCTACAAATTTCATCTTATTGGGCTGCCTACTGAACCTTGGTTATCATACCGTAAAGCAAAAAAAAGCCCCGTAATAACGGGGCTTTTTATTCGTTATTGTGAGTTTGGCGATTAGGCCGATACAACACTCACAAATTTACGATTTTTTGGCCCTTTCACTTCAAACTTAACGACACCTTCAGTGATTGCAAAGATGGTGTGGTCTTTACCAAGACCTACGTTAGTTCCAGGGTGAAATTTGGTGCCGCGCTGACGAAGGATAATGTTACCAGGAATCACGTGTTGACCACCGAAACACTTAACACCTAAGCGTTTGGATTCCGAATCGCGACCGTTACGGGTACTACCACCTGCTTTCTTATGTGCCATTGTATTGCTCTACTTGCTAATGTTCTTAATCAATAATTCAGTGTAGGACTGACGGTGTCCCATCTGCTTGCGATGGTGCTTACGGCGTTTAAACTTGATAATTTCGATCTTTTTGCCGCGGCCGTGAGCGGTAATCTCTGCGCTAACCGTTCTGCCATCGATGTAAGGTGCGCCTACAGCGAGGTCTTCGCCAGAAGCTACGAGCAAGACTTTATCGAAGTCGACAGTGCTGCCTTCATCTGCGTCTAGCTTCTCAACACGAAGGACTTCACCCTCGCGTACTTTGTATTGTTTACCGCCGGTGGCGATTACTGCGTACATCTGCATTAACCTTTAAAAATGAGCGCGAGATTCTATCGAGATAAACCCGCTAGGTCAAACATCTTGCCTCACGCTACGTGAACATTCATTATGTGCCCACTTACCGATTCGATACAACTATGAACCTGACTGCAATTTTGGACTTGGTTGCCGCTGATATGGCCGGCGTTAACATGCATATTCGCGAAAACGTGCGCTCAGAAGTCGGTCTGATTGAACAGATGGGCGAGTATATTATTGCCGGCGGAGGCAAGCGATTGCGTCCTGTTGTCGCCATCTTGGCCGCAAAAGCCTGCGGATATACCGAAGATAGGCACCAAGTTGCCGCTTCGATCATTGAGATTATTCACACCGCAACACTGCTGCATGATGATGTGGTAGACGCCTCTGACCTGCGTCGAGGTCAAGAAACAGCCAATTCGATCTGGGGTAATGAGTCGGCCGTCTTAGTCGGTGACTTTTTATTCTCGCGTGCGTTTGAGATGGCGATTGCGATGAATGATGTCCGTGTCATGCAGATTCTGGCCTCAACCATCAATCGAATCACCGAAGGTGAGGTCATGCAGTTACTCTACTGTAATGAGCCCGATACCACCGAACAGCAGTATATGACGGTGATTGAATGCAAAACCGCCAAGTTATTTGAGGCGGCGGCCGAGATTGGTGCTGTCTTAGCACGACAAGATAGTCAGATGGAGGTCAGCCTAGCGGCTTATGGCACTCATTTAGGTACCGCCTTTCAAGTCGCTGATGATCTCTTGGATTATCGTGCCGACAGTGAGACCTTGGGTAAGAATGTTGGTGATGATCTGGCTGAGGGTAAGCCGACATTGCCGATTATCTATGCGATGCAACATGGCTCAGCGACACAGGTCGCGTTGTTACGGCAGGTGATCGAGAATGGTGATCGAGAAAAGCTTGCGCAGGTAGTCGAGATTATTGAAGACACCAAGGCCTTAGACTACGCCCAAATAGTCATGCTAAAAGAATCAGAAAAAGCGATGGCGACGCTTGTCGCTGTTCCAGATAGTGAATATAAAGCCGCATTACTTGGGCTGATCGAATTTTCGGTTGCCCGTCTGTATTAACTCCTCGATCAACAATAGATCGATTATTAGAAGCCATAGCATGTCTATTTATCTACACAACACACTGACTAAGCAGAAACAAAAGTTCGTCCCGCAAGATCCAAAGCGGGTGAGCATGTATGTCTGTGGTCCTAC
>Ga0206128_1002971_pt1 | contig 14672 bp, 8 predicted proteins | sample Helgoland_Spring_7_FD_148601 | JGI IMG/M metagenome (GOLD analysis project Ga0206128, IMG submission 148601) | Pelagic subsurface seawater microbial communities from Kabeltonne, Helgoland, North Sea - Helgoland_Spring_Bloom_20160426_1 | ecosystem: Environmental > Aquatic > Marine > Epipelagic ... | reverse complement strand
CAAAGGGGACTCCCCAGAACCTTCAACACTTCACGAAGAACAGACGGGTCTTCGGTGTGGTCCAAGACGGTCGTCAGAGTCGACCGATGGTGCAACAAAGCCCGCTCGTCGAGCAGGTAGACATGGTGCAACATCCAAGCGGCTTTGCGCATGCCATCGCGATCCCAGCTGATGTGCCCTGTGAGAATGTCCAGCAAGCAGTCGATCCACTCCGGGTGTCTCAAGGCTTCGTTGGCCAGGGACTTGATGGAATTGACACCCACTCCTTTCTTCAAATGCTCCGTGAACTCGTGGGGTATATGTCGCGGTATCGGCATGTGTTTTCCTAGGGCCTTTTCGTACTTTGCAAGGTAAACCAACATTCACGATGCGCATTCTTTCCCTTCTCTTACTGGCTCCCTTCGGATTCGGAGTGGCCCTCGGACAAGCTCCTGAAATTGAAATCGACCTGACTGCCACAGAGGTGCTCAGCCAAGGACAAACCGGCACATGCTGGAGTTTCAGTACCACCAGCTTTTTGGAATCTGAAGTGTTTCGAATTTCGGGAGAATTACAGGATTTGAGTGAAATGGCAGCGGTGCGGGTGATCTACCCTGAAAAGGCTGAGCGCTTCGTGCGGTATCAGGGAAAGCATCAATTCGGTCCTGGAGGGTTGTGCCATGACGTAATCCGCGCAGCAGCCGTCTACGGCTTGGTGCCACAAAGCGCGTACCAGGGAGGGCAGGAGCCCGGTGCCTACAATCACGGTGAGCTGGATGCGATGCTTGAGGGCATGGTGCAAACGATTCTCAAGCAGTCGGGTTCCATTTCGCCTGCGTCTTTTGACGCCATCGAAGCGACTCTGGATGCGTACTTGGGGCCTTTGCCTCAGGAATTTGAAGTCAACGGCAAAACGGTTACGCCCATCCAATGGCGCGATCAGCTGGGAATTCACCCGTCAGAGTACGTTTCCTTGACCTCTTTCACACACCACCCGTTTGGACAGGAGTTCATCTTGGAAGTCCCGGACAACCACGCGCACGGAGCTTTTCTCAATGTGCCACTCGATGACTTGGAGGCCACGGTCAACAACGCCTTGGATCAAGGCTATACCGTCGCTTGGGATGCGGATGTGAGCAACAAGGGGTTTTCGTTCCGGAATGGCTGGGCCATCATGCCGGAAACGGCCAAGACTTCGGAAGAGTGGAAGACGCTCGATGCCATGCCCGCGGAGCCCACTGTGGATCAAGCAGCGCGCCAACGGGATTTTGATTCCCAATCCACCACCGACGATCACCTGATGCACATCGTTGGCCGCGCCAAGGATGCGCAAGGCCGCTCGTATTTCATCATTAAAAACTCATGGGGCGATGGCAATGCCTTTGGAGGCCGCCAATTTGTGTCCATGGAATATTTCCGACACTATACGGTTGGGGTGATGTTGCACTCCGATGGACTGCCTGCTTCGGTTGCAAAAATGCGCCCACAACCCGCCAAAAAGAGCGCGAAAAAAGGCAAATGAGGCCCCCTTTTTGAAAGAGGTGAAAAAGGATTTGGTAGAGAACTAAGAGTTGGTATCTTTGCCCCCCGTTTGGACAGAATGGTCCACGGGGAATGGCTGTGTAGCTCAACTGGATAGAGCACCTCACTACGGATGAGGAGGTTTGGGGTTCGAATCCCTACACGGTCACTTTTTGAAAAGCCTGTATCACAACGATACGGGCTTTTTTTATGCGTAAAGCGCAGCTTACATGGTGCCGTCGGGCGCAGCCTGTCCACGAATTCTGAGCCTGATGATACTTCGCACCTGAAGCCGTAGCTTTGCGCCCGCAAACAAAATGCGTCACAAGCAGGCCCCACCATGAAACGAGTCAACGAGTTTAAGAGAATGTTCGACGTGGAAGGCGTGATCGAATTGGCGCCCTTGAAAAAGAAGTACCGCTCCTTGGTCAAGGAATGGCATCCCGATAAGTTTCCTGATGGTGGGGAGAAGGCCGAACAGGCTGAGGCCATGAGCCGCCGGATCATCGAAGGATATCACTTTTTGGTGAGCATGGCCCCCGCAACCCAGGAAGCCCAAAAGGAGGCTTACTTGGAGCTCACGACCAAATCTGCCATCTTAGATTTGACGCACAAGGGGTTGCTCTTGGAGATCACCTTTTTGAATGGCGATGCCCACGAATACTTTGGCGTCAATCGCCAACTTTTCACGAAGCTCTTGAATGCGGACAACCAGTACCGCTTTGCGAAACGGAAGGTGTTCAACGCCTTCCCACACCGCAAGTCGAAGAGTGGAACGCAGGATTCGGATTCTTCAACAGCCTAAGAAATTCCGCGCAACGTTCCTGCGAGCGAAATTGCCACCGGGATCTTCTTTTCATGGTTTTTTCGATTTAATTTGTTGATTACGACTGAATCAACACTTTGGAAATGAATCAATTGAACTCATCGCTGGCCACATTTCGATCTCGCATTGCGGGCCTTTCATTTCTTTTTCTGCTCATGAGCCTATTCTGGGCTTGCTCCAAAGACACAGAGCCCGAGAATCAAGGAAATGGGAACGGCGGAGACAACGGAACCGTGGCATGGACATTGGATTTGGGAGAGGCTTTCGGATCGGATCGGCTCATCCAAGTGCAAGGCATGATTCGGAATGAAACGGGCCCTGTCTCGGGTGCTTTCGTTGCCTGTGGTTTGAGCTCAAATTCGGTGGTGACGGATGAAAATGGGGTGTTCATTTTAACCGGCTGCCAGGCACATGATCGATACAGTTTTGTTCGTGTTGAATACGACGGATACTTTGATGGTTTTCGGCATTTTGTGCCTCCGATCGATGGGCTTGCCCAGGTCGATATTACCTTGATTAACCGGGGTGCACCGTATCTCTTGGAATCAAGCCAAGGAGGTACATTGAATGGAATGGGGTGGGAGCTTTCCTTTCCGGCCAATGCGTTTTCCTTGAATGGAAGCCCCTACACGGGTGAAGTGGAGATTGAAATCGGCTATGTCAATCCAGTGGGGCAAAATTTGTTTGACGTCATTCCTGGTGGTTTGATCGGTGCGCAGTCAGATGGAATTCAATTGCTTCAAACGTTTGGAATGCTCGGAGCTGAGCTTTCTACGCCTTCAGGACAGCCACTTGAGCTGGGACAACCGGTTCAAGTGCAGTTTGCGCTTCCCAACGATTTGATTGCCATGGCGACTCCCACGATTGATCTCTGGAGTTTGAATGAGACCAATGGGCTTTGGATGAAAGAAGGGGAGGCCGTTTTGGAGGATGGGCGCTACCATGTGCAAGTGGAGCATTTTTCTTGGTGGAACATCGACGCCCCATCAAACTTCGTTTTCTTAGATGGGATTGTCACGAAAGAAGGCATTGCTGTGTCGAATGAAGAAGTGATGATTGAGGTTGTGGAAACAGGGTATTCGGGCATCACATGGACGAATCCCAACGGATATTTTAGCGGCATGGTGCCTCGCGATCAAAGTCTCGCTCTCTCAATCAGTGCTTGCCCTCAAGCACCGAGCCCCATTGAGGTTGTCAACATGGCGTTGGGAGTGTTGAGCAATGACCTGTCGCTTAACATCGAAGTTGAGTCCAACGTGGGATTGCACAGCGTTCAGGGCAATTTAATCGGGTGTGATGACTGGCCTGTTTCGCAAGGGTATGTTGTTTGCAACGGTGATTACTATGCGGCCAATGCAGCGGGTGATTTTGAATTTCTGACGTGCCAGGATGCCCTGATGCTGATTGGATTTGCTTTCGATCCGAGTCAGCCTTTGCTGATGTCGGACACGCTTTTGATTACGTTCATTGAAACCGAAGAAAATTGGTTGCTCGATGAGGTGGTTGTCTGCGATGAAGTGGATGAAAACGAGGGGGGGGTCCTGTTTGATGATTATGGGTATGAAACGGCTATTTTGGGAGGGCATGAGTGGTTTTTAGAGAATCTGCGGAGTACGATTTATGCCAACGGAGATGCCATTCCGTCCTTTCAAGATGAGGAGCAGTGGCTGCCGCGTTGTCTGGACAACAGGTGTACTATGATTTGGACGGAGACAATCTTCAAGGATATGGCAGATTGTACAATGGTTTCGCCGTTGAGGATGCGCGTGGATTGTGTCCCACAGGTTGGCACGTGAGCACGGATGAAGACTGGCTAGATTTAATCGATTTTGCTGATGCATTTGGATCAGCTGTTGAGGTGCTCAAGGCTTCAGCGATTGATCAGCCAAGCTGGAATGGATTCAATTCGCTAGAGTTTACAGTGGTGCCGGGAGGAAGGATCAGCAGCGAGGGTGACATGCACTTGATGGGAAATTATGGGTATTTCTGGGCCACCTCAGAGTCTACTGAAGGGGCCATTTCGTATCGCATGATGTCCACCTATTCGGATGCACTTGATGTAGGAGATTTTGGCGCGAACAATGGCTATTCAGTTCGCTGTGTGAGCGATGAATAGAGCATAGGAATGTGACCATTTCATGACGACTCACTCTGTTTACATGGGGTAGTTTTGCCGCCGAATGTATGTTCATCATCATCGGCGTTCAGCGCTAGCGGCTACCTTGCTTTTGGTACTCATTGTCATCGCTCCAGTTGAAAGTACTCGTGCTCATGACTCGAGTGGAACGGACGATCCGGGTTCAGTAAATTCCATCTCGAAAATGCAACTGTATTCAGTCGCTGACAGCGTAGAAGTGCAGATAGGCAAGACCGTGCACTCCTTGGCTGCTGCAGAGGTGGTGGAAGCGTCCTCCCCAGCTTCAGAGAGTTTCATTCCTCCGGTTCGCATGGATGCCGTCCAATTGGATCAAATTCCTGCCAGCTCGCGCATTGCAGCCTTGGCAGCGACGGCCGGTGTAGACATGGTGTCGGCTGGCGCCGGCATGCTGCGCCCTGTCATGCGAGGGTTGTCCGGTTTGCGCATTGCCACCTTGTTCAATGGTGCTCGGATTGAAAGCCAAGCTTGGGGAGAATACCACGGAATTTACATCCCTGAAGAAGGGATTGAACGCGTCGAAATCATCCGAGGTCCAGGGACCTTGGCCCATGGATCTGATGCCTACGGAGGAGTGTTGAACTTTGTTCCCAATCAAGTCCTTCAGGAGCGAGGCAGGAAAAGCCAGGTCAGTTGGAGCGGATTTTCGGCCACGAATGGCTGGCAGGCGACAGCCGCCACTGAGAAACGCAGTCAATCCACTTTTCATAGTTTCCGAGGTGGGTACAAGCGTCACGGTGATTATCGTCTACCGAGCGGTCAGGCGCTGTTCAATTCGGCCTACACCCAGTTTTTTGCGCAGGGCACATTCGGCTACCTGAAAAGCTGGGGCTCTGTCGAAGGCGCGTATTCTTCCAGCTATAACAATGCCGATATCATTGGTCACGACGGTTGGAGCCAGTCGGGAGATCATTTAGTCACCACCTCCATGCAACTGCAATGGGGGAGGTGGCACCTGGTTCCGCGCATATCGTACCAACTCAATCACCGAAAGGAATTTGATCGGCATCTACCGGTGGGAGGGAGTGCCGGCGATGAATTGCTTGATTCGATTGCTTTGGACATGAGTTTGCGGACGTTGCGCTACGACCTCAAAGCCGAACGAACAACAGAAGGTGGGTGGAATTGGATTCTGGGAAGTCAAGGGTTTACCAGCAGCAATACCAACGAGCCGGAAGCGTTGGATGGACCCGGAGCACCTTTGATTCGGGATGCGGAGATCAAGGAGGTCAGTGGGTTCGCCATCAGCTCTTGGAAAGGAGATAAAATTGGAGTCGAAGCCTCTGTGCGCGGCGATGTCAGACAAACCCAGTGGGATGCGTTGAATGTGCTGCCGGAAGAGACTCGGCGCAACGACTGGTTGGGGTCAGCTGCGCTGGGCATGCATTGGGATGTGAATGAGCGCCTGATTGCGCGTTTGCATGTTGCGCGCAGCCAGCGTGTGCCGGGATTGTCTGAACTGTTTTCAAGCGGATTGCACCACTGTGCGTATCGCATAGAAATGGGTGATGAAACGCTAGAGAATGAAACCAGCTATACTATTGAATGGAATACCCGTTGGCAGGGCCGATCCCTGAGCATGGAATCATCGGTATACCGCAATGCAATTGAAGACTACGTGTACATCGCTCCTACGAAAGAGAGTTTTGATGGCGTGCCCGAATTCGCATACACATCGACTGAAGCGTTGTTTCTTGGAGCCGAGTTTACAGGAGAGTGGTCGCCAGTTCGGTGGTCTCATATCGGAGCCAAGGTGGCCGTTTCTGTAATGGAGGCTGCAGACGGTATGGGGTCAGAGCTGCCCTTAACACCGCCGTTCACCGTGCGTGCAGAATCTGGCTGGAGTGGAGGAGAATGGGCCGGATTCGACGAGATTTTCGCTCAGGTAGTGGTGAACCACAGTCGAGACGCCACCCTGCTTCATTGGACATCCGGTGCCCGTATTTCAGAAAACATGCATTGCGTTTTGTCGATTCAAAATCTGTTGAATGAGCAATACTACCCGACGTTATCGATGCTACGTAACCTCAATATTCCTGAATCTGGAAGGAACATTCGGTTGCGCTTGGAGTGGAGGTTTTAGTCTTCGTTTATTGCGCAGTCGTGGCATAGCTTTGATTTTGAGTTTCTTATCTCGGTTTTTCGCAACCAATGCTCGGGTTTTAACGTAATCAAGTTATGAGTCAATTTCCCGAATGTGATGCCTTGGTCCTTGAAGGAGGTAGTTTACGCTGCGCATTCACAGCGGGAGTCTTGGATGCTTTTGCGGCGGTGGACTATCGCCCTTTCAATCACTACATCGCGGTGTCTGCTGGGTCCATGGCCTTGACATCGTTTTTGTCAGGACAACGAAAACATTTTATCGAGTTGGCCATGAAATTGGCGGACGACTCGCGATTCATCAGTTTTCGGTCGGCCTTCTCAGAAGAAGGGTTAATGAATTTATCATTTTTGGCCAAGACCGTCATGGAATCAGCACCCATCGATTGGTCTCTCTTGGAGGAGGAGATCGTTGGGAAAAAGGTACTCATCGTCACAACCGATGCTGAAGAGGGGCTCCCTCTTTACTTGGAGCCCGGCGCGAAAGATTGGATGCGTTGTGTTTTGGCTTCCTCTACGTTGCCGCTAGTGACACGTGGTCGGATCAAAGTCAATGGACAATGGATGTTTGATGGCGGATACTCCGATGGAATCCCTTTCATGAAAGCGGTGGAGCTTGGATGTAAAAAAATCCTGGTAATTCGAACGCGGCCTTCTGGCCAGCATGTGGCGCAGGGGTACTTGGATTATATCGCGTCATGGATGTATTGGTGGACGCCCAAATTGCTGCGCCTGTTTGAATTTGGTTTTGAGCATTACAATGCGAAGGTTGATGCGCTCAATACCGGTGGCAATGGAGATGCAGAATGGGAGGAGTTGGCTCCTAAAGTGCCCTTGCGCTCTGACGGTTATTACGTAACCAGCGTGGACTTGTTGTCGGACTATCGCCATGGCTTGGAAGTAGGACTGGATTGGTTGTCCAAGCAAAGAACAGCTGATAAGATAAAATAATATCGACTGAACACAATATTATTAAGATAAATGAGCTCAAATTGATTATGAAGGGCTTGGATGTTGTACATTAGTATCCAATCGCTTATTCATTTGTCATGTTGTGCACTGCTGTTAAAACCAAGCAGGCGTTGCGCAGTTTTGTTTGTTTCGGAACAATCCTGTTGCTCGCTTTGGGTCAAACCTCGGCCTCAGAAGGGAATACAAACTCTCTAGGCTCCACAGAGTCTGTTGTCAACGAAACCTATCGGTTTCTACAAACAGTTCAAACTCCGTTCGTTATTGCAGAACCTACGTTTGATTTTACGGGGTACCAGACGTACAAGATTTATGTAGAAACCATGAATTCCGATGATTTCGTTCATCGTGTTTATGGTGATGCCGCGCACAACGCGTCATTTTCCGCACCGTCCGGGATCTACAACAACAACTATTGCCTCGGTGCGACCTCAGGTCAAGCGCCTTCAGCTGATTTTTTCTACGGCGGTTACAATTCGCACACGTTTGATTCGTGGGTTGGAATCGGACTGACGTCTTTTCCCAATACGGTAGGAGGAGAGGTGGATGTCACTGTGCAGGAATCTGCTGGTTTGCCTTGGTCAGATAATTTTGCCTTGGAATTCATGTCCAGCGGAAACTATGGCCCGGTTGATTTTTCTTTTGACGATGTGAATACGGAAGGTGGATGGGTGCTTGAGGATTTGAATGCGACCAACGGCTTCACGGGAGATGATTATCGAGCGATTGTGATGCAAGTGACCAGTCCTGCAACAATTGTATGGACACTCAATGCAGAAATATATGTGCACGGAGACCCAAATAATGTGGTTCTTATTTCCCAGACGTTTGATGGAACGTCACTTGGTCCAGTCCTCATAGAGGGGTGTACCGATTCCAATGCGTGCAACTACTATGACTTGGCTACGGTCGACAACGGTACGTGTACACTGCCTCCTGATTTTTACGATTGCGATGATGTTTGCTTGAATGACATCGATGGAGACGGCGTCTGTGATGAACTTGAAATTCCAGGTTGTCAGGACAATACGGCCTGCAATTACATGGCGAGTGCAACGGATGAAAATAACACGTGTTTCTATTCTACTGGTTGCGAGACCTGCTCCGGTGAAACGGACGGTACAGGAACGACCGTTGACAACGACAGTGATGATGACGGGGTTTGCGATGCCGATGAAGTGGTCGGTTGTCAGGATTTAGCGGCGTGCAATTACATGACGGCCGCTACCGATGCCGGTACCTGCGTGTATGTTGACGGGGTGTGCGAGACCTGTTCAGGAGAAACCGATGGTACAGGAACGACCGTGGATAATGACAGTGATGATGACAGTGTTTGTGATGCCGACGAAATTGTAGGGTGTCAAGACGCTTCCGGGTGCAATTACAACAGTGCTGCGACCGATGCGGGCACGTGTATTTATGTGGATGGAATTTGTGAAACCTGTTCAGGTGAAACAGATGGTTCAGGGACAACTGTGGACAATGATAGCGATGACGACGGTGTCTGCGATGCCGATGAAATTGAAGGGTGTCAGGATACCACGGCCTGCAATTTTGACGTGACCGCTACAGATGAAGACGGTTCATGTGCGTATTGTGGCTGCGACAATTTGACGGGGCTTGCGCCGTATTCATTGACGATTGAAGAGCATGCTGTTGATGGCATTGCAGGGCATACGACCTACAGAGCCTACATCAACATGGAGCATCCAAACGATTACCTCAGTGCTGTTTTTGGTGAAAATGAAGCTCTAGCATTTGCATTGTCTTCCACTGCGACGCCCAATTGGTACAACCATGAAAATGGAGTTGATTTTGCGACGGATCTGAATGAAGCCTTCATTGATTTGGTCCCAGAATTGGCTTACGACAGTTGGTTTACCATTGGAGCGGAAACGACGCATGCTGATGTGGATGTGGATTTTACTGCTGGACCAGGCAATGACATTCGAGTTCCTTTCAACGCTGGAGAAGATATTTTGGTCAATGACGCATACGGGGCCACCTTCTATTCAGTCCGGTCATGCGATTTGCCTCCGGGCGAAGGTGGGAATAGCTGCTCCGAGGATCATCCAGCAATTGGGGGTTCGGACGGCCGCGTTCTGATCGCTCAAATCACAACCACAGGAGAACTTTCTGGTCAATTGGCTGCTCAGATTTTGCAGAATGGCCAGTATGGGCAGGGGGTGTATCACACTGTTCACTTCTCCTTTGATGGTGAGGGATCATTCTCGAGCGATTCGTGGTCTGGTGCAATGAATTCAAACTACCAAGATTGTGGGTGTACGGATGCGACGGCTGTCAATTATGATGAGGATGCTCTTCATGACAATAGCACGTGCATTCCGACCATCTTAGGTTGCATGGATGCTGCTGCATGCAACTATATGGCTGCGGCCACCGTGGATAACGGTGCTTGCGCATTTGTGGATGGGGTCTGTGAAACGTGTTCCGGTGAAACGGATGGCACGGGCACAATTGTGGACAACGACAGCGATAATGACGGCGTGTGCAATGCTGATGAAGTCGTAGGCTGCCAAGAGGCTTTGGCTTGCAACTACAACAGCGCTGCGACGGATGCTGGAGACTGCGTGTTCGTAGACGGTGTGTGCGAAACGTGCTCCGGTGAAACGGACGGTACTGGCTCTCCTGTAGACAACGACAGTGATGACGACGGCGTTTGCAATGCTGATGAGGTCGTAGGCTGTCAGGATGCGTTGGCTTGCAACTACAACAGCGCTGCGACGGATGCCGGAGACTGCGTCTTCGTAGACGGAGTGTGTGAAACGTGTTCCGGTGAAACAGACGGTACAGGCACTCCTGTGGATAACGACAGCGATAATGACGGCGTGTGCAATGCTGATGAGGTCGTAGGCTGCCAAGAGGCTTTGGCTTGCAACTACAACAGCGCTGCGACGGATGCTGGAGACTGCGTCTTCGTAGACGGTGTGTGTGAAACGTGTTCCGGTGAAACGGACGGTACAGGCACTCCTGTAGACAACGACAGCGATGATGACGGCGTGTGCAATGCTGATGAGGTCGTAGGCTGCCAGGACGTTTTGGCTTGCAACTACAACAGCGCTGCGACGGATGCTGGAGACTGCGTGTTCGTAGACGGCGTGTGTGAAACGTGTTCTGGTGAAACGGACGGTACAGGCACTCCTGTGGACAACGACAGCGATAATGACGGCGTGTGCAATGCTGATGAAGTCGTAGGCTGCCAGGATGCTTTGGCTTGCAATTACAACAGTGCTGCGACGGATGCGGGAGACTGCGTCTTCGTAGACGGCGTGTGTGAAACGTGTTCCGGTGAAACGGATGGCACGGGCACAATTGTGGACAACGACAGCGATAATGACGGCGTGTGCAATGCTGATGAAGTCGCAGGCTGCCAGGACGCTTTGGCTTGCAACTACAACAGCGCTGCGACGGATGCTGGAGACTGCGTGTTCGTAGACGGTGTGTGCGAAACGTGTTCTGGTGAAACGGACGGTACTGGCACTCCTGTAGACAACGACAGTGATGACGACGGCGTTTGCAATGCTGATGAGGTCGTAGGCTGTCAAGAGGCTTTGGCTTGCAACTACAACAGCGCTGCGACGGATGCTGGAGACTGCGTCTTCGTAGACGGAGTGTGTGAAACGTGCTCCGGTGAAACAGACGGTACAGGCACTCCTGTGGATAACGACAGCGATAATGACGGCGTGTGCAATGCTGATGAGGTCGTAGGCTGCCAAGAGGCTTTGGCTTGCAACTACAACAGTGCTGCGACGGATGCTGGAGACTGCGTCTTTGTAGACGGTGTGTGCGAAACGTGTTCTGGTGAAACGGACGGTACAGGCACTCCTGTGGACAACGACAGCGATGACGACGGTGTTTGTGACGCCGATGAAATTCAAGGTTGTCAAGATGTTGAAGCATGCAACTTCATGAGCAGCGCCACCGATGGTGGAGTCGAGTGCGCATTTGCCACAGGGCCATGTGACGTATGTATTGGTTCAGCTACGGACGGTACGGGGACAGTCCTCGACCTCGATGAAGACAACGATCTTGTTTGCAACGCTGATGAAATTTCGGGTTGTCAAGACGTGCAGGCATGCAACTTCATGGCATCAGCAACGGATGCCGCTGATTGTGTTTATCCAATGGGTTGTGAAACCTGTTCTGGAGAATCGGATGGCACGGGTTCCATCGTGAGCAATGACGACGACGGTGACGGCGTATGCAATGCGGATGAAGTCGTAGGCTGCATTGCGCCATCGGCGTGCAATTACAATGCTGCGGCTACAGACGCTGGTGCATGTGAGTTTGCTGAAGGATGTGAGACGTGTTCCGGCGCTACGGATGGCACAGGAACGATCGTTGACAACGACAGCGATGGCGATGGAATTTGCAATGCCGATGAAATTGCGGGATGTCAAAATGAGCTAGCCTGCAATTATGTTGCAAATGCTACGGATGCCGGAGATTGCTACGTCGCAGGAGTGTATTACGACTGCTCGGGCGATTGTTTGAACGATGAAGATGGCGATGGTATCTGCGATGAAATTGAAGCCTTGATGGATGACGCCGAATTTGAGGGTTTCCTAAGCGGTTTTGACTTTGGTGTCGAAACCTGCGTAGGAGCTGAGTTTTGCGGTGACGGCACTGTTTGGAGCGAAGATTTCCAAATGTGTGTAGAGGATTCAAGTTGTCCCGGTGACTTAAACGACGATTTGGTTGTGGGAACAGGAGACTTGCTCCTCTTGCTAATGGACTATGGGTTCTATTGCAATGAGTAATCTAGCCTATGAAATTTGAGGATTTATTCGTATCTTAATATCTCGCCGCTAGAAACAACAACCTGCCACTCACTAAATATGGCATGGTTTCGTTGGCTTCTACGTCGAATCTCCCCTTCAAAGGTCTGCCGCTCTGGGTGGACCTTTTTTTTGCCCATACTTTGGAGAGGTTCTGGTAATCAAGGCTTTTATCGCGGTGTCCACCACTCTTTTTTTTGCATCCCCGCGCGCATCGCATCGCTGCGGGTTTATTCGCATACATGATTGATTTGGTGTGGGTTGGAACTGGCTCCGGGGAGGTGGATTGTCGATAGAATGGATACAATGCGCCAAATCCGGGCAAAAAGTATTTACTGCGAGGGTGTGTTTAGCAATTCAGCAACATCAAATTCGGATTTGTATGCGCGCGTTATTGAGCAAAATGACATGATCATTATCCAGTTATTTGAATACCAAGACCCCCGAGTGTCGCTTTGGGCTTGAGGAATGCCATGGGGAAATCAAAGTAAAACGAGAGGACACAACGGTTGAGGAATAGGATGCCTTCGCAATGAAAAGTGGAGGTGTTTATTTTACGCAGGATATAGGGCACAATTTCATAGAGCTGGTGACCAAAGGTGAAGGAGAGAAAATCACGGTCCTTGTTCGTGAGGATTCTTTTTCTGACTATGGAAGTGCGGTGTATCGGTTTTCACTGATCACCCAATCGGTCCAATAAGGCAGGAGAGCCTGCCGATGCAAGATGGGCATGGAGGCTTTTTTTGTTACATCTCTACCTGAGAAGTGGGAATGAAAAAGAGCGCCCATTGGGCGCTCTTTCACAGTTTGAGTTTTTCTTCTTCAGAGAAGGGTCTTCACTCAGGATCGCAATATGTTCCGTAATAGATCAGGAAGTCGAGCAAGTCTTGGAGCTGCACGTGACCGTCGCCGTTCAAATCAAACGGACAGTCGTCAACGATTGCAATGCACTGACCGAGGTCGGCATCCCAATACGTTCCTTCCCCGCAAGCTCCGGAGCAGTCATCAAGGCAAGTTCCGTCTTCAAGCTGGTCGCAAATGCCGTTCTGATTTTCGTCAACTTGGCAGTTGCCGTCACAGTCAAACACTGCAGTGGCGTAATAGCAAGAGGCGTCATCGGCATCGGTTGCTTCGAGGTCATAATTACATGCGTACTCTACTGTACAGCCTAGAACTTCGTCCTCATCGCAAACACCGTCTCCGTCCGCGTCAGCAAGGCAATTGCCATCGCAGTCATTCCCTTCTGAAGCATACGTACAAGAGCCATCTTCATCTGTTGCATCGGCGTTGTAGTTGCAGGCTGTTGCATCCTGGCAACCCGCTACTTCAAACTCATCGCATACGCCGTCGCCATCCGCATCCGCGATGCAGTCTTCATCGCAGTCGTAGCCGGCATCAGCATACGTGCAGGAGTCGTCGGAGTCTGTTGCGTCAGCGTTGTAGTTGCAAGCCGTTGCGTCCTGGCAACCGGCTACTTCAAACTCGTCGCAAATACCGTCGCCGTCCGTGTCTACGAGGCAGTTGCCAACGCAGTCGTAACCGGCATCGGCATAGGTGCAAGAATCGTCGGAGTCTGTTGCGTCAGCGTTGTAGTTGCAAGCCGTTGCGTCCTGGCAACCGGCTACTTCAAACTCGTCGCAAATACCGTCGCCGTCCATGTCTACGAGGCAGTTGCCAGCGCAGTCGTAACCGGCATCGGCATACGTGCACGAGTCGTCGGAGTCTGTCGCGTCAGCGTTGTAGTTGCAAGCCGTTGCGTCCTGGCAACCGGCTACTTCAAACTCGTCGCAAATACCGTCGCCGTCCGTGTCTACTAGGCAGTTGCCAGCGCAGTCGTAACCGCTTTCGGCATACGTGCACGAGTCGTCGGAGTCTGTCGCATTTGCATCGTAGTTGCAAGCCGTTGCGTCCTGGCAACCGGCTACTTCAAACTCGTCGCAAATACCGTCGCCGTCCGTGTCTACTAGGCAGTTACCAGCGCAGTCGTAACCGGCATCGGCATACGTACATGAACCATCGTCTGTGTTCGATACCGGATCATAGTTGCACGCTGTCCCATCGATGCAGCCCTCGACTACATCAATGCAGCTTCCGTCGTCGTAATCAGCCGTAGGGTCAAAGTTGGTTGCCGCTTCATCCGTGCAACCACAAGCGTTTGTAACCTCATTGCCATCCGCTGTGAAATCCCCTGTACCCGAGAAGGTAAAGGTGTCGCGTACATCATTCAAGCCATCACCGTTCACAAAGACTTGCGTATTGAGTGTACCGCTGATTTCACCTGCCGTCGTCAACTGCATGAATAAAACGCGGCTATTCTCTGCAT
>Ga0206128_1002962_pt1 | contig 14720 bp, 11 predicted proteins | sample Helgoland_Spring_7_FD_148601 | JGI IMG/M metagenome (GOLD analysis project Ga0206128, IMG submission 148601) | Pelagic subsurface seawater microbial communities from Kabeltonne, Helgoland, North Sea - Helgoland_Spring_Bloom_20160426_1 | ecosystem: Environmental > Aquatic > Marine > Epipelagic ... | reverse complement strand
TTATGTTTGACCCTGTATTTGGATAGTCAAAATTTAAATCGCATTCAGATGCAAAAGAGTTGAATGTAAGTAATAGTCCTAAAAAAAATGGAGAAAATTTCATTTATTGGGGCGGTTTTAATTTTGTTTTTCTATAAAACATCAAAAATTATACCCAAATGTTAAAATAAAAACGTTCTTTTTTAAACTTCCGATATGCAAATGCATTATTTTTAGTTACTTACTAGTAAACACAGGGTTTTTATGGTTTTTTATTTTGGCAATTGATTTGGTCATGTTCTTGTAAAATAAATATTGTATCCCAATTTTTTTTAATTTAAAGCCTGTATTTCTTTGTTCGGAAATCTAAGTTGTTACCGTATTTTATACGAGTAAATTCTCGATGTCTTTAAGGTGAATCTTTATTTTTAAATATTATTTATTGTTTTTCGGTATATATTTACTGATTAAAATTGTTTGGTATAGATTTTGTATAGTTTTTGTGAAGATTAATAATTCAAAATAAGCACTTAAAAATGAAAAAGTTTTTTTTTAGCGTCTTATCCTTCATCACAATTTTAAATGTGAATGCACAATGTAACGCAGATCACATTGTATTACTTAATGATTTCAATTTTGTGCCTTCTGAACTGGTTATCTTACCTGGTGAGTCAGTTGCATTCATTAATATCCAAGGAAATCACGACTTAAATGGTGGTATCAATTCTGTTACTGGTGAATCTTTTGGTAATCCTGTTGATTTTATGTTAGAGCCAACTATTGGAAGTGCAGAGGGGGTTTGTATGGACACGCTTGTATTTGATGTTCCTGGACTTTACAATTTTGACAGCAGTGTTAATTTTGATGCTCAAAGTGGAATGAGTTTTACGCTTACAGTGGACGCTTTTGATTTAAATGATTTGTTAAATTCAATGGATAATGTATTTGAATCTGCATATGCTTTCCAAGGCTTTACACCAGGTTATCTTACGAGTGCGGGTCCATGGACATTGTTTGTTCCAAATGCGGAAGCAGTTGATGAGATAATGGAGTACATGAGTTTGAGTCAGTTCGATATGTTGAGTATTCCAGATTTCGCTGAAATTATGCAGTATCATATTGCTCCAGGTATTTTTATGGCAGAAGATTTAGCTGATGGAATGTCTTTAACTTCTGCTCAAGGGCAAACTTTGGATATTACAGAAGTAGGGGGTAGTTTTTACGTAGAAAACGCCCAAATTGTAAGTACAAATTTCACAGCATACAACGGTGTTGTTCACGTAATTGATCGGTGTCTTGCGCCAGATAGTTTGCCAGGAGCGAATGTTATGAAGGTTATTGAGGAGAGTCCTGATCATCAAATTTTTGAGGAGGCTATTATTGCCGCAAATTTAAACGACGATCTTTCTTTTCAAGCAACTATTGACAACTCCTACGATGGTCCAGGTCCTTGGACGGTTTTTGCACCAACAGACAATGCATTCGAAGTTTTTGCAGCCAGTTTAAATATGACCGTTGATGAATTTATAGACTCTCAATATTTGTACGAGATTGTAACGCAACACATTGTTAATGGATGTGTCGATAATTTTAATGCCCCAAATGAAATTGACGACGACTGTAACGATGGCTTGAGTGACGCCATTACCACATCTTCCATTTCTGCTGGAACAGTTGCTACAAACCTCGATGGAAATCCGCTTCAATTTAGCGTATTGGACAATGGAACTATTTCTGTTATAGGCCTTAACAATACAGTCGATATAACAGTAACAGACCTATTTGCTTACAACGGAGTGGTACATGTTATTGATGCCGTTCTTAGCTCAAAAATAGCAGCTTTAGAGGGTACTTGTGGTTCTTGGACATTAGAACTTCAATCCAACTCAAACGGTTGGGAAGGCTCTTTTTTATATCTAGAAGTGAACGGTGTTTTAATTGATGATATTACCTTGTTGTCAGGAAACAGCACAACTTATGATTTTGCAGTGAACACTGGGGATGTAGTCAATGTATACTATGTCTATGCTGGAGGAAGTAATCAATCTTACGCTTTGTTTGATGGCGAAGATCAAATAGTAGTTCAGACTTCAGGAACTGGAGATAACCTTCCTTCAAGTTTTTATGGTATTACGGCTTGTGAAGAGCCCAATACTTCCGAAACCATTTGTGGAGATATATCGTTAGCGCTGTACAATGTTTCCGGTTATGGGTGGCCTTCAAGTTCTTTAGATGTTTACAGAAATGGCACACTCGATTATACTGTTGAAATGCCAACTGGTTATGGTCCTCAAATGACAACGATTAGTGCCAATTACAACGATTCTTTTGATTTTATAGCCAATACAAATCTATTTAATCCAGAAGAGCTGGGTTACCTAGTTTACGACACTGAAGGTGCATTAATCGTTGATCAAAACAATTTTATTGATGCCCCTCAAAATGCAACAAACATTGTTTTTTGCGAGTCTGAATCGGGTCTTAGTATTGAAGAATATTCAGGTAAAGAAGCTCGCTTAGTTAAAATGATTGATGTGTTAGGGAAGGTTCAAAACGAACATTTAAATGGTGTGCTTTTGTTTTATGTGTATGACAACGGTAGGGTAGAGAAGAGGTTTAAGCAGTAAAAGAAAACCGAATTGAATTTTTTACGATTAAATTATTAGAAAAAAACATCCACTAGGATGGTTTTTTTTTAAGGTAAAAATCGTTTAAAAATAGCTTGGGTAAATTTAATCGAGGGAACCGAAAAAATAATTTTTAAATCCTCCATCAAATTGGATTCTTCATTCAAGAATCTAAAAAGAGAATGAATATGTACCTTTTGAAATAGGTTAGAAAAAATGGTTGAGCCTAATTCATTGTGTTGAGCAAGTACATCCAGAAAGAGTAAATCGTAAAGATTGTATTTAGACCTTTTCTCAAAGGTGCTTAAGTCGCTGTTATTTTTTAAAAAGTTGACCAATTCTTTTGTTTTTTTGGAACTGTTTGCAAAAGTATAACCTGTACTGGCTTTTGTCCATCCGCCAGCCGTTCCAATATGTACTATGTTTTTTTCGTTTTCAGATGCAAAAGGATAGCAAGTCATCGGGATGCTTCCTTGTTCTTTTTCAACAATCCGGTAGTCCGTTATGTTTTTGTCTGAAAGGTATTTTTCGATGGCTTCTTCGTAAGCCTCTTTGTTAAGTAGTTTTTCAGAAAAGAGGGTGTATTCAAATAAGGCCTCTTTTTTACTAAATGGTAATACATACATAAACCGCGTGTTGCCCTTTTGTTCTATATTAAAATCCATAAAAGTGGCTGTCTCTTCGTCAAAGGCATCCTGCTTTGTTTGAATAAACCATCCGATAAAATGTTGTTTTAATACCGGGTATTTTTTTTGAGAACTATACGTTTGGTTTAGCGGAATGCTATTAAAAACCCTTGAGGCTAAATACGTTTTACTTTTACCATTCACCTGCACTTGCTCCTCTGATGTCGAAATATGAGTCACTTCATCTCGAACGAATGAAATGTTTTCTTTGTGCTGTATAAAGCTCCATATATACTTGTAAAACGCTTCACTTCGAATCATTTTGTAGCTGAAAGAACCCAAAGAGATTTTTTTACTCTTTCCTAGTGCACCAAAATAAATTTGAGACCATTCTTTGCTCAGTAAAGGATCCCACTCGCCAGAATCTTTTTCCCAAAAACACCAGGTTCTGTCGTTTCCTTTATTTTGTTCCTGGTCTAAAATTAAAATAGACTTATGATCAAAAAAAGGATCCTTTGCCATTCTGTAGGCAAGCATTAATCCTGAAGCGCCGGCTCCTAATATGAGGTAGTCTGTTTGTTTCATTTTATACAAAAAGAAATATAGTAAAAAACACAAACATACTTACCAAAACATGCATCGATATAAGTTTGTGGGTTTTTGGTTTAAAAATATGATAACCCATATGTGCTGTAAAAGCGATGCAGAACCAGGCAATGTAATTTTGAAGCGGAACGACCCCACCTTCGAATTCCCAAAAGTCAAATCGTGGCGCAGAAACTTCAATTGCAGCATCTAATAGCGTCATCAAAAAGGCTCCTATCAGTGAAATTACCCATTTATTTGTGGTTATTTTTTTAGCCAAGTCGGCTGTGGTTACGGTTAGCATAACCCAGTTAATACAAATCATAACAGGCACTCCTGCTACCTTTAAGCCTAAGTTGCTACCATAGCTGTAGTTTCCAAAAAGAAGTCCATAGTTTACGCCCAAGGCTTCTGTGATAAAGCCAAGAAAAAAAGGGATGGAAAAGGCAAGTAGTATTTTTTTATGGAAACGCTCGGTATGGATCAAAATAATCGCGAAACTTAAAAAGAGGTTTAATGGGGTAAGCGCCAAAAACCAGTCTTGTGCAGTTGATGTGATCCCCAAGATTCCTGAAAAGGTGAAAAGCCAAATAAGTCCAATTGAAATTTTAGTTTTCTGTGTCATCTTATTCATTTTTTTCTATTAAATCTGCTACAATTTTACCCGACAATAAACACAGAGGTATGCCGCCGCCAGGATGCACACTTCCGCCACAAAAATAAAGGTTTTGTAGGTTGCTTTTAAAGTTAGGATGTCTTAGAAATGCTGCAAATTTATTGTTGCTAGAAGCACCGTACAATGCGCCTTGGTAGCTTTGTGTTTTTGATTCTATCGTTCTGGGGTCTAAAATAGATTCCTGTTCAATTAGTTCGGAAATATCTTGTTTTAATAGCCTACTCAGTTTGTCAATAATTTTTGTTCTTGACCTCTCAATAACGGTATCCCAATCTTGTCCTGTGTTGTTGGGTACGTTTATCATGGTAAACCAATTTTCACATCCTTTTGGCGCATCTTTTGGCGCGTCTTTTGAACTTATGTTTAAGTATATGGTTGGGTCATCATACACACTTTGTTTTTCAAAAATATGCTCAAATTCTTTCTGGTAGTTTTTAGAAAAGAAGATGTTGTGAAGATCCAATTGTGGGAATGTTTTTTTAATTCCCCAATAAAAAATCAGAGCGGAACTGCTTCTTGGTTGTGAAAGTGTTCTTTCGGGCGCCTTATGTTTGGGTAGCAAACGTCTGTAGGTTGGTACAATATCGGCATTACTAACTACAATGTCCGCTTTAATTATTTTTTCATTAACAAGGAGTCCGGTTACTCTTTTCTCCTGGGTTATTATTTCATCTACAGGACTATTAAACTCAAATTTCACCCCAATTTCTTTTGCTAAATTAAATAAACTGAGTGTAATTTGATGCATCCCTCCTACAGGAAAATAAGTGCCATAGTGTTGTTCTAGATGCGGAATCATTGACATGATTCCGGGTGTTTTGTAGGGTGAAGAGCCATTGTAGGTAGCAAATCGGTTAAAGAATTGAACCAATCTTGGGTCTTTAAATGTTTTTTCGTTAAGTGACGACAGGCTTTTATTTAGGTCTAATACGCCAATGTTAACCGCCGCTTTGAGTGTTTTTTTAGATAAGTAGGTACTTGTTTTATGAAGAGATTTCTCTAGGAAAAGCGGGGCAGTTAAGTCATACTTTTTCTTGCTTTTATCAAGGTAGTTAAGAAGCTCTTTCTCTGTAATATCAAAGATTTCGGCGGATTTTTTTGCAAATTCTTTCTCGTCTGCTGGAGCTTCAAAGTAGGTTCCATCTTCAAAAAAATAGGTGCAAATATTTTTTTTCTTCTTGTAACTAAAATACTTGTGCATTGGTATTTTGGCCAACTTAAATAGGTCTTCTACCAAATGCGGCATTGTAAAAAGAGAGGGCCCCATATCAAATCTATAGCCCATTTTTTCGAAGGCAGTAAGTTTGCCTCCCGGATAGTTGTTTGCCTCAAAAACAGCTACTTCATGTCCTTGAGCTCTCAATCGTATTGCGCTCGCCAATCCTGCAATACCTGCTCCAATAATTGCTGCTTGTTTCTTTTTCATGATTTGATGCAAAGATAATTGAATTCGCTTTTCTTAAATAGAATTTAATTATTATTTACTTCAAAATATAATCTGTAGCACTTAGGTTTATACACCTATATATATACCCACTCTTTTTAGCGCTTAGCTATAATAGCACTACAGTATTAAATAGTAAAAGAAATACGACTTTAGCTTTTAAAATTTTATTTAGACGATTGGAGGTAAAAGTAAAAACCCACTAACGAGTTCTCTTTAGAGCGAAAATTGAAAAGATATACGGAATTCAGGTCTGTAATTAAAGCTCCTGAAAGTATACTCTTCGTCTTTATATGGATAATACCATAGGCGTTTTGCACTGAGTATATTGCTTGCACTTAGCGATAGTTTTGTTCTTTTTGACATTTGCTTGTCTACCTTTAGATTCAGCATAGGTTTTGGTGCTTCGTATACATCTACGGCACCTTTTTGAACAATTACGATACTTCTTCCTGAAACATTAAAGTTTGCATCTACATTCCATCCTGCCATTTGGTATTGTGTGTATAGGTTTACTATATACGGAGATTGACCGTACATCGGTCTTGTAGCCGAATGCTCTGGGTCAAATGCCCGAATCAATTCCAGTTCTAGAGGGTCTATTTGAGTTTTGGAATGAATGATTGAGGTGTTGAAACCAAGCGTTAAATATTCGCCTTCTTCAAGAATAAATTTCTTTTTATATTCCAGTTCCATTCCTAGCACATTGGCTTCTTGAACATTTCTCCAAGACAATTCTACATTTTGAGCTTGAGGATTCATTACTTGTTCAATAGGGTTGTTGAATTGCTTGTAAAATCCAGATACCGAAATAAGACCCGCTCCAGGGAGGTACTTTTCTATTCTAAGGTCAAAATTATTTACAAGCGTTCGTTTTAATTCTGGATTTCCAATAAACTGAAAACTGGTTTCAAAGTCAAACCATGCTGTAGGCGCAATTTCTCTAAAGCTAGGTCGCGCTAGTGTTCGGCCATAAGACATTCTTATTTGTGTGCCTTCGTCAATGTTGTATTTCAAGTTTAAGGCGGGTAAGAAGTCTAAATCATCCAGTTTTCCTATGGTTTGGCTTGCGTCTTGGCTTTGGGCTTGTATGGCTGTATCTTCTAGTCTAATTCCTGCAGTAACCTCAAGCACTTCTAATGGTTTTAGTGTTCCCATTATATAAGTACTCATAATAATTTGTTCCGCTGTAAATTGGTTTCTGATTTCGGTGTTGTCTAGTACATTTATGAAAGCTGCATTTCCTCCATTTCCGTTTATAGACTGTCCTACAATTGTGTTTTCTGTGCTAAAATAATCGTCTATAGAATTGTTATAACCTATGCCATTTGAATTGTATGTGTATCGAAATTCTTGGTTTTCTCGATTTTTTTCTAAATACGAGAGTCCAATTTTAATAAATTCGTCTTGGTTAAGGTTGCGCTTGTAGTCTATTTTTAGATTTGTATTGTTTTCCTTAAGAAATCTATAATACCTGGTAGGAGCTGAGTATAGGTTGGGTTGAATGGAATAGGTTGGAGCAGTGTCTTGATAAAAGTCACCCGTGTCCTCATCTTCAAGCATTAAATATTCATAAGAATTGGTAAATACCTTTAAGTCAGGCGTGTTTTGATATGATTTTGTGTGGCCAAAATTCCATGTTAATTCCGATTTTTTATGCGCTTCAAACAAATGAGTTCCACTTATTTGACTCGTTTTTAATTGACGCTCCATATAACGTTGTGTTCTTTGTTCTTCAAACAATCCAAAAGCATCAGACCTATTTTCTCCAGAGAAATACCGTGCTGAGCTTTGCCCATTCTGATTCAGCATACTCACAAACTTAATCTTGTGCTTTTGGTTAAAATGTAAAGAAGCGTTCATAAAAATAGAGCCAAAAACATGCTCATCTCCTCGACTTTCAGTTCCTGTTTTTTGTGCGGTTAGCGTTTCTGCGTTTATTCCGGTTTGCTTGTAGCGTCCAATTTGTGCATCTTCATAAAAGGCGTATTTTTTCTTGTAATTCACGCCAGAGTTAAATCCAATTTGGTTTTTCCCAAAAGTATATTTGTTTCCCAAACTAAAACTGATGGATTGATTTAATCCGGATTTAAATTTTTCTGGATTCCAATTGTTGGAAAAGGATTGCGTTGCAATTGTAAGTGAGTCGTTGGCATTAATTCTTGCTTGTTCTAACCATTTCCATCGTTCGTCAGAATTTAAAAATTCGTCGTAAGTCATTTCTGCTATGTTTAGGTCTTGAGTTTGCGCATAAGAATACGCATCGGCGAATGAAGAGGGATTGAAAAAGTTTATTCCATTTTGTTGTACAAAGCTAGGTCGGTCTCTTGAGCCGTCATCGTATCCTAGCCAATCGGTACTACTGCTTTTTTGTCCTGTAAAATTGCTGTTTAAATTAGAAAGACTTCTGTAGCCAGTGGAATAGTTAAAATTGAGTTCTAAGGAGTCGGGGAAATCACTTGTGTTTACATCGACTAATCCTCCCGTGAAGTTTCCGGGCAGGTCGGGGGTAAATGTTTTAAAGACCAAAATGTTATCTATTACATTTGAAGGAATAAGATCCATTTGAACCGAGTTTTTATTGGGGTCTAGGCTGGGTAAAGCAATGCCATTTAAAGTAACCAAACTATACCGATCGCTTAAACCTCTTACGTATACATATTTACCACCCTGCACATTAACTCCGCTTACATTCTTTACTGCATCTGCTGCATTAGAGCTTCCCGTAATACTCATCTGCTTTTTTGAAAGCGTATTGAGCATTCCCGCAGATTTTTTTTGAAGGTTTACCACATAAGACTCCTCTTTTCGATTTACTTTTGTAATCAAATCTATAGAGCCTAGTGTGATGGTTTCTTCTACTAGTTGGAAATTGAATGCTACATCCTCAGAAATATTTATTTCTAAAGTGTCATTTTGGTAGGATATGTATTGACAAATAATTTTTTGTTGGCCCTTAGGAATTTCGTTTAGCTCATAGCTTCCATTAAAATCAGTTATCGTTCCAGTACTCGAATTAAGTAGGTATACAGATGCTCCTATGAGTTCTTCTGCATTCGTTTTATCGTATACTTTTCCGTAAACGTTATATTTTTCGTTACTCGTGTTGATTTGAGCTGTGGCAAATATGGGGATCCACAAGACCAAGTGTAAGAGTGTTTTTTGCATGAGTATAGTTTCGCTGTTTAATTAGGGCAAAAGACGTGTCTTAATGTTGCCAAATCCTTTCTTCTGTATTAATTAATTACGCTTTTTTAGCTGTAATAGTTGTAAATATTCATTTGAATGAAACCACAGTGTAACATGAAACTTTGATTATTGCATCAAACAAAAACAAAAACAACAAAAACAATAAAAATGAAAACAAAACTTATTTCTTTCTGTGCCTTTTTAGGTTCATGCTTGTTTCTTAATGCTCAAGATGTAACGGTGGTAAATAATGTAGGTTCTGGTAATGTATATTGGACTGCAAATACAACCTACCACTTGAGTGGTGGTGTTTTTGTAGAAGCGGGTACTACGTTACATATAGAAGCTGGAACGGTTATTAAAGGAATGCCTGGTCAGGGAGAGTCAGCCTCGTATTTGTGTGTTGCCAGAGATGGCGAAATTAGGGCTTTGGGAACTGCTGAAGCACCTATTGTATTTACATTTGAAGCAGATCCTTTGGATGGTTCTACTGCATTAACCACGCGAGGGCAATGGGGAGGCTTAATGATTTTAGGGAATGCTACACTAAATTCAATACCTGGTGTTTCTGCTATAGAAGGAATACCATCAACTGAGTTAAGAGGCCAGTATGGTGGCCAAAACGATGCCGATAATTCGGGTGTTTTATCTTATGTTTCTATCCGACATGGCGGTATAGAAATAGGAGCCGGAAATGAAATTAATGGATTAACGCTCGCTGGTGTTGGTTCTGCTACAGAAGTGAATCATATAGAAGTGATTGCCAACACCGATGATGGGATTGAGTTTTTTGGAGGTACAGTAAGTGTACAGCATGCGTTTGTATCTGCTTGTGGCGACGATAGTTTTGACTATGATGAAGGTTGGAGAGGACAGGCCAATTCTCATTGGATTACCGTAGCTTCTTCTGATGATGGAGATCGGGGAGGCGAGCACGATGGTGGAACAGACCCTGAGACTGCTATGCCTTATGCAACTCCTAGAATTGATTCTGCTATTTTTGTTGGTAGAGGTTTTGATGCAGGAAAACGAGCCTTGACTTTTAGAGACAATGCAGGTGGGCATTATTCCAATTCCATTTTTTACAATTTTGCTAAAGGGATAGATGTAGAGGATCTTGAGGGAGCTGATGAGGATTCTTATTCACGTTTTTTAAATGGCGATTTGTCATTTACCAATAATGTAGTCGACTGTGGCTCAGCTCTATTTGTTACTTCGCAAGGGACAGATTTGTCAGCGTATTTTGTAGCCAATGGAAATACACAGTCTTCAAACCACGGGATAACTTGGTCTGCTAATGAAGTTACTATGGGAGGTCATGCCGAATGGGCATCTTGGACTTTAGCAATGCGCTCTGGTTGGGTAATCTCGGGAGCCGAAGTTTCTGTTGAATTTCTGGAGGATGTAAATATTCGTGTTTATCCAAACCCTGTTCTAGATTCTTCAATTAAAGTTTTATTTGATTCCCGTCAATCAGGTGCGTTAACCTTGTGTAATTCATTGGGGCAAACCCTTTACATAACCACTTTTGAAAATACGGAAGAAGAAATCATTAAGCTTAGAGCAGAGGGTTTGTATTTTTTGAAAATTGAACTGACATCAGGCCAAAAAATCATTCGAAAAATAATCAAATAACCAGGTTTGATTTGAATGTTAAAAAAGCCCCAAATGGGGCTTTTTTTATTTAAATCTACAAAGTTAAACTCGCCTAACAAACGGAATAGAACTTGTTTGTAAAGATCAAGATAAAGGTGAAGTTTTATTCGGTAACTAATTTGTAGCCAACTCCTTTTACCGATTTGATACAGCTTATATTCAGCTTGTTTCTGATACGAGTTACATGAACATCGATGGTTCTTTCGCTCACAATGGTGTCACCCCATATCAAGTCGTATATTTTTTCTCTTGTGTGAACTTTGTCTGGTTTTTTGGCTAGTATTACCAGCAATTCAAACTGTTTTTTCGGTAGTTCATACCTAACGTTATCAACAAAAACAGTGTAGGATTCTAAATCAATTAAGATGTTGTTGATTTCTATTCTTGAATGTTCTTTCTCTGAAGGCTTTGAAACAGCAATGGTTGAATCCTTTTTTTTAAGTCTGGATTGTATGGCCTCAATTTTTTTGGTTAAAAGTTGAATGTTGGTTGGTTTTGCAACGAAATCGTCGCAGCCAGCTTCGTAAGCCTTAATTTTGGTGTAATCGTCTGAAGATGCAGAAAGCATAAGAATAAAGCAACTCGTGTTTTTAGCTCGTATTTCCTTACAGATTTCAATGCCGTCTTGTCCTGCCATCATGATGTCTAAGATGACAATGTCTGGTTGGAAACGCTCAAATTTTCTGAGCGCCTCAAAGCTGTCCTTAGCGGATTCAATGTTTAATTTTATTTTGGAGAGGTTGTATTCTAATAAAGTTCTTATATCTTCCTCGTCATCTACTAAAAGTAATTTCATAAGGTAAAGTAGAGGACTTTTTATTTTTAGTAGATTACTAGAGCATTATTTTAAAGTTAAGTGTAAATTAAATTTAGGCCTTATTTGTCACCTATTTTTTTACATTAAGCTATTTATATTCTTTTGTTGTGTTTAATCGATAGCCAATTCCATGTACATTTTTTATCAAATCGTCCGCTGTCTTTTTTCTTATATTTCTTATGTATACATCTACAATTCTTGGGTTGCTTTCTTTTTCCTTCCAATACCTATTAATTAAATCTTCTCGCTTGCAAACCCCTCCTTTTTTAGAACATATATAGCTAAGTATTTTTAGCTCTTTTGCGCTTAATTTCACTTCTTTTTTTTTGTAAAATACGCTGTAGTTTTCATTATTTATATACAAATCATTGTATTCAAAAATAGATGACTTTTTGGTAAGTCTTAGGCCAGATTCAATTTGTGCTTGTAGTAATTTTGAAGATTTGTTTAAGTGTACAATGTTTTGCGCTCCGGAGTTTAGTGCGTAAATTGATTGATAAGTTGTATGCTCATCTGTAATTGCAAAAATAAGCTGGCACAAATTATGTTCAGTTACGTTTTTGATGAATTCTCCAATTTCTATTTCTTCAATTTGGATTTCTCCAATGACAATGTCTATTTTGTTTTTCTCCAAAAAGTTAAGTGCCTGACCATAATTTCCGCATACTTCAATAGTGTATTTTTTAGAGCTCAGGAGCTTAACATGTGCTTTACAAACAGTTGCATCTTTCACAACAAATAATACGTTAGGCATAGTTTATTTTTCACCAAAAAAACAGTTTAAAAATTACCCAAATGTTTCATTTGTATTACCAAATCATTTATAATTAAGGATATTTTATTTCGAATAAAATAATTGGTCAGTCATTATTTTTAATTGTTCCAAAAAAACATTAAATTTACATCATATTAAAACCAAATAGATATGAAAAATACCATACTAGGCGCTGCGCTAATATTAAGCGCTGGATTATTTGCACAAACTGCAGAATTAAGTCCTTACCAAAAGAAAACGATGAATACTGAGCGTTTTGCTCGACCTGTAAATACGGGTGTAAACCATACTTTGCTTATTTTGGGTTCTGCCTGGGAAACATCTCCAGAGTTAGGAGATGAGATTGCTGTTTACGATTCTGAAAATAATATGGTTGCTTCTGTAGCTTGGAGACCTGAGCAAGAAGGTCATTCTGGTTTAGCTATTTGGGGAGACGATGAAACAACTTCTGCTAAAGAAGGAATGTTAAAGGGTGAAACTTTTAGCATCGTTTTATTTGACAAGTCCGAAGATGCTATGACAGCTCTAAAGGTAAACCGATGGGAGCGTGGAGACAATGCTTTTGCGAAAGACGGCGTTAGTGTTGTAGGTTCTATTGCTAGCTCTTCTGTTATAGCTCAAGATTTGGAGCTTTTTCAAAATGTGCCTAACCCAGTGCAAGACAATACAAGCATTAGTTTCTACCTTCCAAAAGATGGAAAAATAAACCTGACTGTATCTAATACACTAGGTCAAGAAGTAATGGTTTTGTCTAAAGAAAACTTTACCAAAGGAATGCATACGGTAAAAATGGATGCAAGTAGCCTTTCTACAGGGGTTTACTTTTACAAGCTAGAGTCTAATAAAAATAGCGTTACCAAACAACTAACTTTGGTTAACTAAATTTTATTACCAACATTTGTTTTACATACATATTAGCCCACTCCCATGAGTGGGCTTTTTATTTTACAAAAACTAAAACGTTCATCCTACTTTAATTTTACCTATTTAGACAACAATAGACATTAAGAATACTGTTACTTTGTTCATGTTGTTCGAATTCCCATAATAGCCTGTACTCTCTATTCCTACACGCCTATTTTTTGCCAAATTAAAAAAACGTATCGTTTCCATATTATAATTAGCTTGTTGTAACTGAGTGTTTTGTGTTTAAAGTTATTGACATTCACTTCTTCATATCTATTTACGACCTACTGTTTTTATATAGTATGTATTGACTAATATTGCAAGGTTAGTTTATAATACTCATATGGGGATAAGAGTATTAAGTAAACCATTCTTAGGTTTAGTTATTTATGCGTGTAGTTATCTATTTTGGCGATTAACTAAAATTTATACGTACTTATATACTAATTTTTAATAATCCCGGGGGGATTAAATAAGTAGCCACATTTTATGTGGCTTCTTTGTTTTTGAGCCATTCACCAAGTTTTTATGGCATGCCCTCCAGTTTGTAAAAGGAAAACGATTACTAAAGCACAATTTTAAAAATGAGTCACTTATGGAAAAAACAGTTTCAGAAGCAATAAGTTACAGGCGATCGGTTCGTTTGTATAAAGATCAAAAAATTGACGACAACAAGGTACGCGAATGTATAAAGAACGCCTCTATAGCGCCAAACAGTAGTAACCTACAGTTATGGGAGTTTTATCAGGTTACAGCGCAGCATAAATTAACAGCTCTTTCTGCTGCTTGCTTTAACCAATCTGCAGCAAAATCTGCTCAACAAATGGTCGTGTTTGTTTCAAGAAAAGATTTGTGGAAAAAGCGTGCACATGCAAATATGACCCATTTAAACAAGGGCTTTGAAGGCATCGATTTAGATGAGCGTCTTTTAAACAGAAAAAAACAGGTAAATGCATACTATTCCAAAATTATTCCGGGAATATATACGGAGTTTTTCGGACTGTTTGGCCTCATTAAATACATAGTTTGCAATGCCATTGGTTTGTTCAAACCAATGTACCGTCAAACCCGATTAAGTGATATGCGTATTGTGGCTCATAAAAGTACTGCTTTAGCTGCTCAAAATTTCATGATAAGTATGGCTGCTGTTGGGTACGATACTTGTCCGATGGAAGGTTTTGACTCCAAAAAAGTAAAGCGTATTTTAGGGCTACCGAGTTCAGCAGAAATTACCATGGTTGTTAGTTGTGGGCTTCGAGAGGAATCTGGGGTTTACGGTAGCCAGTTTAGAGTCCCTTTCGAGGAGGTTTATTTTAAAATGTAAGCTCAATATTAGCCTGTAAAAAGTAAAACGGTGTACTTAAAATGATCTCAAGTGCACCGTTGCTTTTTTAGTTAGAATTTAGCTAATAAAATAGCTGGTTGTTTTTAATAAAAATA
>Ga0206128_1002953_pt1 | contig 14754 bp, 11 predicted proteins | sample Helgoland_Spring_7_FD_148601 | JGI IMG/M metagenome (GOLD analysis project Ga0206128, IMG submission 148601) | Pelagic subsurface seawater microbial communities from Kabeltonne, Helgoland, North Sea - Helgoland_Spring_Bloom_20160426_1 | ecosystem: Environmental > Aquatic > Marine > Epipelagic ... | reverse complement strand
GGCCGTGCAATTTCGCAGACATTGACAACGATGGACAGCTCGATGTTTTTGGTTGTCATGATGATGCGCTGTCACGAATGTGGTCAGGAAATGGATCTGCTCTGGACTACAACCAAGAGCTTTTCGATTTGACCAATTATGACTTCAGCGATTATCCAACGACAGATCATAGTGGCAACTATGGAACCGTTTGGTGTGATTTTGACCAGGACGGTGATCTTGATTTGACCATCGCCAAGTGTCGTCAATTTGTAGGTGATCCACTCGATCCGCGTCGAATTAACCAGTTGTGGATCAATGATGGGAACAACAATTATACCGAAGCCGCCGAAGAACGGGGACTCGTCTTGTACGAACAAAGTTGGACCGTGGATTATGCTGATTTCGACAACGATGGTGATTTTGATTGTTTTTTGACGAATCATTCGACGGACATGACCTTGTTGGAAAATGATGGCAACGGCTATTTCACAGACATCACACCAGGTAGTGGGTTGGAAATCAGTGGCTTTGTATTGCAAGCGAAGATGACCGACTTTGACAACGATGGATTCGTGGATGTCGTGATGGGAGCCCCGGAGACGGGACGTTTACTCAAATGACGGTTTTTGCAGCAGGGGATACCATGCACAGTTTCGCTATAGGCGATGTGAATCGCGATGGTTTTGCTGATTTGTATGCGAGCTATGGCAACGGCTACAACTCACCTGACAACGGCAATGACGATATTTTATGGTTGAATACAGGAAATGACAACCATTGGATTTCGTTTGATTTGGAAGGCATTGAGTCCAATATGGATGCTGTGGGTGCCACGGTCATTATTACAGGCGGCTTTGGTACTCAGATACGAGAAGTTCGAGCGGGTGAGAGCTATGGTATTGTGAACACATTTGCATGCATGTTCGGTTTGGGAGACCATACGGAAGTAGAAACAGTAACCATCAACTGGCCTAGCGGAACGGTGACAATATTGGACAATCCTGCGATTGATCAATACCACACCTTATTGGAAGCGCCTTGCTATACTTCGGTTTGCGTTGCAGCGGCCGGTGCAACCAATCTCTGCCCGGGAGAAGCTGTTTTGCTTGAGGTAGCCGGTGAATTCACTTCCTACAATTGGTCCAACGGAGGCGATGCCTCTTCTCTAGAAGTGACTGAAGCAGGTAACTACAGTGTAACCGTATACGATGCAGATGGCTGTGCCGCCGTTTCTGAAATTATTAGCGTATCCGTCGTAGAGGCACAAACGCCAGAAGTAATGGTGTTGGGAGAGCTTTCGTTCTGTTCAGGATCTTCGGTTGCACTTGTTGGGCCGAATGGCACAGCATGGACGTGGTCAAACGACGAATCTACGCAGGGTATTGTCGTGACGGAATCTGGAACATATGCTCTTTCCGTGTTGGATGAATGTGGCAATGAGAACATTTCTGGAATGTTTGTCGTGGAGGTCATAGACACTCCCGAAGCACCGGTTGTTGAAGGACAAGAGCTAACGGAAGCTGGTTCAGTCATTCTCATGGGAAATTCGGACAACTTGCACTGGTTCGATTCTGAGACGTCGATCGAGCCTTTGGCCGTTGGACCAACGTTCGAAACACCGATCCTTACGGAGACAACGACCTATTGGGTTGACGATCGAACTGAGAGTAATATGGTCGAGGCAGCAGGTGGTCGTGCGGAACAGGAAGTTGGACAATACCATGACAACAGCATACGCTGGTTGATTTTTGACGCCGCCGAAGATATTGTCATCCACAGTTTGGATGTTTTTGCGAACGGGTCAGGCGAGCGGGAGATTGGCGTTATTGATGCTGCGGGCAACGTGGTGTCAACGATTACCGTAGAATTACCTGATGGCGCCAGCACAGTAGTTGTGGATTTGGAGGTGCCAGCGGGCGAAGGCTATGGCTTACGATCGTTTGATGAAAATCCTCAGTTGTGGCGTGACGGTCCGGGTTCCGGAATCGAATACCCATACTCGATTGGTGATCTAGCGACGATTCAACTAAGCACTGCGAGTGGTAACAATGCGTATAATTACTACTATTTCTTCTACAATTGGGTGGTTCGAACGCCATCTGTGACTTGTGCCTCTGAGCGTACTGAAATCATATTAGATTATAGTAATCCGGACACGATTGCGGGTTGCATGTACGCCTTGGCGACGAATTATCTCGCCTATGCAACGGTAGATGATGGCAGCTGCACCTTCCATGGTTGCACGGACTCGACGGCGGGTAATTTCAATCCTTTTGCGAATGTGGAAGACGGAAAAAAAGTTGCAACGATGATTGCGAACCTGCAGTCAACTGCGCTTCAGATAACAATGGTGACGGAGTCGTAAATGTGAGCGATTTGCTCATTTTGCTCGGTGAGTTTGGTTTGAACTGCCAATAATATCTGAACAAGTGAATTTGGTGAAACATGCCAGTGATGACTCGATTGACGGCGATGGCTAATGTTCCAATTTAGAAGGAGTGATCGCTGAATCATACTGAAAACACACCCCATTCTTCCTGCAAACTAATTCGGGGATAAGCGGTGCATAACTGATGGATACAATTGAGGGGATTATCCCTTTCATCCTGTAGTTTCGGAGGGATGTTTTTGATCTACGATACCGAGACTACGGGCTTGCCCCGCGATTGGAAAGCTCCGCTGACCGACAGTGACAACTGGCCCCGACTGGTGCAGCTTGCCTGGCAATTGCACGATGCCAAAGGGACGCTGATTTCGCGCGGAAACCACATTGTAAAACCCGATGGGTTTACGATTCCGTTTACGTCCGCAAAGATTCATGGGATTACCACCGAGCGGGCCGAGGCCGACGGCATTCCGTTGTCAGAAGTGCTGGCAGCGTTTGACGTTGATTTGGCGCGTGCCCAGTATGTCATGGGCCACAACATCGAGTTTGATGTGAACATTGTCGGTGCGGAATACCATAGATTGACTCAGGATCTCGAGAAACTCGCGAGAAACTGACGAGCAAGCCGGTCATTGATTCCAAAAACGAAGCCACCGAGTTTTGTGCGATCCCCGGAGGGCGCGGGGGACGGTTCAAGTGGCCCACGTTGACCGAGTTGCACGTAAAGCTGTTCGATCACGGATTTGGTGAGGCGCACGACGCGGCTTACGATGTGGACGCCACGGCGAAGTGTTTCTTTGAATTGTGCCGCCTCAGGGTCATCCAACGTCCAGAATTGGTGGATCCCGATGGCATCGTTTACGAAGCACCCCAGCTCGAAGCGGCCAATTTTGAGGCCACCAAGAAAACCGCCATTCAAGAGCCCAAGGCTCCTGTAGCGGCCGTTTCAGAGGATGTGCCATTTGTTCACTTGCACACGCACAGCAAGTTTAGCATCCTTCAGGCCGTGAGCACCATCCCGGAGTTGGTTCAGGAGGCTGTAGACAAGGGGATGCCGGCCCTGGCCATTTCCGATCACGGCAACATGATGGGCGCGTTCCAATTTGTCCGAGAAGCCAACAAAGCGGGCATCAAGGCCATTGTCGGCGCAGAACTCAATGTCTGCCGCGACCATGCAGATAAGTCCACTAAAGACGATGGCTATCCCGTGGTGTTACTTGCTCGAAACAAGGCCGGCTACCACAACCTTACCAAGCTCAGTTCCAAGGCCTATACCGACGGTTTTTACTACTGTCCAAGAATTGACAAGGAGCTCATCACCACATTCAAAGGTGACTTGATCGCCACGACAGGCGGTCTGTTTAGCGAGATTCCTTCCTTGATTTTGAACGTCGGAGAGGTGCAAGCCGAAGAGGCTTTTATCTGGTGGAAGGAGACGTTTGGAGAACATTTTTATGCGGAGCTCAATCGGCATGGCTTGGAGGAAGAGCAGGTAGTGAATGAGACGTTGCTTCGATTTTGCAAGAAGCACAGCGTGCGCTACATCGCGGCCAATAGCAGTTACTACACTCAGAAGAAGCAGGCGGAGGCTCATGACATTCTGTTGTGTGTCAAGGATGCCCAAAATGTCAGCAAGCCCAAGAGGTACATCGGGAAGCGTGGACGGGAGTTCCGTTTCGGCATGCCCAACAGCGAGTGGTACGTCAAGACGCCATCGGAAATGCGCAAGCTGTTTGCCGATTTACCGGAAGCCTTGGCGCTCACTTCAGAGATTGCGGAGGGGTGCGAGTCGTATGTGTTGGAGCGGGATGTGCTGCTTCCTGCATTTGACATTCCTGAGGATTTTGTGCATGCAGAAGATGCTGTTGACGGAGGAAAGCGAGGTGAGAATGCCTACCTGCGGCACTTGACTTATCTGGGTGCAGCAAAGCGTTACGATGAAATCACAGAAGAGGTCCGTCAGCGATTGGACTTTGAGTTGGAAACCATCGAACGAACGGGCTATCCGGGTTATTTTTTGATCGTTCACGTTCAGGACGTCACATCAGCAGCGCGGGAAATGGGCGTCAGTGTGGGGCCTGGTCGGGGTTCCGCGGCAGGGTCTGCTGTAGCGTATTGCGTTCGAATAACCAACGTGGATCCAATAGCCTATGATTTGCTATTCGAGCGATTCCTGAATCCAGACCGGGTGAGTTTGCCCGATATTGATATTGACTTTGATGACGAAGGCCGGGGCAAGGTCATCGACTATGTAATCAACAAATACGGAGCGAATCAGGTAGCGCAGATCATTACGTATGGCTCTATGGCTGCGAAGAGCTCCATTCGTGATACAGCGCGTGTCCTGGAGCTGCCTCTTGCCGACGCGGATCGTTTGGCGAAGCTCATGCCGGACATCAGTTTGAAAAAACTATTCACGCTTGATGACAAAACGCTCAAGGAAAAACTGCGAGGAGCAGAAGGGTTGGAGCAAGTCAATGGCATCAAGGACATTGCCAAGCGTACCACACTCGAAGGCCAGACCTTGCAGACAGCGCGTGTTCTTGAAGGGAGTTTGCGCAATACAGGAATCCATGCTTGTGGCGTGATCATTACGCCTTCTGATATCACGAACTATGTTCCGATTTCAGTCGCGAAGGACAGTGACATGTCTTGCACCCAATTTGACAACGCCGTAGCGGAAGACGCAGGGTTGTTGAAGATGGATTTCTTGGGTCTCAAAACGTTGACCATTATCAAGGATGCTGTCCGCAATGTCAAGGACCGTCATGGGATTGATCTTGACCCGGATGCATTTCCTTTGGACGATGTGAAGACATACGAATTGTTCCAACGAGGGGAGACCGTTGATATTTTTCAATTCAACTCGGCAGGTATGCAGAAATACCTGAAGGAGCTGAAGCCTACCGTCTTCGGAGACTTGATTGCGATGAACGCTCTTTACCGTCCAGGACCGTTGGAATACATCCCATCGTTTATTCGCAGAAAGCACGGTACCGAGCCCATTTCTTACGATGTGGATGCATGTAAGGAATATCTCGAAGAGACATACGGCATTACGGTATATCAAGAGCAGGTGATGCTCCTTTCTCAGAACCCCTGGCGGGGTTCACCAAGGGTGAGGCGGATACGCTGCGGAAGGCGATGGGTAAGAAAAAAGCGGATTTGATCGCCAAGATGAAACCCCAGTTTTTGACTCAAGGGGCTGAGCGGGGACATGCCAAGGACCGTTTGGAAAAAATATGGACGGATTGGGAGGCTTTTGCAGCTTATGCCTTCAACAAATCACACTCCACCTGCTATGCTTGGATTGCCTATCAAACGGCCTATCTAAAGGCGAACTACGCTGCTGAATACATGGCGGCGGTGTTGTCCAATAACATGAGCGATATCAAGTCGGTCACGATGTACATGGAAGAAGCGAGGCACCGTGGGGTTCCTGTTTTGGGACCGGATGTGAACGAGTCGATTTTTAAATTTCGGGTCAACAAAGAGGGAGCGATTCGTTTTGGATTGGGCGCCATGCGCGGGGTGGGAGAGGGAGCCGTAGAGGCCATCATTGCCGGTCGTGAAGATGGAGCACAGGAATACAAGAGTCTGTTTGACTTTGCTCGGCGGGTCAATCCCAAGGATGTGAACAAACGCGTTTTCGAGTCTTTGGCGCTCGGTGGTGGCTTTGATGGTTTCGAGGGCATTCACCGCGCGCAGTATTTTGCCTTGGACCAGAAAGGACGTGCCTTAATTGAACTCGCAGCGCGGTATGGAGCGGGTCATCAGGATGCTGAAAATTCAGCTCAAGCTTCGTTGTTTGGAGGGATGGAAGAAATGGAGATGCCTGAACCGGCTATTCCCGTTTGCGAACCCTGGGAACAAATGGACTTGCTCGCTCGCGAACGGGAGATCATAGGAGTGTACATCTCCGGCCATCCGTTGGATCAATTCCGCTTTGAGATGAAACACCTGTGCACGCCTCAAGAAGGATTGCAGGTATTGGAAAACATGCTTCCATTGAAAGGGAGGGAATTGCGCTTCGCTGGTCGTATTGTTGAAGCCTCGCATCGCATTGCCAAGTCGGGCAAGCCGTTTGGGAGTATCATCTTAGAGGATTACCATGGCAGTCAGAAGTTTATGTTGTTTGGAGAAGACTACCTGAGGTTCAAGGATTTCTGTGTGGAAGGTTGGTTTGTGTTTATCAAAGGAAGTGTTGAACAACGACGCTTTCGCGATGACCCCAACGACGTAGAATTCAAGGTGAAGAGTATGGAGTTGCTGGCGGATGTTCGGGAGAAGATGGTCAGCCGTTTGCGACTTCAGGTGGACTTGCAAGCACTTGACGCCGAAGTGGCGGAGGCTGTTGCCAATTTGATCGATGACCATCCCGGTCCGGTGGGATTGACTTTGGAGATCCACGATGTGGATTCTGGACTTGAAATGCCCAGCCGCACCAAGCGCGTTGCCGTTTCGGATTCTTTTGTAGAGCAATTGGAAGCACTCGTTACAAAAGGAGGAGTGCAATACCAGTTGGAGACAGGAAAATGAAATGTGATGCCGGGGCTGCTGCAGGAAATTTTCAACCAAACTTTGCAAAAAAGGTGGAAAAGTGATGGCATCTGGAGGGGGTGTTCGGTTAATCCGAATGCATTGCCACAATACCTTTGATGTTCAAACCGCGCGACGAGCGCAAAATGACCGAACAATGGCTGTAGAATTTACCAACCAGAACTTTGAAGACTTGGCGTTGAAAAGCGATAAGCCCGTCATTGTTGACTTCTGGGCAGAATGGTGTGGACCTTGCCGCATGGTGGGGCCGGTCGTCGAAGAGATTTCCAATGACTACGCAGGTCGCGCAGTTGTAGGAAAGGTCAACGTAGACCAGCATGGAGACATTAGCATGAAATATGGGGTGCGGAATATCCCAACCATCTTGTTTTTAAAAAATGGCGAAGTCGTTGACAAAAGCGTCGGAGCCGTTCCTAAAAACGTATTGGTTGAGAAACTCGAAGCGCTCCTCTAGTCTGCCCAAAACGAACTGCGATTCACAACGCATGGAAGTCCCTACTGGAAACGGTGGGGACTTCTTCGTTTTGGATGGTGCTATTGGATTGAAGTGTCATGCAGTATTCTCTATTCAACGCGGATCCAGAATCAATTCCTTCTTCTCTTCCCGGCTCTGATGCCGTAACTTGCCTTTCATGCCAGCTTCTATGGATCCTTCTTTGTTGCAACGCTTCGGCCGCCTCGAGTTAATAGCTCACCAAGCGGTGGAGGGCTTCATCACTGGTCTGCATAAGAGTCCATTCCATGGCTTCAGTGTAGAGTTTGCGGAACATCGATTGTACAACCCGGGGGAATCAACCCGTCACATCGATTGGAAGCTCTTTGCGCGCACAGACAAGTTGTTTGTGAAGCGGTATGAGGAAGAGACGAATTTGCGCTGCCAGTTGGTGGTTGATTGCAGTGGATCCATGTGGTATCCTGCCGAAGTGGACCCCAATGGCCCTGAGATGAACAAGCTGAAGTTTGCGATTCACAGTAGCGCTGCCTTGATGGAGATGTTTCGTCGACAGCGTGATGCTGTAGGCTTGAGTTTGTTCAGCGAAACATTGGAGCAACACATCCCGGCCAAGTCATCTTCTTCGCACATGCGCATGGTGTACCATGCCTTGGAGCAATTGCTGGATGCTTCAAATACCAAGCGCAATGCGACGGCTGCAGTGGAGTCTTTGCACCAGATCGCAGAGGCCTGTCCGCGCAGGTCCTTGGTCGTCATCTTCAGTGATCTATTGGATCGAGGAGGGGATGTGGATGCGATGATGGCCGCCTTGCAGCATCTGCGGCACAACAAACACGAGGTGGTAGTCTTTCATATCCTGGATGGACAGACGGAGATCGACTTCGATTTTCCAGATCGACCAACGGTATTCAAGGACCTGGAATCTGGCGATGAGGTGAGGTTGCATCCATCAGAAGTACGAGGAGCCTATAGAGAACGAATGGGGGCTTTGCGCAGGGAACTGGAGGTCCGTTGCGCTCAATACCGCATTGATTGGGTGGATGTGGACATTGCCAAGGGCATTTATCCGGTATTATCGGCCTATTTGGCCAAGCGAGCGAAGATGCGTTCGAGCCGATTTTAATTTATTTTAGGCTGAATGTATTTGATTGTGAGCCCTTTGAATCAGGGGTTCATCGACAAGCGCAACTTTTTTTAAAATGTAGCGTATCCCCAATGCGTGAGATTAGATGACTTATCTTATCTTTGCGCTCGCTGCAAATGAGCAGTGACACTGTTGTGAAACGGTCTGGTAGTTCAGTTGGTTAGAATACATGCCTGTCACGCATGGGGTCGCGAGTTCGAGTCTCGTCCAGACCGCCAACAAATTTCACGGAGCCCTGTAGGTCAATGACTTACGGGGCTTTTTGATTCCCATGTGTTTACCGGCGTGCTTACATTTATGAACAAGGGGAGGGAGTATTCTTGTTTGCGCGAACATTTCTGCTCTAGCACTTGACGAGAATCGCAATGAAAACGATAACAACAAAGACTAGCGTACTGTTGTTTGGAAGCGATTCCCAGGACTCATTTTGGACGTTATTAAACCAATTTGATTTGATGGCCCGTCTTCGATGGTATTCCACGTCCAGAATACGAACTGACCAACCGTTGAGGGTTGTCTGGTTTTCGTCTGCTTTTTTTACTTTTTCGCTGGTGCATTCTAGAAAATTAGCACAGGCCTTGATACTCTTAAATTCCTTGAACTCCTCGAGCCGTTCAACTGAAACGACAGCAGAACCCAAGCCTTTGCTTCCCAATTCCCCCCCTCGAGTCTTGTTTACGAGCTTGATTCCAGTTCGATCGGTGTAATGTTTGATGGCCAAGCGCTCGGCGAGGGTGGTCTCATAATTACCTCCGTGGTCCCAAGGTTTGTCACAAATCCACAGTACACTAAATTCCAGTGTTTCTCCTGCATTCAGGATGAGATTCTGGACGGCCTTATTGGCGTGTGTATCGCTTAAGGCATGAGTTCTGTGCATTTCAAGCCTCTGTGCGATGTTTCGGGACAATCCGATGTACGCAATGTTCTGGCCGAACAAGCCAGGCAGCGTACCTGAAATGACATAGATGCCAGGAACTTTCCAATAGCTGCCCCAATTGAGCCAAAGGTGCTTTTTCGCCTGGAAATTCAGTTTATTCATTGGACACAGTATGGCGAGAAGACCATGTCACTCCTTCTCCAACTCCTCCCGCACCTTCTCGAGCGTCTCTTTCGCCGTGGCGTTCACGCCAGTGCATGACCAAACAAGGTCTGAGGATTCACAATGAACCAACTTCAACTGAATCATTTCGTCCCCCATAAGACATCCAGATTCAACAAAAAGATAGCCTTGCGCATTTTTGATGCACCCTTTTTCCATTACTTTTTTCTCGAACGTTAGGCCACTCATCTGAATACGATGCTCGTTGAGTAAGTCTTCAAAGTGTCTCCGTTCGATTACCTCATAATGGGCGAGAACATTATTTTCAGTGTAGGAGGCCAATTCATCTGCTGACTTGGAATTGCCGTCACAACCCGTCACCATCTTGCCAATAACAGCGACGGCCGTTATGTTGTGTTCCTTACCAGTCTTGTTGAAGGTCACTTCTGACTGGCTGTTACTCACTCGTTCAAGGTAGGCTCGATCCATGGAGAGAGCCTCAGAACTGGATTGGGATTCTATGGCAATGATGGTGCCGCTGGAGTTGTTGCCTTCGAACGGGAATTGGTGTGTCCATGACGTTCCGTAATCTCCGTGCTTTTCAGAAAGGTTCACCGTCGCTTTGACATTGGACTGATTGAAATTACGCGGGACAATCATATCGTAGGTGATACGAGTGGATTCTCCAGGAGCGAGCAATGGGATTTGCAGTGACGTGTTTTGAGAATAACAGTTCACAGCCGACGGGAGGGTCAGCTGGACTTCCAAATCTTCAGCCAGTCCAGTTCCTGTATTTTGAATCAAAATATCCAATCCCACCGGGCTATTGGGTTTCCAGTTTGCCATGGTGGAAGAGAAGTCGACAACTTCAAGTTTAGGGGCCAAAAATGCACGGGTCTCCACTTCAATCGAAAACGGCTCAGGGCTGAATCCATTGGGTTCGACAACTTCTACCGTGACTTGAATGTGTCCGTCTTCCGTGAAGCGGGAGGCTTGAAGCGGAATGGACACCACAATGGACTCATTGGATGGGAGGGTAGGTAATGATTGATTCTGTTCTATTGTAATGCCGTCTATAGATCCCGTCATGCTTGCTTCAGCTTCAACGCCACGCCCTGGCCCTGGTCCAATATTGTTCAACTCAAATTGGATCAATGCCTCTTCAAACGCATCTAAGGATTGGGTTTGGTTGGCGTCAATGAGCTGGATGGTTGAAGGATCGAGTGAGAGAATAGGAGGCTCACTTGAAAATGAGATTTTATCAGTGTTTGGAAGTGCTGCTTTTTGCCAAAAAGGAACGTCGCACTGTGAATAATTATTCCACCCCCAAGCCAGGACCGTTCCGTCTTTTTTTAAAGCCAAGGAGTGGAAGCTCCCTGCTTGAATTGCCACTACATCCCTTAAGCCACTTGGAACGTCGGATTGGAAATAATCATTCGCTCCCCAAGCCACCACCGTTCCGTCTTTCTTTAACACCAAGTAGTGCTTGTTCCCTGATTGAATAGCAACGACATTCCTTAAACCAATTGGATTGTTGCGTGGGTAATACAGATTCATGCCCCAAGCCACGACCGTTCCGTCTTTTGTTAGCGCTAAGGAGTGATTGGCCGCTGCATTAATAGCAACTACATCCCTTAAGCCACTTGGAACGTCGCACTGTGAAGAATTATTCGACCCCCAAGCCACGACCATTCCGTCTTGTTTTAACGCCAAGGAGTGGAAGCTCCCTGCTTGAATTGCCACTACATCCCTTAAGTCACTTGGAACGTCGCACTGTGAAGAATTATTCGACCCCCAAGCCACAACCGTTCCGTCTTGTTTTAACGCCAAGGAGTGCTTGCTCCCTGCTTGAATAGCAACGACATAACTTAAACCACTCGGAACGTCGCACTGATTTTTATTTCCCCATCCCCAAGCCACGACCGTTCCATCTTCCGTTAACGCCAATGAGTGCTTACGCCCCGCTGCAATAGCGACGACATCTTTTAATCCACTCGGAGCGTTGCATTGGTTTTTATCATTCGACCCCCAAGCCACTACCGTTCCTTCTTTTGTTAAAGCCAAGGAGTGACCCTCTCCCGCCGCAATAGTCTGCCCATTCAACTCATTACCCCCAAGTCCAGAAACAAGGGCCGTAATGAGAAAGAGGAGAGAGACTTGGCGTAGGAACATGAAGCGAAAATAGTCAAAACAACCGCTTGTGAACTCAACGTTGAAAACTGCGAGTAAGGATTGTCCCTCTCAAATCGTTATTCATATGGGAGGGTCTCTTTGATGACAAATAACCTTCCATTCTTCGTTTATGCGTCACGCGAATGCGGCCTCGATTCGGCGAAGAATTTGAATTTGGAGAGAATGGAATACTTGCAAATCCAAAACCCAAGGCGAAAGTTGGACGGAGCAAGGGGCGGATTAGCTGGTCGGATTTCCTTGGTAGTGATGGGGTTACTGATATTTAGGGTAAATACCGCAATTTTCAGGTATCGTTGTTTATAACAAGCCCCATTTGTGAATTCTATTGTTTTGCTTCAATGGAAGGTTTTACCAATCTTAGCATGTCTAAAATATTGACATGCAATGTTTACGCGTCGAAGAGCACGGTTCGGCATTGCATTTAGAAGCTGTCAGAATGGGTCCATCCAAAGCCGCACCCCAGGTTAAAGTTGCAGGGGGATGGAGTGATGCATTTCACTTAAGCAACGAGGAACGTAAAATGCAATATCGTTCTGCCAGAGAAGGCGACGTTGGCTCCGTGTCGATGGTGTTGATCTGTCAATCCTAATCACGACTTGAATGCGTAAAAGCGTTCTTGTCGTGGGTAGGGAAATAAAGAAGACCAAAATATGCCAAGGAATAAGGGAGCATTGAATCATACAACGCCTTTTAATCGTTCGTGGTGCGCCTTGAGTTCTTCGATGGTTTTGATGTCGTTCATGGGTCGATTTTGAGGCGGTCGATGAGGGAAAATCACCAACTCCCACCAAAGACACGTTGAGTTTACTCGAATTGTATATGGTTCAAACCGAATGACTTTTGGACATTTGTTATTACGTTTGATTCATGAAGCATTTTCTGTTCCTCCTATTGGCACTTCCGTTGGTTTTAGTCTCATGTAACCCTGACGAAGACGACAACGAATTGTCGGGCTGCATGGATCCTGACGCGCTTAATTTCAGCGCTAATGCGACTGTTGACGACGACAGTTGTGTTTACGGTGAATTGTCGGGCTGCGGCGGCGCTTCCACGGTGACGTATGACGGCTACACCTACGCCTTGGTGGCGATCGGGGACCAATGTTGGTTTGCTGAGAACCTGCGCAACGAGCATTACGCCAACGGCGATGTAATTCCAGGGGAGTTGAACGATGGAGAATGGTCCAGCACAACGAATGGTGCGATGACGGTTTATGGAGAGGGTACATCGCCTGTTTACAGCGGAAGTGACGATGAAGTTTCAAACCTTGCTGACTACGGCCGTTTGTACAACTGGTACGCGGTGGATGACGCGCGTGGATTGTGTCCAAGCGGTTGGCACGTCCCGACGGATGGGGAGTTTATGACCTTGGAGATGGAATTGGGGATGAGCGAATCTGAGGCGAATCTGGAGGGCTGGCGCGGCACCGACCAAGGCACACAGATGAAATCGTCAGCATCAGACTCCCCTGCATGGGACGGCACGAATACAAGCGGTTTTTCAGGTTTGGCTGGTGGCTACCGGGTCGGCATTGGGGTCTTCCAAAAGGAAGGCAGCTACGGTGATTTCTGCTCGGCTTCGGCTTACTTAAGCTACGCTTGGTACCGTAGATTGGATGGTGGTAACGCTGAAGTCGCTCGGGGCTACACCTACCAGACGAACGGTTTTTCAGTTCGTTGCGTTCGGGATTAAAAGCGCGGGCTTGTGGGGGGCTTGACCCTTTGATTCTTTGTCCCTTTGGGGTACTTTTGTGTTGACTCTTGTTTTCAGCGTGCGACCCCCGCAGGGCGGGGGATGAGTGCGGTGAAGCGGGGTGTCATCGGTTCTGCTTTGAGCGTCTTTCCTTCCTCGTACCTGGTAGCGCGAGTTTCTTCTCGTCCAAAATACGTTGAAGGTTTCTGCGCTGTGCAACGTTGCTTATGCCCAATAAAGCACTGATTGACAAACATTACCGGACATCGAGTGTTATAGACACATGAAAGGACTAGGCCCTCTCCAGACATTTGCCCAATATGCACTGAATCCTACAATGCGAGGCGTCATTGAGCGCTTCCTTGTCAGTTGTGCGCTTACGTTGTTTCTTGTTCATTTGACGCTTTACGCGGGAAACGAAGTTTTTTCTTGGGGCTTGCCTGAATCACTTTTTTCCCATCCATTGGCGACGTTGTACACGCCATTTTCTGTGATACTCATCGCGGAGGTCTATCTGTTGATTTATTACCTGCCGACCTCTTTTGCACGCTCATTGGGGAAACAAATTGAAATCGTGGCGCTCATCGAAATTCGATCGGTTTTTAAAAGTCTCGAAGACACATCAACGTGGCCTTGGGAATCAGCTTTCTTTCCGCATATGCTATCCGCAGTTGTATTGGGTGGAATGCTGGTGATTTTTTATAACCTCTTGCCCCGAAGAGTCGCTCGTCTGGAGGAAACCGAATTGAAGAAGTTTGTGCGCTTCAAAATGGGAATGGCCGGATTGCTCACAATATTCTTCATTGTTCTCAGCTTTTACTCCGTCGGAAATTGGCTCTGGGAGTGGATTACCTACCCTGAAGCTTTGCACACAGACCTGAACAGCGTTTTCTATGATGAATTCTTTACAGCCTTGATTCTCGTGGATGTCTTGCTCCTGGTGGTCTCCTTCAAGTACCTCGATGACTTTGGATTCGTATTGCGAAATTCGGGTTTTGTTGTTGCGACAATCCTACTGCGCAGGGCGTTAGGTATTGAAGCTTGGCATGCTTTTTCTTACGAATTAACTGCGGTTTTACTCGCCGTGATCATGCTCCTTTTGCAACGCGGATTGAGCAGTCGGAATACCGAAGCCATCGAGTAATCTAGTCTTCCTTCTAGAGCATTTTAGGTCGGTTGAAAACACCTTTCTAGTGGTGCTCTAAACGCTTGAATTGAACCTTACATGAAGCAAAGGGGTTCCTTTTCTGTGCCACCGGAATTAACAAAGAACATCCACATTGTTTGGTTTAAGCGAGACTTTT
>Ga0206128_1002946_pt1 | contig 14766 bp, 14 predicted proteins | sample Helgoland_Spring_7_FD_148601 | JGI IMG/M metagenome (GOLD analysis project Ga0206128, IMG submission 148601) | Pelagic subsurface seawater microbial communities from Kabeltonne, Helgoland, North Sea - Helgoland_Spring_Bloom_20160426_1 | ecosystem: Environmental > Aquatic > Marine > Epipelagic ... | reverse complement strand
ATGGAGCGCTTTTGAAAAGCTTGCATCAAATTCAATTGGTAGAGTCACCGCATGAATTAACATGCGAGCAAAAAAACCAGATAACCCCAAGAATAGCAATACAGAAAATGGCATTGGATGACGCGCGACCATACCTATTATTGGAGATAAAGAGATAATAGCAACACTCCAGCGAGCTACCTTGTTTGCAATAGGAATCATTTTTGTTCTAGTAGCTAGACGCTTATCACCTTGCTGATCCTGAATTGCATGTCCAACCTCGTGAGCTGCAATAGCGATTGCGGTTAATGATTTAGATTCATAATGCTCTCGCACAAGCCTAACTTTTTTCTCAATTGGATCATAATGATCCCCTAGCTCAGTAATCTCTACCTCAACGCCGCTTAAAGAAAACCGCTTAATCAAATGCTTTGCAAGCTCGCCTCCAGTTCCAGAAATTTCAGGTAGCTGTGATGAATACCTATTCATAACAAACTTTACCCATAAAGAAGGTCCGAAAATTACTGCTAGAACAATAAACATGCCAATTAAGTAAGTCATAAATCAATCCTAAACAATTATTTTATTTTTACAAACCTAGATATGACTTGATACTTTTATCTTTGATTCATATAAATCATCCCCACCATTCTGTAATTAGATAGTTCACAATTGTCATGAGAATGTCGATTATCCTTCACCAATATTTCCATAGACGTAACTTTAAAGTTGCATCATTTATCTAAGATGGCGACATGAAAAATAACTTCATATTAGAAGGAGAAATACAATGAAGAGAATTTTAGGCTTATATGTGACATTCATTATCATAAGTTCTACATCAACCTTAGCTCAAGCAGCTGCGAGAGATACTATTAAAATAGTAGGCTCATCAACTGTCTATCCGTTTGCAACAGTTGTCGCTGAAAGATTCGGTAAAAAAACAGAATTTAACACTCCGGTAATTGAATCAACAGGTTCTGGTGGTGGTCTTAAGCTATTCTGTAAGGGAATTGGTGTTGAGCATCCAGACATAACTAATGCGTCTAGAAGAATTAAGCAAAGTGAAATTGACAATTGTGCAAAGGCAGGAATCAATGAAATTACTGAAATAAAGATTGGCTATGATGGAATTGTTATTGCTAATTCAAGAAAAGGACTAAACCTAAGCTTAACGAAGCGTCAAATTTTCTTAGCATTATCTCCAATGATTCCAAGCCCTTCAGGAAAAGAAGTATTAATTGCAAATCCCAACAAAACATGGAGCGATGTAGATCCCTCTTTGCCAAATATTGCTATCGAAGTTCTCGGCCCTCCACCATCATCTGGAACAAGAGACGCATTTGCTGAACTTGCTATGGAAGGTGGTTGCAAGACTTTCAAATGGCTAGCAGACATTAAAAAACAAGATAAAAATAGATACAAAAGCATTTGTAGGTCTGTTAGGGAAGATGGGCCATATATTGAAGTTGGAGAGAATGACAACTTGATTGTTTCAAAATTGAACGCAAATCCAAATGCATTAGGTGTGTTTGGTTATAGTTTTTTGGACCAAAACTCAGATACTATCCAAGGCTCAATGGTTGATGGAGCCTTGCCAACATTTGAAAATATTGCAGATGGCACATATAAAGTATCAAGACCATTATATTTCTATGTAAAAAATGCCCATGCCTCATCAATACCAGGGATCAAGCAATACGTTAGAGAGTTTACAAGCAAGAGTGCTATTGGCCAAAATGGATATTTGTCTGATAAGGGCTTAATTCCGATGCCAAACTCAGAGTACAAAGAATTTGCATCTGCTGGTAAAAAGCTCACACCGTTAAAGGGTTTATAAAGTCTTATTTAAAGTTGAATTCCCCTAAAATTAAATACTTTAAATATCATAAAACAGCACGGATAGTAAAAATGTCCGTGCTGTTCCTCTTATAAAAAAATAATATGTTTGGTCTCTTATTTACATTTGTCTTGTTAGCTTGCTTAGCAATATATTTTTTAGTTAAAAGACATGCAATTGCCATCAAAGAGGAAAAAGGATTTTTGCATTCACTACCTAAATATTATGGGTTCTATGCAAGTTTTTGGTTTTCAATTCCTACTATATGTATAGTTGCTTTATATTTATTATTTGCAGAATCATTTGTAACATCTAACTTAATTAATTCTTTGCCAGATGAGATTAAAAACTTATCTGATAACGAACTGACCCTTGTGCTCAACGATATTAAAAACTTAGCGGAAGGAAATATTTCTAGCAGTTCATCCTTTGCAGAAATCCAGTTGGCTGCAAATTACTATAATTCACAATATGACATAGTAAATAATGTGGTTTTTTATAGTTCTTTAATTATAGGACTACTAACCTTCATTTATGCATATAGGTCAATTACAGCTACTTACAGAGCAAGAAACTTTATTGAAACTGCAATTCATTTTCTTCTTTTCAGCTCTGCAGTAATTGCAATTTTTGTAACAGCAGGCATTTTATTATCAGTACTTTTTGAAGCTCTTAGGTTCTTTGAAGTTATAAACTTCAGTGATTTTTTATTTGGTTTGAGCTGGAGCCCTCAAATGGCTATTAGAGAAGGTCAAGTTGGATCTTCTGGTTTGTTTGGGGCAATGCCATTATTTGCTGGAACAATATTAATTTCCTTAATAGCACTATTATTAGCTGTCCCTATTGGGTTATTAACTGCTATATATTTATCTGAGTATGCAGATACTAAAGTAAGGGTTACAACTAAACCAATTTTAGAAATCCTTTCAGGAATACCCACCGTCGTATATGGTTTCTTTGCTGTAGTTACAGTTGCCCCATTTATTAGACATGTTGGTTCTTTAGTTGGTTTAGATATCGCTTCTGAGAGTGCCTTAGGGGTTGGTTTGGTTATGGGTATTATGATCATCCCTTTAGTATCATCACTATCAGATGATGTTATTTCAAGTGTTCCGCAGTCTTTAAGAGAGGGCTCATATGGGCTTGGTGCAACAAAGTCAGAAACTATTAAGAAAGTAATATTACCAGCTGCTCTTCCTGGCATTATAGGCGGAATACTTCTAGCAGCCTCTAGAGCAATTGGAGAAACAATGATCGTTGTAATGGCTGCAGGTTTATCGGCAAAACTATCTTTTAATCCTATAGATGCAGTTACAACAGTCACAGTTCAAATAGTTACCTTGCTGACAGGAGATCAGGAGTTTGATAGCCCAAAAACATTAGCTGCGTTTGCGCTTGGACTTACTTTATTTGTCTTTACATTAATTCTAAATTTTATAGCTTTAAAAATTGTTAGAAAATATAGAGAGCAGTATGAATAAATCATCAATTACAGAAATAGTTAATAAAAATCTAAAAACTAGATATAAGAAAGAGGCTAGATTTAAGAGATATGGTCAATTTAGTATATTTGTTGCAATAATTTTCTTAGTCATTTTTTTTACTAGCATAATCTCAAAAGGATATACCGCATTCAATCAGGCAGAAATAAGATTAAACATCAATTTAGATTATGAGTATATTGATCCAGATAGAACAGGTGATATAGAAGAGATAAGGTATGGAGATTTTGATGGAATTGCTTATGAGGCTATTTATAAGTTATTCCCAGAAGTCAAATCAAGAGCAGATAAAAGAGAATTAAGAGAATTGCTTAGCTCCGGTGCCGGTATAAAAATACAAAGGCTAGTTATTGAAGACATGTCACTGATTGGTAGTCAAATTGATTTGTGGCTTCCCCTGGATGATGAGGTGGATATGCTATTGAAAGGTAATATAGATGTTAACTTGCCGGAAAGCTCAAGAAGAATATCAGATTCACAAATAAGTTTTGTTAAACAGCTACAAGAGCAAAAAATCATTGAAAATAAATTTAATACAACACTTTTTACATCTGGAGATTCAAGAGAGTCTGAGCAAGCAGGAATTTTGGGAGCTTTAGTTGGTTCAGCATTGATGTTGTCTATAACTTTTATGATTGCTTTTCCATTAGGAGTTGCTGCCGCAATATACTTAGAAGAGTTTGCTCCTAAAAATAGATTTATTGATTTTATTGAGGTAAATATTAATAATTTAGCTGCTGTACCATCTATCATTTATGGCTTATTGGGGTTAGCTATTTTTATTAATTATTTGGGGATGCCACGCTCAGCTCCTTTGGTAGGCGGCTTGGTTTTAGCGCTCATGACCTTTCCTGTAGTAATTATAGCCTCAAGAGCATCATTGCAGTCTGTCCCTCCAAGTATAAGAGATGCCGCTTTGGGAGTTGGTGCCTCAAAAATACAGACTATTTTTGATCATATTCTTCCTTTAGCCCTACCGGGGGTACTAACAGGATCTATTATTGGTATGGCTAGAGCATTGGGTGAATCTGCGCCGTTGATTATGATTGGAATGGTAGCATTCGTTGTTGATATTCCCTCATCTCCACTAGATTCTTCAGCAGCTCTCCCAGTTCAGGTTTACTTATGGGCTGATTCTCCGGAAAGAGGATTTATTGAAAAAACTTCTGCAGCTATTATGGTTCTTTTGGCTTTTCTTCTTCTCATGAACTCATTAGCAATATGGTTAAGAAATAAATATGAAATTAAATGGTAAAAATATGAAAAATATCAATCAACACAATGTAAATCAGAAAGAGGAATTCAAAACAGTAGGTAGCATAAACACATCTAAGGATGTTGTTATGTCTGTAAAAGACTGCAATGTTTTCTATGGTGAAAACCAAGCACTGAAAAACATTAACCTTGAGGTTGGCAAATCAGAAGTGATTGCGCTTATTGGTCCTTCCGGGTGTGGAAAATCAACTTTTCTTAGATGTTTAAATAGGCTAAATGACACAATTGATTCATGTCGTGTTACTGGAGAATTTTCTCTTGAAGGTGAAAATATCTATTCTGGTGACATGGATGTTGTGTTATTGAGAGCAAGGGTAGGTATGGTTTTTCAAAAACCCAACCCATTCCCAAAGTCTATCTATGAAAATGTTGCTTATGGACCCAAGATTCATGGAATAACGACATCTAAAAGAGAGTTAGATGAGTTGGTTGACTTATCCTTAGACAGAGCAGGATTGCTAGATGAAGTAAAAGATAGAATTCATTCTCCTGGTACATCACTTTCAGGTGGGCAACAACAGAGATTGTGTATAGCTAGAGCAATTGCGATTAAGCCTGATGTGATATTAATGGATGAGCCATGTTCCGCATTAGATCCTATCGCAACTGAAAAAATAGAAGGGCTAATAAATGAACTTAAAGAAAATTATGCAATAGTTATGGTTACTCATTCAATGAGTCAGGCAGCAAGAGTCTCCCAGAGGGCAGCTTACTTTCATTTGGGTAATTTAATTGAAGTGGGAGATACAAAAAAAATATTTGAAGATCCCGAGCATGAGCTTACTAAAAATTATATATATGGGAGGACAGGCTAAATACAATTGAATTTTGTTTAGACACACTGCCGCCACTTTAGTTGCCAAGATTGTAAGAACCAAGATGAGCTTAAAGAATCCCTTATATTATGTAAAAGGCTTTACTATAGGGGTCACAGGCAACAGAACCTTCCTCTGATAAGGGTGAGGTCGATGGTTCGAGTCCACTCAGAACCACCATTTGTTATCTAGTAGATTTAGGAACGTCTTTGAAATCTATTTTAAAGAACAACATAATTCCAGTAAGTGAGCTTACTAAAGCTAAAATAGAAAATATTTTTAAAAGAATGTTGTCAATATTATCCCTTTCTTTCCAATCCATAATATGAAACCCCCACATGAGATCCCATATTTTCCATTTATTAGATCTAATGGCCACAACTTCTGCAGAATAAACATTAATGTAAACATTTAACTCAGTGCCTTTAGCATTTTTACTTTTTACTCTATAAATTGGTAATGATCTTCCTCTATATTCAGATCCTGATTTCTCATTCACAATTTCTTCAGTGGCAAATGGTATTAGGGTTGTTTGGGTTAGAACTGAAGCCATAGCATCTTCCATAGAGATTTTTGTTAAAGGCTGACCAAGCATATTCAGATACCTGGTCGCATCCTTTGTTTTTATGATCACAATCTCTGTACCTAATCTATTTTTGAATTCAACTTCTTTAGCTTTCTCTATTTCAAATTCTAGCTTACTTAAATCAAAAGATGTTTCTAAGTGATTGAGGTATTGCTCGCCTCTTACCAGTTCAATCTTATTAAAAGCAAAGTATATGCCTGAGATAGTCCAAAGTAATAGCTGAAGAGAGATAAAAAAACTTAGGTACTTATGAGTTTTCCTAACTAGAAAGTTCATCTTTTCATAATCTTCATTATTTCATCAATTTTTACATCAAACTTATCATCACCTTTTAGAGATTCCCTTATACATTCTCGCAAATGTGTTTTAAGAATTTTGCCTTCGACAGTAATAATTGAATTCTTAAGTGCTTTTATTTGATTAAGAATATCAACGCAGTATTTTCCTTCCTCAATCATTCCTTGAACGCCTCTCACCTGGCCCTCTATTCTTTTTAAGCTTGTTAGTTGTTTTTTATGACATGGATGTTTCATTTTATAAAAACCTCGGAACGATATAAGTAAAAATTGTAGCAAATAAAAAAATTGATACGGATGTATAGTAAAGATACCTAGATTTTTTTCTAGTTTCCATACATGCTCTGCCTAGCTCTGGATCAGCAGGGCAGGGCATATGATAAGTTTTGTAGTTAACAAAGCCAGCAATGACTATCATCACTAATGCAAATAGCGTTATGTAAAGCTTATATTGAGACAGAGTAATTAAGAATGGAAATGCAGTTACCAGGCTTGCAAAACTTGCTCCTGCGCCAAGAGCAACAAAAATAGCTGGCAATGCGCAGCATATCAATGTAGAAGAAGATGCAAATAGTGAAAAAAAATTAGACGCTCTATCATTCATAGCTTTTAAATTTCTAGAATTTGTAGATCAGACATATTCTGGCCATTAGATAGGATCTTTTTTTCAACTTCAGGAAAGGTAATTTCTTTTGATTTAGAAAAGGCAATCAAGACCTTTCCATTATCAAGATCAACATCTATCTTTTTGACATCTTTATCTTTTAAAAAAGTTTTTGAAATACCTCTTGCGCAGAAATCACAAACCATCCCCTTTACGCTTACGATAGCTATATTTACATTTGAGAGCTCTTCAACAAACGCATCAAACCTTTCAGGGTTTACATCAAGATCTTTTCCGTCAACCATAGTTTCATGTAAATGTCCTTCATGAGAATGCCCATGCATACCACTATGGTCATTCTCTGCCACAATAAAACCACTTGAAAGCAAAGTAATTAATAATAATTTTTTCATATTTTTCTCCTTTTAAAATCTGTACATAAAATGTAAATCCCAGTTAGTGCTTGAGTCATAACCAAATACAACAAGGGCATTACCATAAAAAAATTTTAATTCTGGATATGTAGATGATTCATTTGTTGCAGTATTCTTTTTAGTTTTAACCATAATCCACGTATGGAAATCATTGTAATCAGCAACATAGGGAGCAAATCCAAGTTGTATATATTCTTCTTTATAGTCTTTGCTAAATTTATTGTTAATATCCTTTAACCCAAAACCTGTGTACCACTTACGAGTTTCCCAGTCACCATGTATGCCATAAAAATTATTTTCAATAGTGCCTGGAACAATCCCTGATTGAAAATATAAATTCCTTTGGGATGTAAAAGTATTCTTCCTATCCAGCAAATAAGTAAAGCGAAAATAATTTTCTATATTTTTATAAAGTTTATTTTTAGCCCTTTCTAGACCTATGGAATATTTATAGGTTGGTGAATAGTGAAGGTAAACAGAATCATTAAAGATATCTGATTTATACATTATGGTTGTTCCACCAGAATAGGATATTGGTCTTGCATCAGCATTAAGGACTGTTAAAAAGACTAAAATAATTATTTTATATATACCCATGGGGGGTATAATATCATAGGACATTAATTAATGTTAGGTATCTCTCCAAGCACCTTTTTTTAAAGCTACAACCATTAGAACACCAAACAATATCATTGCAATTGCAGATGAATAAAATATCCCAACTATGCCAGTTGATAGCCAATATACAGAAATTATCGCTGCAACTGTAAATACGATAAATCTTAATGCTGTAATAATAATAGGCCACTTCATAGCATTTGCTCCCTGAGATGCAAAGTAAAGAGATAATCCAAACCCTTGAAATAAATAACAAACTCCAAGTATTTGAATGTACTGTTTCGTTACCATGAGTGTTGCTTGATCTGAGGTAAAAATTTTAATCCAAATATCAGGAGTCAAGGCTAGAATTAGTCCTATTGCTCCTGAAAGTAGGCCTGCTGATGTAGCCCCTATTATTCCAATTTTTTCGGCCCTATCAATATTATTAGCGCCAATATTAGTTCCAACCATGGTTGTCATGGCAGTACCAATACTAAATACAATAGGTATAAGTAAGAACTCTACTCTAGAACCTATTCCATATCCTGCGATTGCAGATGTGCCAAATTGACCAATTAAACCAGTAAGCACAAGCACAGTTCCAACTGTAAAAATTGGCGAAAGAGATGCCGGAAGTGCAACAGAAAAGATATCCTCAAATAGATTTTTTTCAAAAGAAATTTTCTGGATTTTTAGTTTCACAGAACTGTCCTTGCTAATAAGTTTTATGATGCATGCTAAAGCCATAAATGATGAAGTTGCTATCATCGACCACGCAGAGCCAACTAAGCCTAGCTTAGGGAATCCAAACCAGCCAAGAATAAAACCCGCCGATAAGAATATTTGTATACCCGCACAAACCACAGTTAGCTTTGCTGGAAACTGCATATCTCCCATACCTCTTATGGCTGCAGTTAGACTGCCTGATAGCCATACAACTAATCCACCCGATAAATAAACCAAACAATATGCCAAAGACTCTTTTAGTAAATTTCCAGATCCACCTAAAGTAACTAGAAGCCATTCGCCAAAAAAGATGAAAACTAAAAAGAAGACTAATGCTCCTAAAAATGAGATATATAAAGAGTGCCATAATAACTTCTCTGCTCTATTTAAATCATTTGCTCCTAAACTTCTTGATATAGACGAAGAGACAGCACCGCCAAGTGCTCCAAAAGCCATTTGTTGTGTAAGCATAATCGCAGGAAATGCCAATGTAATTGCCGCTAATGGAATGATGCCGAGCTGGCCTATAAACCAAAATTCAGCCAATATCACAAATGCATTTATTAAAAATGCTACCGTATTTGGAGCAGACATCTTTATCAGAAGAGGAAAAATTGGATCCTTTAGAAGTTGTTCTGTTCTTTTATCCATATAAGTGCAATTCCTAGTTTGTATATGAAGACGTTATTAAAAGTCTCATATTACCTGAATAGAGTTAAAGAAACTTAATTAAGATTGTGTTTTGAAAATAATTATTATTATGTTCCTTGATTCTAGTTAAATAGATTTATAATATTAACTAACTGTAAAGGGGTGGCAAAAAAGCCTGAGATCTTCGGAAACTCTTTGAACCTGATCCATACAATAATGGCGGAGGAATTACATGAAAACCATTAAAAAGAATTCAATCTATTTAACATTCTTAATATACTTTTTTAGCATAGGAATTAACTCTCAAACTATTGAAGAAATAGTTATTAAAGGTAATTGGAGAGATACCAATCTCTCAAAAGAAGATTCTAGTATTGCTGTGCTAGATTCTAAAACTATAGAATCTCAGGCTTTAAAACATTTTGAAAATCTTTCCTATCTAGTGCCAAATTTAAATTTTGCTGCAAGTGATTCTAGGGCAAGACATTTTCAAATAAGAGGAATCGGAGAAAGATCAGGTTATGAAAGAACTCCAAATTCAGCAGTAGGTCTTTTGATTGATGATATAGACTTTTCTGGACAAGGAGGAATTGCCACAACTTTTGATGTTGACCAAATAGAAGTCCACAGAGGTCCCCAAGGAGCAAGGATAGGATCTAGTGCATTAGCTGGACTAATATATATTTCTACAAAAGAGCCAACAGAAAAATTTGAAGGCAAGAGTGAAATAGTCATGGGAACATATGGAACTATTAATTCTGGAATTGCTTTTGGTGGCCCTGTAAATTCTAATAAAGACCTTACATATAGGCTGGCTATAAAGAAAGATTATTCTGATGGGTTTAGAAAGAATTTATTTCTCAATAAATCTGATACTTCTAAAAAAGATGAGAGTACTTTTAGATTAAAAGTGAATTGGATATCTGACAACCAAACCACTTATAAATTTCTAGTATCTCAAATAGAGTTAGATGACCCTGCAGATATATGGACTATAGACGGAAGCCTAAATACCTTATCAGATAAGCCTGGAATGGATTCTCAAAAAAGTAATGTCTATGGAGTAAAAATTTATCATCAATTTGAAAAATTTGAATTTCAAAGTCTATCAAGTGCAACAAATACCGATGTCGTTCTCAGTTATGATGCTGATTGGGGCAATCCAGAGTCGCATTCACCCTATATTTATGACTATTTTTCGGAAACTATAAGAAATAGAGACACTTATAGCCAAGAATTTAGATTTGTATCCCAATCCGGAGATAAAAATACAGAAAAAAGTATCGAATGGGTTATTGGGGCTAGTTTTGTAGATATAAATGAAACAAATGCTAAAAAAGATACTGGTATTTATGGAGATCCATCAGATCCATATGGCCCTTACTCTAGTAACTCTTCTTCTTTGAGTGATTTTTCTTCTAGAAACTATTCGTTGTTTGGAAATATTGATTATTTATTTAACGAGACAACCAAAATTTCATTTGGTGGAAGATGGGAGAATTTTGAATCAAATTATTTTGACTCTTATGACGAATCATTCTCGCCTTCAAATAAGATGTCTGGTGGGAAATTATCATTAGTTAAAATCCTTAATAATGATTCAAATATTTATTTTAATATTGCTAGAGGTTATAACCAAGGTGGATTTAATTTAGGGCTAGGCCTTGATAAAAATTCATTAAATAGAAATTTATATTACGATCCAGAATTTTTAACTAATTATGAGGTAGGAGTTAATAGTAAATTTTTTCAGTCAAAATTAAATCTCGGAGCAGTTCTTTTTTATTCTGACCGAAAAGATCAACAGGTTTTAATTTCAACTCAGATTGATCCTTCAGACCCGAACACATTTCTATACGTAACTCAAAATGCTGCAGAAGGAATCAATAATGGTTTAGAGGTAAATATAGATTTTGCATTTAGTGAATCTCTGGATGTATTTGCTAATTTTGGATTACTAAATACAGAAATAAAAAATTGGATTTCAAGACCAGATATTGAAGGAAGAGAACAAGCGCATGCACCAAAAAATAGTTTTTCATTAGGCATCAATTGGAGGCCAACAATCCAATCTTATTTATCATTAAATGTTGTTGGTAAAAGTGAGTTTTATTATTCTGACTCACATAACAATTCTTCTAAGTCATACCACTTAACAAATATTAATTATGGATATGAGCATGGGCAATGGACTTATTCACTATGGGCAAGAAATATTTTTGATAAGTACTACTCGGTAAGAGGTTTTTACTTTGGCAATGAGGCGCCTAATTTTATAGACACACTATATAGAAGGCATGGAGACCCAAGGCATATAGGGGTCATGATCCAATATGATTTCTAATTTCATAAGTCAATTTTGGATGGAAATATCAGCTGTTTTATTCGCCATTATTTATTTATTACTTGCTGTAAAACAAGATGTAAAGTGTTGGTTTGCGGCTATAATTAGCTCTCTTTTATATTTTTTTATTATGTATGATGCAGGCTTGTACATGGAAGCTTACCTACAAATTTTTTATATCATAATGGCTTTTTATGGACTTCAACAGTGGAGAAGAGGTGATGTTAATGTCCCTCAATTTATTGTTAGAACATGGGATAAGAGGTTACATATCAAGGTCATTATATTAATAATTTTCATGACTTTAATCTCAGGATTTTTACTAGAAAAATACACAAATGCTATCTTGCCATTCATAGATGGACTAACTACATGGGGAGCAATAGTTGCAACATATATGGTTGCTAAAAGACTTCTTGAGAATTGGATATATTGGTTTGTTATAGATTTTATTTCTATCTTTTTGTTCATGTCCAGAGGACTTTATTTAACAGCAGGTTTATTCTTTATTTATCTTGTAATAATATATTTTGGTTACATGTCATGGATAAAAATCAGAGATAATATTAGTGCAGAATCTTTACAATAATCTGGTTTTAAAAAACCATAATCTAGAGATTATTAAAATAATTAAATCAGGCCCTGTATCTGAAATATCTATTTGTAATTTTGATAACATCAAAGCAATCTTAAGAATTGATTATCCATGTGCAAGCGAAATAAATGTGGATCGAAAAAATGAAATTTTTACACTTAACCAGCTCAAAACTTTAGAGAATACGCCAGAAGTTTTATTTAGTGATTTACCTCATGGAATTTTGGTGTGGAAATATGTTGAGGGTATTGAATTTTCATTTGATGAGAATTCGAGTTCAGATCTTTTAAAAAAACTTGGAACCGAAATAAAAAAAATTCATGATGTTGATGTCCCCAAAAATAAAAAAAAGTATTTTAGTAACGACATAAACTTCTATAGAAATTTACTAAACGATTTTCCTAAAAATATGATTCTAAGCAAAGGCTTTGATTTATATGACAAACTCAATAACTCTGATAATTATGTTTTCTCACATAATGACCTAAATAAAACAAATATTCTTTGGAGAGATAGGTTCTTTTTTTTAGACTGGGAATACTCAAGTTTTAATCATCCCTTATTCGACATTGCTTCGATATCAAATACTTATAATTTATCTAAAGCTGATAGGCTTATTTTATTGAAAGCCTATACAAATAATAAATCATCAGAATTAAATGATAAAAATCTCAGAGAATGGATGCTTTTTAACCATTATTTAGAGTACATCTGGAACATTTCATTAATACAAAATGGAAACATTGATCAGAATGCCCTTAATCTAAGGAAATTAGAGAAAAAACTAAAAAATATTATTTAAATCACAAGTATTGCGCATTCTTTAGTACTTGTTTTACTATTATGTAAGAAATTTACATTTAAACGGGGGGGTTGATATGAAAATTTTATGTGTCTTATATGATGATCCAAAAACAGGTATGCCTGAAAGGTATGCTAGAGATGATTTACCAAAGTTAGATAAATATCCTGATGGAATGACACTTCCATCTCCAAAAGCTATAGATTTCACTCCCGGTGAATTGCTTGGTTGCGTATCTGGAGAACTGGGGCTTAGAAAGTTTCTTGAAGATGCTGGCCATACATTAGTTGTTACTTCTGATAAAGATGGAGATGGGTGTGAGGCCGATAAAGAATTGGTCGATGCAGATATTGTTATATCACAACCATTTTTTCCATATTATTTAACTAGAGACAAAATGGAAACGGCTCCAAATTTAAAGATGGCAATTACTGCTGGTATTGGATCAGACCATGTTGACTTGCAGGCTGCAATGGATAATAACGTTGACGTTGTCGAAGTTACTTATTGTAATTCTCGCTCAGTTGCTGAGCACATTGTAATGATGATCCTATCTATGGTGCGTGATTATCATACTCAGCATAGAATCGTAAAAGAGGGTGGTTGGAATATAGCTGATGCTGTTCAAAGGTCTTATGATGTAGAAGGTATGCATGTTGGAACTGTTGCTGCAGGCAGAATTGGTATTGATATGTTAAGAAAAATGAAGCCATTCGATGTGCACTTACATTACTTTGATATACATAAACTTTCTGATGAAATAGAAGCAGAATTAAATCTTACATATCATGATTCAGTGGAATCATTGGTTGCTGTTTGTGATGTAGTTAATATTAGTTGTCCATTACATCCTAAAACTGAACATTTATTTGACGATGCAATGATCAGTAAAATGAAACGAGGCGCGTATATCATTAATACTGCTAGAGGAAAGATTTGTGATAAAGATGCAATTGCAAGAGGTTTGGAATCTGGTCAATTAAGTGGTTATGCTGGGGATGTTTGGTTCCCACAACCTGCTCCAAATGATCATGTCTGGAGAACAATGCCCAATCATGGCATGACACCACATACCTCAGGCACCTCATTGTCTGCTCAAACAAGATATGCTGCTGGCGTAAGAGAAATTCTAGAATGTTTCTTTGCTGGAGAGCCAATTAGAGAGCCATATTTAATTGTTCAAAATGGTGACCTTGCAGGAATGGGAGCACATTCTTACACAAAAGGAACAGCTACGGATGGTTCAGAAGAGGCTGCAGAATATAAAAAATAAAATTTTAAAAATTCTTAAGTCTTGAATTAATTATTTCATCAGCCTGGGACATGATTCCATCAATCAAGTCCTGGACTGTTGGAATATCATTAACCAGTCCAGCAACCATTCCGCAAGACCAAGCTCCTGCTTCCATTGTTCCTTCATGCATAATCTTTGGATAAACACCAGCGACCTCATCAATAATATCTTCAAATTTTAGATCGGCACCAAGTGCTTTTTCTTTTTCCATAAGTCGCTCTACAGCTTCGTTATTTAGAACTCTTTCAGTATTTCTTAATGATCTCATTACAAGTCTAGTATCTAACTCGGATGCGTTTACGATAGCTTCTTTAACATTTTGATGAACAGGAGCATCTTGAGTAGCGATAAATCTAGTACCCATATTCATGCCCTCAGCACCAAGAGCCATAGCTCCAACTAGGCTTCTACCATCAGCCATGC